>ERZ1023967.162-NODE-162-length-18332-cov-28.896154_pt1 | contig 18332 bp, 17 predicted proteins | sample MGYA00380429_ERZ1023967 | MGnify/ENA primary metagenome ERZ1023967 (study PRJEB33179, sample SAMN07449055) | human gut metagenome | biome: Human-gut; feature: Human associated habitat; material: Faeces | host: Homo sapiens | place: India:Kasaragod | collected... | reverse complement strand
ATACTGTCCGAAGTTTCCTCCTCGCATGATTTCATCAAGCAGGAACCTACCTTCCCTTTCATCCATCGGCGCAATCATTCTATCTTCTGATAGCCCAAACACCTCCTTCATCACGAACATCACAGCCTGAGCAAACTTCCATAAGCCCAAATGCTTCAAATCCTTTTGTACTCTATCACTAATCAATAATAAATCATCACTAATTAATACATAGTAGTAATCCAGAAGCTGCCTCAATCCGATACCCTCCGTAAAGATATGCCGATACAGATGAGAAAGGATATAGATAACGTTGAATGAAACCTGAGGAACATGAATCTCCCCATACCCATCAGGCAACGAAACCCTATGATTACACTGTTCACCCATCACCTTCTCAAACCACTTCTGCATTCTCCTATTATGAATCGGATAGAACATATACGAAGGAGTGAAATGCACCTCTATCGCCGTCTTCATCACAGGAAAATCCACATGATGATACCGCATCACCTGATTCGGGCACACCCGATCTACATACTTCATAATTTTCTTGCGACCACCCGAAAGATAGATATCGATGTCACCAGGAGTACGCATATAAGGGTCAGGATAAAGCAACGCATTCCCCTGCCCCTTCAAGATACTGTTAGCAAAGCCCTTGTTCTCGAAGTTCTTGCAAACTTTTACGGAATCCTGAAACAGTCTGATATTCTGTTTTCGTATCTGTTCCGCCATCACCATCCATTGCATCAGTAGCTTCTGCTCTGGTGCCAACTCCTTTGGCAATCGCCGGATGCCATAAAACAGAACACCAAGCAAGGCTTGTTTCTTGGCAATGACATATAGCACTTTCCAATCCGCATCCTTTACCGAGGCAGGAATATCCGCCACAGAACCGATGCAAAACTGTAAAAAATCAAAAAATATTCGTTGTTGTGAAACCATTGTTATACTTTTGCACACATGAAGCATTTTTTCAGAGTCATCACATCCTATATTGTAGCTATTGGCTTCAATAGCCATCTTATACAATATCTTTCGCAAGAAATAGTTTTTTCTTTGTTAGAAAACTATTTCAAATCTGTATTATAATCCAAAATTTTATTGGCGATAGCCGTTTCTAAAACAGGACTTGCTCCATTTAATGAATTTCCGTACATTCCAAGATAGTACTTTGCCCTAGATATTGCAACATACATTCGATTATGCCATGCAAAGTTAGTAAACTGATAGTTGCCTTCTTTTACATTACTACTTGGTGGTACTCTACCTTTATCTACGCCTATAATAAAAACTGCATCAAACTCAAGACCACCGACATAATCAATGCCACTAACTATAAATTTATTGCAACTTTTTGCCTTTGCTACTGTATTATAGTCATTTCGACTTTGCAATTCTACGTATGGCTTATTTGCATCTCTTAAATATTTTATAACTCCATTATTCAATAAATAGTCATCTGTTATAACTATTAAAACATCAGATTTCCGTATTTTCTTATCAGCACAATATTCTTCAGCCTCATTTATAGCCTTAGTAACCATAGCATCGTCACTTACATAAAGCGAATATGATGAACGTTTACATTTCTTTTCTTCATCAGAAGTAAAGCAATAAGAGCAACAATCTAATGGATTTTCAAAGTGAGTAAACAAACCAACATTAGATGACAACACATTAAATGCTAAATTTACAATATCTGGAGAAGATCTAAAGATTGTTGTCAACTTCGTTTTATTAGCCTTACTATCCTCTAAAGAAATTAAATCAGCATCTGAGAATCCTACTTCACCGACATATTGAGACTTATCAAGGACATATACTATATGATTTTTACACTTTGGCTTATTTAGACAATGAAAAACAGAAAGTTCATTAAAGTTAAATAGATGAGCTTCATCTACGAAACAAGCATCATATCCTTCCTTTATACTCCTTCTCTTCCATATCGGAGTATCTAATTGCCCTAATGCTGAAAGGGTAATATCATCAGTATCAAACAATCCACTATGTTCCAAAGATTCTTGATATTTTTCATAGACCATGTACATGAAAGTTTTATCTTCATTTGTAATCAAAGGCAAAGCTATTTCTGGTCTTTCCAATTGATTGTATTTATCTTGATTACCATCAGCACGCCCTTTTATAATCACAGAAATTTCATATTGCATCATTTCTAATATCAAGTTTTTAGGACTTGTATTGATAAATTTTGCAAATGAATGAGAGCATATAACCTCGAATCCCTTCCAAGTTTCACTTTTAACTTTTTCATAAGCTTCCTCTATCATCATCAATTGATAACCTTTAGAGATACCTGCATCACGATCTATCACTTCCGTATCATATATGACATTGGCTCCAAGATTTTCTTTACTCCATTCTTGTAATGTTGTTATCAATATTGAAACATCAGGATGAGCATCAATAGTTTCTTGGTGTTCCTTAAATTTTGGATACATCATAGAAAACAAATCTATGATTCTATCTTTGGTTGCTATAGAATGAGTAATAAAGATTATCTTATAAGACTCATTTCTCGAAATATTTTCCTCTATTAAATGAATACAGCGTAATATTAAAGAAAGGGTCTTACCTGATCCTGCAGGTCCTTCTAAACGTTCAGCTCCTTTTAAAGGTCTTAAAATAAAGGTTCTTTGCTTTTTTGTTAGATACTCATTCCAATTTTGATAAGGCATTGGAGAGTTTATGGAGAATTCTGGTGCACTCATTGCTGAAACAACCAAACTTTCAACTTCTTGAACTTTATTCTGTCCATGTTGCGGTTCGATTTCATTCAAAGCCGACACAGCCTTGTTCAGATTTGTCTGGATAAAATTTCCTGTATCAGTCCCAAAATAAAATGCAACTAAAAAGTTTTGATTTTTTCTGTTTTGTTTAGTTGAATTTTTATCTAATAGCACCTTTACAACACCTTTTGTTGCAGTAAAAGGATAAGGATATACAATAGCTTTATCTGTAGAAAGATCATGTTCACATGGTGCTAAAGGTTGCTTATCAAAATAATGTATGGAATACTTAATGGTTTTTTGAAAGATTGTGATTACAGATTCTTCCTTATTTTCAAAACCAGTAAATGTTTCTAAATCAAAAAGTAAGCCTTGCTTTTTGTCTATATTTTGTGTATAGAATATAACACCTTGGTTATCTGTAAACACAATATTTATAACTGGATGACTCCAATCACAACTTTTTTGCATGAGAATTCCACAAAGTTGCTCACTCTGAGAAAACTCTGCACTTTGAAACGTTCTCCCTGATGCAAACTCCAAGAGAGCATCATACGTAAACAGTATATATTTAAATTTCATAATGTATCATTTATTATTTGGGTTAATTTTTCTGTGATTTGAGTCTTGTTTCTATCATCTACACCTATTCTGCAAAAATTATAAGAAAATCGTTGCATGATATGCTCGATAAAAGGAGATGCCACTTGCGTTTGGATATAGCATTGTTGCTCATCTATGAATCTCAAATCATCATTTCTCTGATTCACCATATTCGCCTTCACCCCTTTACTAATAAGAGTTGCTGTTTTATAGCCTATTCGTTTTAACTCTCTCAGTAATATGATTTTATAAGAATGGCTATCTTTCTCCCAGTCCTCCACTAAATAATAAGCTGGTAAAGAATCTTTTGATAAATTATCTATAAGTATGTTTTTGGCATCTTTACCCTTTATATACTTTAGAAAAGCAGCACTGTCCATTTTAGCTCCAAAATAAGCATTTACAGAGTCCATAAATGACGAGTAATTATTTTTTACTTTTATAACTGCTGCAGCCATTTTTTCATAGCTATCTTTGCTTGAGATATTAGAAGGAATTGAATATTGCTTACATTGTTTTTCAAATTTACTTTTTTTATTATCAAACCATCTTGTAAAAAGATAATCCTTTCCATCTTTCAAAATCCAATCTTTGAAATCAATAATTGGCAGATAATGGACAAAACTAACCTTTCCATCATGAGCTAGATCACACCTAGGGGTTATAACAATTCCATTTACCTGACAGTCATGATAATTATCTGCTACACAACAATTTATGATTGAGCCTTGAGTAATGACTCTAGGCATTATATAGAAACTACTCATACTATAGAAGAAATAAATTGAAAAGCATTCCACAATTCATCCTTAGCGGAATGGATCTTTATACACACCCAAGAGCTGCTTACCGAAGTAATAAAAGAACTGCATATCATCCACGAAGTAACGCTTGAAGAGACGCTTAGGTTCCATGCAGAAACGATAAAACCATTCCAATGCAAGTTTTTGGAAAATCTTAGGAGCTCGTTTGATGTTTCCAGCTTCAAAGTCTATAGTCGCACCCAAAGCCATAAATACATCAATGTTAGGCAACTGATCCTTATACTTATAAATCCATTTAGTTTGTTTTGGATTTCCCAAACCAACTAAAACCACATTAGCAGACGATTGTCTAAGCATATCCACTATATGCTGGCATTCCTTCTCGTCCTTTTCAAAACCAAATGGAGGAGAATAAGTTCCAACAATAATATCTCGTCCTATACGTTTATTAATTTTTTCTTTAGCTACATCAGCAACACCTTCTTTTGCGCCAAGTAGGAAGACCTTAACATTTTCATCCTTGGCATGATAATCACAAAACATTGGGAAAAAGCTAGATCCAGGAATAGCCTCTTTCAATGGTTTGCCTGCAATAGAAGACATTAACTTAACCACCTTACTGTCACAAATAGAGAATTCTGCTTGTGAAGCATATACATGAAACTCTTTATCATGCTGATGCTTCATAATATCGTCAATATTTGGAGTGACAAGAACTCCATGGGTTAAATTCTCCAGCAATTCTTGAGATGAGAGATTGTCAATTCTCACATTTAACAAATGAATTGATTCCATATATTATCTTTCTATTTATCGATAAGAATTTGATTCAATACTTCCATTAAAGTACCAGCTTTATTCTCTTCCACCTTGATGCTCTTCTTTACCCCAGCATTCTCGCCAGCTTCCACATCACGATGGCTATCACCAATCATATAAGATTCAGACAAATCAATGTTGAAGTCTTTGGCTGCCTGCAACAAGAGACCAGGCTTCGGTTTGCGACAATCGCAATCTATTTTATATTCTGGACGTTCTCCTTCGAATCCCTTGTCTGGATGATGAGGGCAGACATAAATACCATCAACATAAGCACCTTCTTTACCTAAGAGGGTTGCCATCTTCTTATGTATCTCGTTGAGTTCTTCCCATGTGACCTCTCCTCTAGCTATTACAGGCTGATTTGTGACAACAATTGCCAAATATCCACTTTGGTTAATAAGCTTAATTGCCTCAGCTACTCCTTCTATCAGTTCAAAGTCATCTATATTGCGAAGGAATCCCACATATTTATTGATGGTTCCATCACGGTCAAGGAATATGGCTTTCTGCTTGTTGGTAAGATTCTTTGCCTGAACAACACCATTTTTATAATCAGCCTCCACCTGATGGAAACGTTCTGGCGTACCCATGTCCTTTACATACTCAGGACTGTCATAACAGAACATCATGTTGGAGCCACATAAAGGTTTGAGTATCTGTCGGTCCAAGTCAACCTTTCCTTGTGGGAATCCAGACTCTTTGTTGATTTCAAGAGATTTCAAACTAATATCCAAAGTCTTAGGATCTATCACATGAAGACCAGCATTCACACGATTGTCATACCATTGTGGACGTTCATCTTCCTTGGCAAGCCATTTCTCTACATGACCGTTTTCATCAGCAATGATCAATCCACTATCGTATGGATGCGAATTAGGGTGAGTAAACAGAGTAACAAGACCTCCATGATTCTGATGGAATGCAACCATACGATTGAAATCAACATCGAATGCTGCATCCGCATTCAAGAGAAGGAAAGGCTCATCACCTATCTTTTCCCTCAGTCTAAACAAAGCACCAGCATTGCCAAGAGGAGATTCTTCTACAAAATAATCAATCTTTGCTCCAAACTGACTGCCATCTCCAAAATAAGCAATAATCTTATCGGCTAGATAACCTACGGTCAAAATGATATCTTTAAAACCTTGCGCACAGAGAGATCTTATTTCTCTTTCAAGGATAGGCATACCAGCCACTGGAATCAGTGGTTTTGGTATGTTAGGAAAAAGTTCAGCGATGCGGGTTCCTCTACCGCCCGCCATAAGTATTGTTTTCATACGAGTTTTATTTTGAACACGAAACTCTCGAATAATACGAATTGATATAATTCCGTGCGATTCGTGTGATCCGTGTGAGTTTATCAATTACCAAAGAACTTTTCTTCCAGCATCAAGCACAAGCAATGATATACAGGAAGATGAAGTTCCTGAATCTTATACGTCTCAGTCTCAGGAACATGGATACAAACATCTGCAAATGTTTCCAGTCTGTTTTCATTCTGACCGGTCAATCCAATTACCTTCAATCCCTTAGATTTTGCAGCAACTGCTGCATAAAGAACATTCTTACTATTACCTGAAGTCGAGATACCCAAGAATACATCCCCAGCTTTCCCCAAGCCATTCACCTGCTGGGCGAAGATCAAGACCGGAACGGCATCATTCATAAATGCTGTCGTCAAAGAAGGTTCCCCTACCAATGAGATAGCAGGAAGTGAACCTTGCAAATGATCAGCCAACACAGTTCCCATCTCCGCATCAATCTGCATCAATCGGTCAATCTGAGCTGCATAAATCTTGCGCTTCAGTCTAAACTCTTTCATCAACTCGCCCACAATATGCTCAGAGTCAGAAGCAGAGCCGCCATTGCCCGCTACGAGCAATTTGCGACCTGCCGCATAAGCTTCCTCTAATACCTGATATGCCTTCAAAATTTCCTCCTTACAGCTATCCAACTGAGGATAACGCTGCACCAGTGTTTCAATATGCTTTTCCATGAAGATTTACCTTTTTACTCTTTTACCTTTTTACCTTTCAAAGCAGTAACATTGTCTGTTGGATAAATCTTCCATCCGTGAGCACCACCATCAGAGAACTGGAATGGCATCACAAAACCATTGAGTTTCTTCAAAGCCTCTTCCACCTCCTTCTTTCGGGTAGGTTCTACCACGAACATGATAAAACCGCCACCACCAGCACCAGATATTTTACCAGCCTTAGCACCAGCAGCCATCGCAACATCCATTGCTTCCTGAATCATAGGATTGGTGATGTTATTTGCCATCTTCTTCTTGTTTTCCCAACCTTCACGGAGGATATCAGCAAATCCATCAATATCACCCTTCAAGATAGCAAGTTTCATATCCTTGGCACTCTGCTTAATCTTATGCATAGCTTCCACAGCATCATTGTCACCATGAGAAGTATTTTTCTTTTGCTCCTCAATGATAGCAGCACTACTACGGCTCTTACCTGTAAAGTAAAGAAGCATACTTGCTTCCAACTCATCGATAATCCATCGCTTAATCTTTAAAGGATTCACGATTACAATATCGTTCTGCAAGAACTCCATGTAGTTGAAACCACCGAAAGCAGCAGCATATTGATCCTGCTTACCACCAGACAATCCCAAATCCTTACGCTCTATCTCATAAGCAAGACGGGAAATCTCATAATCACCCAATGGTAATCCAAGCCACTCTACAAATGCCTTCAGGATACAAACCACCATAGTAGATGATGTACCCAAACCAGAACCTGCTGGAGCATCATTATAAGTGGTAATCTTGAAAGATTTAGCACCAACGCCAAAATCTTTTACCACACGATTATACACACCCTTAATGAGACTTGCCTCACCATCAATCTCCAGACATTCAGTCATCGGATAACTCTTGTTGCAATGCGCATCATACGCATTGATAGTTATCTGATTGTCATCAGTCTCTTCGATTGTACAATATGCATACAAATTAATTGTAGCATTCAATATCAAACCTCCGTATATATCACTATATGGTGATACATCGGAACCACCTCCTGCCAAACCTAGACGGAGTGGTGCTTTACTTCTAATTATCATTGCTTCTTTTCTCTATTTTTTTACAACCCATTTCTCTGAAAAAAGAGATTTTATTCCATAAACAAAATCCATATGACTAAACCAATTCACAACAAACGTTGTAACAAGCCAATATAGGGTTCCAAGATAATAAACAACAAAAATACCAATAAGATAAAAGACGCCGTTTATTTGCATCTTAATAATTTTATTTTGTATATCTTTATTATGAAGTTCATTTTGTAACTTTATACTACCCACATATTCTCAACAGGACAGATTGACTTCAATCTATCTACTGTCAATTGTATAAGGGAACGGCCGACTCCCATCACATCTATAAACTGCTTTGGGTAATCGGGGGGTGACATTGGCCAGAAGCGGCTACCTACGCCGCCGGCCATGATTATGATTTGAATATCGTTATACATAATACAATAAGTTTTATTTCTGTAACAGAGAATCAAAAATTCTCTCCCATTCACTATAAATCTTCTCGGCAGAATATTCTTTGCTTTTCTTGATAGCAGCCAAAGCCATTTGCTCACGTTTACCATCATCCTTCATGATATTGGCAATCATATCTGCTGCTTCAGTGGCATTATACCCATTCTTATGATAAGGAAGCACGATGCCATCCTTGCCATCATCTATAATATCACATACAGCAGAGTAGCTGTTATATACAGCAGGTATCACACCAAAGCTCATACATTCAGCAAGCACCAGAGGGAAACCTTCAAAATCTGAAGTAAGAAGTAAAATAGATGCTCGCTTGTAATAAGCTATAGGTTTTTGGAAACCTTCAAAAAAAACACGTTTTAAGCCTAAAGCTTTTACATGATTTTCCAAATTCTGTCTATCATCTCCATCCCCAACAATAGTCAATCGCCAATCTGGGAAATTATCCTCGAGATAATTCCAAGTATCAATGACCCTATATACTCGCTTTTGCACAAAATCCAACCTACCTACATATATAATTTCTTTCTGTTTATGTTTAAACTGATACTCATAGTCATCATTCAATATAGTCACCGGATTGGTCAGTACCTTTAGATGATTAAGACTTTTGACATGAGTAAATTTTTGAAAGTCATCAATATAGCTAGGTGACAATACAAGAAAAATATCACTATGCCTATATATGTAAGCCATTGCACGACTTGTTACATATTTAAAAGCTGTACGCAATGCATTCAAAAGTAATCGCTTTATAGGATTTTCACATCCATCCAACCCAATATTGAGTTTTTGAATTCTTCCATTAAAGCTAGGAGCATTATGATAAACAGATATTATCTTGACCTGTAGTCCTCTTGATGCTTTTAAGGCAACCTTAATAGGAATATATGGCAATCCCCATTGATTGATAATCACACTTATATCATCGACCTGCAGAACACGTCTAAGGTTCTCTACATTCGTTCTACTCTGTGAATAATCATTTTGCTGATAAAGTTTAATACGTTTATCAAACCTATCAGCAATAGAATTCTTTCCACCTAAGAATGCAAAGACACTAACACTATGCCCTTCGGCTACAAATTTGTTCGCGAGAACAGCTGTAACCACCTCAAGACCTCCCGTTTCAAGACCTTTCAGCAAAAATAAAACATTTGGTTTATTCATTACTTATAAAGCGAACCAATATCTATAAACTTGTTTGTAATCTATGCCACGATTGCGATCTCTTATTTTTTTTGCAGGATTTCCTCCAACTATTGTCCAAGGTTCTACATCTTTTGTCACAACACTTCCAGCCAGTACAATAGCACCTACACCTATTGTAACTCCTGGCATTATCAGAGCATTGGAAAAGACAAAAACATTGTCTTCTATATTGACCGGTGCCCCCTTTGTTGCAAAAGAAGAATCATTTAAATCATGACCTAAAGTATAAATTTTAGTATTATGAGCAATTCCGACATTGTTACCAACGTAAATACCTCGTCGATTATCGAGATAACAGCCGAAATTAACAACAGTATCCTCACCCACACTCAGTTTACCAACATGAAAGAACTTACATCCTCTATGGATACAAGACTTGCCCCCCCATATCCGTATTCCGAACATTCTCAAATAGTAATTTCGAAGGGGATTTGGAACGAGTTGGTAGGATATATTTAAGAATTCCACCAAGAGAAATTTACATTGTAAAAGAATTGATTTCATTTGCTATGATATTTTTAAAAAATAATATTCTTGCTACATTCCGAACCATTCGTCCATAAAAATATCAGGATTGCCACCATCCATATTCCACCATTTCTGAGGATAAATCACTGAGTTTTTTTTCTTTCCTAGATATGCACCCCAATAGCTAAAAGAACTATTGGCTATGATACCATTATCACATTGAGACATCAAGTACATATCTAGAGGAGAATCAGTGCCTGTGTTCCAATCTACATAGATTGTGTTTTCTTCCATAGGAAGATTTTTGCGAATCCACTCCAAATCATCAGAGAAACAGATAAAGCGAGTTTTAGGATTAATCCCTTTCATATATTCCAAAGCTCGCTTATAATAATCCAATGTGCAGCATCCTTCAAAAATATACTTAAAGTTAGAAGCCAAATAATCTCCACGTCTTACATGCACAAAACAAGTTTCTTCCTTATGAATAATCTGAAGAAGTTTTATATTCTTCTCACTCAAAGATTTCTCATCAATTTTCCATTTTAGCCAACCATTCTCTTTTGGAAAATACTGTTTAGTAAACTTGAAAGGAAAAAAAACTTTTGCCTTTTTATGCTTCCACTCTCTTTGAAACAAATCTAGCCATTGGGAATTTGGCACCAGTTGCTTATATATATAAAAGAGACCTACAACGGGTAACGTCCACCACTTCTCTGGTGGAAGTGAGATATCAAACCACTTATTAACTTCCAACCCATAGTGTTCTTTAAGTTTCACTCCATAATGCCCATAAATCTTTTCTTTTGGAAAGCAAGACTCCAAGTGTTTATAGAATGCATACTCAAACATTTGGTTACCCAATCCTCCTGTAAATACTAATATTCTCATTTTTTATTTTGAAATAATTTTAAATACTTCACAGCTATCTCATCCCAGCTTAAATCTGAATGATGTTTTAAAAATGTTGCAAATGAAAAATCTGAAGATTCTACATATTCCATAGCAGAGGCTAATTCTACAGAATCAACATCTACAACACAGCCATTTTCTCGATTATATATAAATTCAGGGAAAGCACCTACATTTGTTGCAATTACTTTTTTCCCAAATTGATTGACTGTTTGAGGAATCCCTGATTGAGAAGCGGACAGATAAGGACATATTACCGCTCTACATTTAGAAATTAGCGTAGCTAAATCTTGATTAGAAAGATAAGCATTAATTACCTTAACGTTTGGTGCTTTCATAAACAATTGCAAATACTTATCATTGCCCTTACCTGCTATAACTATAGGAATATTCTCTCCTTTATCTAAGATTTTTAAATACGCTTGGTATAATAGCTCTAAACCTTTATAAGGCAATATATATCCATAAAAGAGCAAATAACCTGGTTGCAAACCTAAACTTTTTACTGTAGTAGTATAAGTTTTAAAAGTTTCAAAGGCTCCAAAAGGAATATAATATCGATATTTATAGTCACCTAATTTTGAATAACAAAAATAAGAATGAACTATAATTTTAATATTATTCTTAATTAACCATTTTGTATATTTATTTAGCGAGACATTATCATGTAAATGATTTTCCAAAACCTCATGCACAGAGCAAAAAACTTTAGATACATCCAAATGATCAATTAAATAATCTAATGGAGGGTTATGACCTACTAAATTCACAATATCGTAATTCAACGATTTGATTTTCTTCAATAATTTTTTCTCTGTATACCTATCTATATGACTAATGAAATAATTAATTCCAGTTTTACGTAGTTTTTTCCTTTCACGAAGTAAAACTATTATATTGACACTAACATTTCTACAAAAATAATTAGACAAATTGGTTTCTTTTAAATTCACATTGTAGATTCCTGGTAATATTTTTGGTGAAAAATCAAATCCCTCCAAACATCCTTTTCCTACATTTACATAAAAGAAACAAGTTACCTTATGCCCTTCATCAGCCCATCTCTTAGCTAAAGGCAATGTTGAACCGGTAAATCCGTCACCTATTAAAACTATATTCATAAAATCGAATTATATGGTAAATATTCATGCACATAAACGCCATTCAATTGACGATAAAAGAAATAAAACATTAATGCATTAAACAACAACCTAACACAAATATATTTTCGTGTACTAGTTTCAAAACTTACAAACACCTCTATTGTACCCCAATAGACTGATGGTAAAAAATAGTTGCCCAGTCTACTCATATCTTGCATAGTTTGTGAAAAAATATTTCTTATTACTTCCTTTACTGTATAACAATTGAAAGTTCCTCTAAAATTTTGAAAAATACTCCTATTATATTTTCTATAAACAAATAAAAAGAAATAGAATAATGACAACATATAACTCATTATTCCCCTATCAAATACACCCTCACCAACAGAAGATGTCTCTTGATTGGTATATGTTGAGAGACGTATTAGGACTATAGAACCTAAAAATGTAAATTTATTAATGACATATTCAAAAAATGAAGACAGAAAATTACCTATAAACATAGAGCCGATTAAAAGCGATAAAGCTAAATACATATTAAGTTTTATTTTCGGGATAAAATAAACGATTATCGCTAATAAGGCTGAAGTATGAATAAAAGAAGCTATTAGCACAAGAATTGCAAATTTAAAGAATGATCTCCAACTTGTTTGATTTATGTATTTATATCCCAAACAAATAATGCCTAATGCTAAAGCTTGCCTTGTTGGAAATATAGGTGCCATGGTCGCTATAATAAAAACAAATCCAATTAATGGATAATCCAAATTAGATATGCAAAACTTTGCAAACAATGCTAAAATTGCAAAACTAAAAAATAAAAGGAAAATAGTATAGCTTAAGCCCAAATCATGGAATATGGCATTTAGTAACACGAATCCCCATTCCAAAGGCTCTCCCATACCTCTATCAAAGGTAAAGACATTATTCAAATGACTCCATTGATAATAATCAAAAAAGTTATACCAATCTGTTCCACACCGCCATCTCAATCCCCAAAACAAAGTGAGAATTATTACCCAAATCCAACAAAGCTTTTGTCTAAATTTCAATGAAAAATTCGGAATATCAAGAAAAGAAGACAAGATAAAAGGTATATATATTAAATAGTAAATCATTTTTTAAAATAAAGACCTTATTAAACAATTAAATGTTATATCATATTTTTTTCGATTCAATATCCAATAAAAGACACGCAATTTATGATGTGATAATTCCTGTCGGAAAATATAGCAAAATGATTTTTCTTGAGCTTTAAAAAGTTGTCGTTCTAACTCAGCTAATGTTAATTTATCTGTGAGTTCAACTGGATGCAATGATAACAAATTGTCTCTTATCCAATTATACATTTTAATAGCTCCATCAACTTTAGTTTTTGTATTAGGATTCGAACTAATTGTCAAATCAGATTGCCTGTATAAGAATACTGGATTATTAACATTGGCAATTCCATACTCTAATGCTGCGCGATAAGCTGATATATCATCACTACCCCATGCTAACGGCAGGTGGTAAAAGCCTCCGCATGATACAAGTGGAGACCTTTTATAACAGAAATCACCAATAAACTGCAAATAACCTTCAAAACGATGTCGTGCTAAAGAGTATACGCTCTCCCATTCCGCACGGTCATTCGTGATAGAGGTATATTGACTATCTTCATTCATAATAATAGTTCTGCCATGCAATACATCTACCTCAGGATACTTCCCTATCAGCTTTCTATATTCCTCCAGACAGCATGGCATGAGCTTGTCATCATCGCCCATACATATCACATACTCGCCAGTGGCATAACTCAGGCACTTGTTCCAATTATCAACCACATTGATGGCACCAAAGTTCTTTTCATTCACGTAATATTGAATGCGAGCATCATCATACCTTGACACTATCTCATCAAGGTTCTCTGGCGAGGCATCGTTAACGATGATTAACTCCAAGTTGGTATAGGTCTGAGACAAAATGCTATCAATACACTCCGCCAAGAAACGTGCCTTAAACGCTGGCACCAAAATGGAAAACTTTATATCTTCTTTCATCTGATTCTTTTTATCCGATAATATATTTCTTAAATGGTAGTTTTGAGATGAGCCAACTCATCAGATAGGCACCTGCAAAGGTTATGAGCATTGCTACTATTTGATAGATAAATGATGCCGAACAATACTTGTATATATTCTCTGACAGCACCTTCAGCACAAACATGTGGCAAAGGTATATGCCAAATGACAAGGCAGAGATATGCTTTATCAGAGCATAACATTTTCCGCTTACATCTATCCTAACATCTTGAATCAACATAAATACACAAACTGTAATTCCTATAGTGCCTATTGCCAAGAACGACTTTATCAAACCGCCAATAAAATAACTAGCAATAATAGCTAAAACAAGCAAAACTAAATACTTAGATTTTGACCCCCCATACCTCTTACTTACAAACAGCGAGAGAGGTTCGCCATAGGTTCTCACGGCATATCCAAAGAGCAAGAAACCTAGATAGCCAGAGAAGTAGAGGAACATGTCGAAGACATGTACCCAATGGTTTTCTCCGAAAACATTGGGTACATGTGCCTTGATTATCAGCACGATAGACGAGACAACCCATACTATCAGATATGTCTTCAAGAACGTTCTGTTGTTATAAATTCTATCAGTCAAGAATGGTATGAAGAGGTAGATACCTATCAATATATCTAGATACCACAAGATGCCACCGAAATAATCGGGTTGCTTGATTGGGGACAACAATACCTCCTTTACCATCATTTGCCATTCCGTCATGCCAAGCGTATAAGGCAGCACAGCATACACTACTCCCCATACCAGTAACGGATACAGTACACGAGGTATGCGCTTTTTATAGAAAGCCCACAAATCTTCGCCATTCTTATAGGGCAGAATCAAGAATCCTGTAACCATAAAGAACAATGGTACGCAAGGCTTTGTTGCTATATACACTATATGCTTGAAAGCAGAATCCAAGTGGCTTAACGGATAGGCATCAGCTGCTGTGGATACGTGCAGACATACGACCATAAAGCAAGCCAGAACTCTCACTATGTGAATCCAAGGAATTTCTTTTCTTTTCGTCATTTCTTTGATTTCTTAAAATTATGACTTAAGTTTGTCGGCTATCACTTTCAGGCGTGCTTCCCAAGACAGAGATTTCACATCAAAGCCATCGTAAACATTGATGTTTACCTTTCCATTTATGATGTCATTTAGCTTGTGTGCAAGAGCTTCATAATCTTCTTGGGGGATAAAATCTCCATATTTCCCATCTTGTATCACATCACTGGCAGCACCAACTTTTGTGGACATTATATAGTTCGTAAATCTCTGAGCCTCAGTGTATACCAACGCAAACCCCTCCCATTTACTTGTTAAAACAAAGACCTTGGAACGATTATAATATTCCCATAATTCTTTCTTGTCGTAGATGGCTCCGGTAAAGATAACGGAATCCTTTTTGTCTGGATTTTGCTGATAGAATGAGTCTATGTCTGATTGCAGGGATGGTTCTATCGGTCCGACAAGATAGAATTTCCAATCCTTCAAGTCTGCTATAGCCAATGCTTTCAAAAGCATTTGGGTGTTTTTTGGAGGAGTTCCCAATCTCCCTACAGTAAGCATTATATTCTCCTTCTCTGCATAGCTTTTCTCCTTTATATGAAGGGATTCCAGCAAAGCCTCGTCAAACCCATTTGGCAAATAAACCATTTTTTTACCCCAATGATTGTAACTATTCGGACTAGCATTGAGTTTCTGTAATGCCAGTTGAGTTTCGCAAGAGATGACATCAACACATGATTTCAATAGCTTGCCTTTCAACCCTCTTATCATATTAAAAGGAAAAGAGGCTACATTATCATTGATATTATAAGGATTAACATCCATCTTTACATAAACCTTACCATGAGGATTGCGGAGTTTATACAGAAATGCTGCCTTTCGGCTGATATCTACATCAAAGAATCTCATCAGTACATCAATCTCCTTGGCATGCTTCCAGATATCTTGGTACATCGCATGAACGAAATTTCTTCCTGTGTTGCTTGATTCAGATGAGTTGACAGCCAAAGGTTTCAGTCTTATCCCCTTTATTTCAGATGGCAAGTCTCTGTTGCTTTCTGTGAGAGGATACACGATATTCACAGCGTATCCCAACGCCTTGCCAAGATAATAAGGTACCATAAACGGATCTTTTCCAAGGTGCTCATGGTCAAAGAACTCAAAAAAGTATGCCTACGTTCTATCACATCATTCTTGCAGAACATCAATACGCCAGCCATAAGATGTACCAATCCCAGAGAAATCGGGAAAATGTAAACTCTTAACAAACGACATCCCAAGAAATTTATCGCCAAGACAACGATTTGGGTTGCAACACCTGCCGTGGCATAAAATTTACCTTTGTCTGATGCCAATAAAGACATACCCATTATCAAATACATCAAAACGCCAAAGAATGCCAAGCCATAGAGCTTAGTCAAGGTGATAATCATCTGCAAAGCCTCTGGAGAAACCTTACCCCGATTGTAGAAGAAATCACAGAGAGGCGTAGCACTACCTATCATAAAAATAGCAGCCGCGCCATAAATGAACATACATATCATCAAGTTGTCCTTGATGGTCTTATTAAACTCGCCTTGCTGCTTGTTGATAAACTGCTTTGCCAATACTGGCACCATAATGGTGGTCAAGACACTACTCTGCACGTTTTGCAGTACGGAAACAAACTGGCGTGCATATTCTACGGATGATATATTTCCACTGCCTAGCATTCCTGCCAAATACTTCTCAAACAAGGCATTGAACTGCCCTACAAAATATGGGAAGAAGAAAGGTAGTGCGAAGAGCAGGAAAATCTTGACATCGCCCCATCTAACCGAAAACAGATGCTGCCAAACCTTCAGGTCTTTCTTATACAAGAAATAAGCGACAACGCCAAAGAGGACAAAAATGCCGAAATATGTTCCTATCAAAAGGGAATAAATGCCCCAGGAAGGTGCCAAGGCGATGATAGCGGCAAGATTGACCAATCCGCCCGCAAAACCTACTATCTCTGGGATGTAATAGACATCATAGGCATTGAGAATGGATATACCGATGTTGGTAAGTTCATTAAAGAGGAGACTTGGTATCTGTAACATCAGCAGGGAAATGAACAAGGCAGCTGCATCAGCTTGCATGTTCTTTGTCATCATACCTGAAATCGGTGATGCAAACACAAGCAACAGCAAACCTATCATTATGGTTACCCAAAAGATGAAGCCCACAAGCGAAGCTGTCTTGCGAACAGCTTTCTCCGCTCCTTCCTGTTCACGAATGAAGACGAACTTCGTACGAAACACCTCATTAAGAGGTCCCCATACTGCACTCGTTATCGTGGTTATCAACGTAAGGGTCAAGACCCACATATCTTTCTCCATACTTACACCGAAGTATTTGGCAGAAAAGGTAACCGTCACAACGGTAATGACCATTCTCACCAATCGGAGAATAAATAAATATAAAGTTGTTTTCTTTAAACTTTTAGCCATAAACTAATTTTGTTGTATGTATAGAATCTTATTTTATCTACAAGCACACAGAATAGAAATAATGCTACTAAGAAAATGAATAACTGAGTCACCTTGAAAAAGTGCCATTAAAACAGAGGGGTACCTCAAAATGCTTACAGTTTAAAACTTAAAAGCATAATAAGAACCATTCTGTACGAAATTTATAGTACAAAAGAACCCGTTTTAGGCTTCTTTTTGTTGTTTAACTTTCAGATTGATAGTGCTCTGACTTTTTCAAGTGGACTCGTTTATTATTATCTGAAGTTTGATTTGACATAAATTATTTTCCAAATTCTTTGATTCTCTGTTCTTCTTTCAATGAGCAGACAAGCAGTTGTCCATTCTTCTCGGCTACAATATAGCCATCCAAGCCTTGGACCACGACCTTGCTTTCATCTGCTGCATGAACCACACAGTTCTTGCATTCATACAGACGGATATCCTTGCCCACCTTGGCATTGCCATCCTTATCCTGTGGGAGCAAGGTACGGAGGCTGCCCCAGCTGCCTAAGTCGCTCCAACCGAACTCGGCTGGCAAGGTATAGATTTCCTTAGACTTCTCCATCACGGCATAGTCAATGCTTATCTTCTCGCAGGTTGGGAAGAGTTTGCCGACTACCT
>ERZ1023967.152-NODE-152-length-19253-cov-39.189968_pt1 | contig 19253 bp, 20 predicted proteins | sample MGYA00380429_ERZ1023967 | MGnify/ENA primary metagenome ERZ1023967 (study PRJEB33179, sample SAMN07449055) | human gut metagenome | biome: Human-gut; feature: Human associated habitat; material: Faeces | host: Homo sapiens | place: India:Kasaragod | collected... | reverse complement strand
TCAAGGGGCTTGCCATCGACAAGCTGGAGAAGGAATGGAAGCAATATCCTGTGTTCCATCTCTCTTTTGGTGGTCAAAACTTTGTAGAGCCTTATGCGTTAGATAAAGTGTTGGAGGAGTTTGTTGCCATGGCAGAACGTATCTATGGGCGTGAGGAGTTGGCCGAGACTTTAGGTAGTCGCTTTAAGGCAGTGTTGGGAAAAGCTCATCAGAAGACAGGAATGAGAGCTGTCGTACTCATTGATGAGTATGACAAGCCTTTGCTTGATGTGATGGATATGGATATTTCTGTGCAGAATGAATATGGAAAGATGACTTTGGAGGATTATAATCGCAATCTGCTCAAAGGCGTATATTCTGTGTTCAAGGAAGCTGATGATGACCTACAGTTTGTCTTGCTAACGGGTGTCACCAAGTTCTCGCAGGTAAGCGTGTTCAGTGGCTTCAATCAGCCTAACGACATCAGTATGGATGAGCATTACGAGGCACTTTGTGGAATTACGGAAGAAGAATTGTATTCTACCTTTGATGAACAGATCAAGGCGATGGCCGTGAGATACAAGACGACGGAGGAAGGGATGAAATACAAACTGAAAAGGAAGTTTGATGGTTATCACTTCAGTCCTAATATGCTTGATATCTATAATCCTTTCAGCATCTTGAATGCTTTGAGCAAGAAGATTCTGGCAGATTATTGGTTCCGCACCGGTTCGCCAACCTATCTTGTTCGCCTATTGTCTCATTTTGATGAGAACATCAACGAGATGGTGAACAGGTTTTATCCTACGAGTAGTTTTATCGACTACAAGGCGGATGTGGAAGCACCGTTGCCAATGATTTATCAGAGCGGTTATCTTACCATTAAGGATTGGAATATGGATACCGATTCCTATCTCCTGGATTTCCCGAATGATGAAGTGAGGAGCGGTTTCCTGACGTTGGTAGCTTCCAGTTATCTGAAGCCATCGAAGTCAACGGATGCCTGGGTTATTCAGGTAATAGATGTGATGTCGAAGGGAGATTGCCATCAGTTGGAGAATCTGATGACTTCCTTCTTTGCCAGCATTCCTTATAACCAGCGTCGCAAGGACGATGAGCGAGAGAAGGAACGTTATTTTCAATATACCTTCTATCTCGTATTGAGAATGATCAGCTGTTTCACGGTGTTCATCGAAAAGCAGCAAAGCGAAGGTAGGGTAGATTGTGTGGTTGAGACCCAGAACTATATCTACATCTTCGAGTTCAAGCGTGATGGTTCGGCAGAGGAAGCCCTGAAGCAGATAGAGGATATGGGCTATGTCAGGGAATATGCAGCAGATGGCAGAAAGATTTATCAGATAGGCTGCAACTTCTCATCGAAGACGGGAACCATTGATGGGTGGAAAATGAAGTAGGTGATTTGCAAGAATATCCCGAAGATGTAGTGATGTGGCATTGTTAAGAATAAGTTTTCTTTACATTAGCTTGCCTGAGATTCTCGTATTTTCAGACGTTTATTGTTTCTTTGAGAATATCGTAAATATAAAGAGGAATAGGAACTTGCTGATAATCAGGTGTTTGTGATTTCTTGGCAAGGTGATGCCGTTGAGGAAAATCTATAGTTGTACGACTATAACCCCTATAGTTGTACAACCATAACTCTACAGTTGTACAACCATAGCATGTATAGTCGTACAACTGTAACTTTATTGTCGTACAACTATAGGTCTTGTTCTTAATATAGAGCAGAAAACAAGGAATCCCAGCCTCTCATTCCCCTTGTTTTTATCGCTAGATTCCAAACTTGTAGGTATATGAATTTTGGTTATAAATATTTACGGGAGGTATTTTTGCAATTGTAATTTGAACTAAAAAAAGGAGGAATAAGGCCTTATGGAAAATGAGGAAGATGTTCCCGAATGGCTGAAGAATGGGGATTATGAGTTTGAGTATAATATTATAAGATAAGATCAGTTGTGTGTCTGATTTAGCAAAGAGGGTGTGTCATAAGTTAATGATTCACCCTTTTTTGTTTGTTGGAATGTTACTGATGTGTTGTTGGAAAACATAGTATAAGTTGTTAGAAAAGATAGTATATGTTTTTGAGTTAGTTAGTATCTCCGGTCGCACAACAGCTGTTGTGCGCTTGCATAGCAGCTGATATGCGCTTGCACAACAGGTGATGTGCATGCGTAGGCCAGCTGTTATGCGCCAACTGCAATTTAGACTTATGACGCCTCCTCTTTGTCATTTGGTACATTCAGCCCGGCATTTCATACAAGGTAGGTTTAGATATTTGGCTGATAGAAATAATCTTTTTACTTTTGCACTCGTAATCGGGAAGCGATAGAAAAGAAAGAATCGTGGAACGTGGAAAATGAAGTATAACCCTTTAATATATAATAAGGTATGAAGAAGGTAATGTTGTTTTTAGCCATGATGCTAAGTGTAATGAGTGTAAATGCTCAGTTTGTAGAGTATAAACCTGTATATACTAATCCACCTGCCCAGCTATATTCTGTGCCATCATTTGGCTTGGAGATGCCGCAGATGCCTCAGCCTACGGAGGAATATACTGATGTTGGTGCTTATTATATTAAGAACAATCAAGTTGTAAGAGTCAAGATTCGTGTGAGAGAAACGTATAGTGGTGGACGCAGATCATTGACAGTTGTTGGTTATTATGGTGGTCCTTTGGATAGTTTGTTGAGAACACATGCATTCGTTAGCAAGGTGGTTAGAAACCTAGACGGAGAGGTTGTAGCCAATAATTTTGAGTGGAAGGCGAACACGGCGCCTTTCGGTAAAGTGTACTTTAATTTGTAAAGCCGTTTAAGGATATAGGCATTGAGGTTGTCATGGATTGGAAATGTGGAAGCATTATCTTTTTCAGCAGTGGCAAACTTCAATGCCTTTTTGGTGGAAATTTCATAAAAGTAAGCCTGTTGGAAGAAATAATAGAGGAAAAGTTTGGCGGTATTAAAAAGATTTCTTACTTTTGCAATAGAGTTATGAGTGAACGGAAAAGAACGGGCACGATGAAGGCTCTAGTGAATGAGCGTATTGAACGTTATCTTGCGATAGAAATGTGGAAGTTTCAAAGTCTGCTAACGATAAATAGGCAATGATGCTCACGTCTAAGGATTATTGTATCTTTTTCTCTATGGAAGAAGATGTTAATATACTCTATGGCGTGGGCTATTGCATTATTACTTGCTGACGGGTCCTTCCACAACCTCTATCCGGTAATAAGCAATAGTCCCACGCTTTTTCATTGAAAACTTAATGACTGATAGCTACTTCTGGGAACAAGTCAGCGATGTAAATGGTAAATATGGATAGTCAATTTATCGTATTCAATACAAAGACGGAACTCTTAAGATTGGATGTTTCCAAAATTGTTTATTTCGAAGGAGATGGCAATTATACACAGATTGTTACTATTAACAAGCTGAAGGCTGTTGTTTGTCTGAATTTGACTCAGATGGAGAAGTACTTGGCAGAGCATCTTGTAGATTGCAAGAGTATTTTTATGCGGGTGGGAAAGCGCTTTATCATCAACACTGGCTACATCTATCAGGTCAATACGCAAAAGCAACAGTTGATATTATCCGATTATGAGCATTTTGCTTTTGCTTTGGGTATTTCTAAGGAAGCCTTGAAGCAAATGAAGGATTTACTCATAACTAAAAAATAAACTAATCAAGCAAAGAATTTTATGGAATTATTCATTGGACGTGATGCTAGTACATCTCAATTGAGAATAACAATGGGACAACAATCCAAGACTTTTGGAGGTGCAGGAAGTGTTCCTATGACTGTGAGCCGTCAACATTGTAGTTTGACCATTAATCCAGATGGTTCTTATAGAATTACGAATCTAAAACCTCAGAACGTTACTTTTATCAATGGAGTGGAAATAATGGCAAAGACTATCATGGAAAAGGATAAAATAGAACTTGGTCCAAGCAAATTTTTGGTTAGTTGGGATTGGATAAAGAGTTTTGTTCCTCAAATGGTAGATTTTCGTCCATTGCAGCGTGTTTGGGAAGAATATGATGAACATAAACTTGATCAGCAAATTGCTGACCGCAAGTTTAATTCTCTTCGTGGCATCACTGGTTTGATTACCATGGGAGCCATCGCTTTGAGCATCATTTTCCCAGAATTTAGAGAGACTCCTCTTTATATAGGTTTGTATCTCTTAGGTATTTTGATTTCCGTAGGTTTTACAGTAAAAGCATATAAGGATTCTTCTAAGGGACCATTGAGGCAGAAGAAGTTGACCGAGGAGTTTCAGCAGCATTATGTTTGCCCTCATTGTCATCACTTCCTGGGCTTTCAGTCTTATGAAGTTTTAATGCAGAATGAGGCTTGTCCTTATTGCAAGGCTAAAATCAAAAAGTGATTTCCTACAATAGAAGATAGGTTTTGTGTAATGAGCACAAAAAAAGTACTTATCTATTTATTATTTCACTAAATTTGCACAAGTTATAATTTTAAAACGTATGATTATGGCACAGAATGAAGAAACATTGTATTTCGATAATACACATCCTGAAGTAAGACCGGAAAGTAAAGATAAAACTCAGAACGCTGCTGATAAGGCAACTTGGAAGAAAGTAGCGGTAAGTGGAGCTGCTGGTATCTTGTTAGGTGCAAGTGCTATGTATGCCACAGATGCCTTTGCAGCAAATACAGAAGAAACTCCCGATACAAAACCGGAAGGGGAGAATCCATCGCAAGATGCTGCTGCAGCTAATGATAATGCCTCAATCAAGGTAGCAGAGAGCCATGATGAGCAGAGCTTTAAGGAGGCATTCTATGCCGCTAGAGCCGAAGTCGGTCCTGGTGGCGCTTTCCATTGGCATGGTAATATCTATAGTACTTATACAGAGGACGAGTGGAATAACATGACAGATACAGAAAAGAGCGACTATGCTGAGGCTGTAAAGCCTGAAGTACGTGCAGAAGAAATGAATGCAGCTCCTCATCAAACTGAAGATGTTGCTGTGGTATCTCATTCTTCTCATGCAGACCAGGATGTATCTGTTGCTCACAATGATGCAAATTTGCATCAGGCAAGTGATGTGCAGGTGGCTGATGACCAAAATGCAGATGTTCATTTGGTTAATGCGGGTGAAGTTCAGCTTGCTGATGGCTCCATGGCTACAGTGGGTGTTTTCGACGTGGATGGTCAGGAAGTGAGTGTGGTAGATTTTGATCAAGATGGAAACCCTGATGTTGCGATTTGTGATGCCAATGGCAATGGAAGTATTGACGTTGGGGAAGCAGTTGATTTGCATACAGGACAAGTGATTACTCCAAGTGGTAGTGATTTCGCTGATGCCAGAGTTGATGATTCTGCTGATCCAAATCTCCAAACAGCATCCTTGGAGAATCCAGATGTTGCTCCTGATATGCCAGACTATATGTCTGATGCTGATATTCAGATGGCATAAACATTGATTAAAATAGATGGTAGCAATGGAAACTAAAAGAATCAAATGTCCGAGTTGCGGTGTATTGCTTGACGTGAGAAATTCTCAAAACGAAGCGGTTAAGATGATTACTTGTCCTCAATGTAAAACTCAGCTGAGAGTGATGTTCTCACAGCAACATGCTGCAACTCCGCAATCTTATGGGGAAACAGAATATGTTGGTAACAGTAATGGTGAGACTCAGTATGTGAATCGAGATAATGGAGAAACTCGTTACGTGGGACATTCCTCTTCTCCTTCTCAATCTGATGAAACAATCCTTGCAGGCAAGAAAGAAGAGGTTACTCCTGGTTATTTGCTCTATGGTGGTCAGAAGTATCCGTTAGGGTTCGGCAATAATGTGATAGGTCGCAAGGCTACTACTTCGCAGGCAACTGTACAGATAGCTACTGATGATAGATATATGAGCCGTCAGCATCTTGCTATCCAGGTAATTAAGGCTTCTACGGACAAGGTTAGGGTTGTGGTATCAAACTATCATAATAAAAATGCCAGTTATGTGAATGGACAATTATTGAACGAGGGTGACCAGCTCGTCTTGTCAGAAGGAAGTATCATCAAGATGGGTAACACAACCGTTGTTTATCATCAAAAATAAAGCTAACAATGAGAATCAAGATATATCAGCCTTTAGCTATCCATGAGTTGGGTAAGAGGGCGAACCAGGAAGATAGCATCTATCCAATAGAGGGCAAAGCAACGGAGAATGACCGCTTGTTTTTGCTCTGTGATGGTATGGGTGGACATGAGCATGGTGAGGTGGCAAGCCAAAGTATTTGCAAAAGTCTTTCTTCGTTTTTGTTGCAGCATGCAGTTGCTTCCGAAGGCTTGGAAGATAAGTTGCTATCTGATGCTTTGGCGTATGCCTACGAAGAACTGGATAAACTGGCTATTGCGGGAGATTCCCGTCAGATGGGAACAACTTTAACTTTGCTGTATTTTCATAGTAATGGATGTACGGCAGCCCACATTGGAGATAGTAGAATATACCATCTCCGTCCATCTTCGCATACCATATTATATAAGAGTCGTGACCATTCCCTGGTGTATGATCTTTATCAGGCTGGTGAGTTGACCTATGAGGAGATGAAGACATTTCCACAGAAAAATGTCATCACCCGTGCGATGATAGCTGGAGACAGAAATCATCCAAAACCTGATGTTATCCATATTTCAGATATTCAGCCAGGTGATTACTTCTATATTTGTTCTGACGGCATGTTGGAACAGATGGAGGATGAGGAACTGTTGGATGTCTTTGTTGCGAATGTTCGTGATGAAGAGAAGCGACAGATGCTGATTTCAGAAACCTCAGATAATAAAGATAATCATTCTGCTTATATAGTACACATCAAAGAGGTGAGTCATGACGAGGCTGATGTGAGTCTTGTAAATGAAGAGCTTACGGCGAAATGCAATGCTTTGAATATCAAGCCAGATGTGGAAGAGGTGACTGCTTCTCCTGATGTTGAAGTCGTAAAGCCTGCTGGTACACCGCCACCTGTTCCTGATAGTGTAATCGTTGAGATGGAGAATAGGCAGAAAAGAAAGAAACTCCTGTTTGTTGCTTTCATGGCAATAGTGGTGTTGGCTGTTGTAGGAATGTTTGGATATGGCTACTATAGCAAGCATAAAGCAGAGGCTGCTTTGCTTGATTCTCTTCATGAAGATTCTATGATGACCTTGAAAGAGTTTAATAGCCAGCAAGAGTCAAAGACAGATACAACAAAACCAGATTCAATAAAGTAAGATACAATAAAAAATGGACGAACTAAATAATCAAAATATGCTCCAAGTAGGAACCATCCTGCATGGAACTTACAAGATAGAAAGCTACTTATCATCTGGTGGCTTCGGCAATACCTATTTAGCAAAGAACATCGAGTTTGAAGAGACTTATGCCATCAAAGAGTTCTTTGTAAAAGGAGTGTGCCAGCGTGATGGTAATAGTACAACCATTAGCGTAAGCAATGCCGAGAATACCAATAGTTTTGAGCAACAGCGAGAGAAATTTAAGAAAGAAGCTCGCCGTCTTCGTAGTATCAGTAATCCTCATATTGTCAAGGTCTATGACCTTTTTGAGGAGAATGGTACTGCGTATTATGTGATGGATTATGTGGATGGAGAAAATCTATCTGCACGTTTGAAGCGTACCAATGCACCTTTGGCAGAGTCTGAGGTTCGCAATTACTTGAATCAGATATTGGATGGTCTTGAGGCAATCCATAACGAAGGTATGTTCCATCTTGACATCAAGCCAGCCAATATTATGGTGGATAGTCATAATGTAGTCAAGTTGATAGACTTTGGTGCAAGTAAGCAGCAGAGTACGGTAGGTGGTGCTACGATGAGCACTGGTATCAGTTATACGAATGGTTATGCCCCTAGTGAGCAGATGGCGCAGAGCTATGATAAGTTCGGTCCATGGACAGACTTTTATGCCCTTGGTGCCACTATGTATAAGTTACTTACCAATCAAGACCCACCATCAGTTTCTGATCTTTCTGAAGACGAGACAGAGGACAAGCATCTCGCCCTCCCGATGCCTAATGTCTCTGAGGAAATGAAGACGTTGGTAGTTTGGATGATGCAAGAGAAAAGGTTGAAGAGGCCTCAAAACGTTGCAGAATTTAAAACAAAAAAAATCGAGAAAGTGCACTTTAATACTCAACCTTCTTCATCTCGACATTTTTCTACGAATGAGGACACCCTTTATCTGAACTCAAAGCGAGTTGCAAAAGATAATAGTTTGTCTAAGTCAATAGTTCCTACAAAGAATAGTAAAGTAAAAGGGTTACTAATCACTTTGGTTATAGTTGTGGGGATAATTGGAAGTTTATTTGTTGTTTTTTTGATATATCAGAAACAATCAGCAACGGCAAATCAGCCTAATAATCGTAATGTTGATACAGCAATATCAGAGAATGTTGTTGCTGCAACTTCGGCAGCCCCAAAAGAAGACGATAAGAAGGATGGAACCTTGCAAGTAGAAGTCCAAAAGTCATATCAGGGTACAGATATAGGGGAGATGATAAAAGAATTTCTTTCGGAGAGTAACAATGGAGAATATGGTGTGGATTTTGGATTGTTTAGTTCCAATTCTTCCTTGAAACAAATGGAAGATAATGGCGGTGAGTATGATAATTACGGCTCCTTTGGAGCTATTTATAGAGGAAAGTTCTCTATTATGGGGATGACTCTCAGTAATAGTTCAACAAGAGAATGTAATATGTATTTGAAGGGCCCTCATGCTGGAGCAATGATGATGATCATTAATGTCGGTTCTTTTAATGATAATTACGAGGATAAAATCAGAAACTCTATAATAAAATCTGTGTCTGGTAAAAAGTTGAAAACATATAATCAATACCCGGTAAGGGATGATTTCTATCATTTAGGAAATGGTTATATGCTTATTCATTTAGATATTGGAGCTTCTGGAGAATATATGACAATATATGTGTCTGGTGAAAAAAGTTCTCTTCAGCAAATAATGAATCTCGATGAAGATTTTTAGATATGATTAAAAATATGAATATAGATAAAGCTAAAAAATACGCTGAGGGAAAGGTTGCTGATGCGTTAAGTCAAGTTGTTGCAGATGCTTATCTAGCGGGTTACAATGCAGGCTATCAAGATGGTATTGGTAAGGTAGCTAAGGATTCTGTATCGGAAGAGACTGAGTTTGTTGACTTGGGACTTCCGAGTGGAACATTATGGGCTTCGGATTATGTAAAAGATGGGAATGAGGTGCTGTTCTTACCATATCCTGAAGCTCTGAAATATGATATTCCTTCAGAAGAGCAAGTTAATGAACTTGGGGAGTATTGCAAGATTATTAGCATGAATGATTCTGCAGCTGATAAATATATATATATGGTTTTGGGACCTAATGGTAATTCTGTCACTTTTGAGGGATATGGATATATAGACATTCTTGAGAAGTGTAGTAACTATTTGCCGTTTTTCTGGCAGATTTATAATAGTGATAATCCGAAGGAATTTCATGTGCCATATTTCTATTCTAGTGGGGTTTTAGGTACAGACTGCCTTTTCTCTGGATATAGAATACCTGTTAGAAAGGTAAAAGCAAAGCCGTGAAATTGGCATGAAGTAAGTATAACACAGTTTTAGCAATGTCAAATACAAAATCCAGTGTATACTTGGATAAGGAGATTTCGAATTCATCTACTTGCTCTAGTAGTTTGTTTCTATAGCAGGAGTCTGTGGAATGATTGATACTAAAAGTTTGATATTGAAAATTATAATATAATATAAAATTTAAAAGGTTAATTATGACAATTAGTGAAAGAGTTTCGACTAATGCTGGTAATGCAAATATGAAAATGGGATTGGGAGTATTTTCAAATAGTATGAAACCAATCTTTGGTGGGAGTGCGGCTCTAAATGAAGGTGATATTCTCATTTTTCCACCATTGGAAGAGATGGGAGATAGAATAGGTAGTCAGCACTTTATGGGAAAAGACTATGAGTTCTTGGTTATTGAAGTGCATAGCCCTGATGGAACAGAACGTGCAATAAATTGGTTTCCAACCACATTTCAGAACCCAATCTTTGAATGGAATACTGATGATCATGGATATTTATATCGCACTGCAAATATTTTTTACCCAGAAGGAACTGCAGTTGACGAGTTTTTGAAAGTTCGTAATTTACCAGAGAAAGATGAAGAGGGAAATATCGTAAAAAGTGACACTCAGAAAGGGGTTGAACTCTTGGCTGGTAAGAAAGTCAAAGTAACTTCAAAGGTACTTATTAATACTGTTGGTTTTAAGAATGGGCTGCTAGATTGTAACCATCTTATAAAAAAGGCATTGTGTCGTTATGATTTTGTTGTTTGATGTGATTAACTTTTGTCGGTTTATTAAAGGGAAAAGAAGAATATGAGTAATATAGATAATGCAAAATTATACGCAGAAGGTAAAGTAGCAGAAGCGTTAAAACAAGTTGTAGCTGATGCTTATATGGCAGGTTACAATGCTGGCTATCAAGATGGTGTCGATATGGTAGCTAAGGATTCTGCATTGGAAGGTGTTGAGTATGTAGACTTAGGGCTTCCAAGTGGAACTTTATGGGCCTCGGACTATGTAAAAGATGGGGATGAGGTACTGTTCTTGCCATATCCAAAAGCTCTGAAATATAATATTCCGACAGAAGAACAAGTCGATGAACTTCAAGAGTTTTGTGAAATCAGTAGAAAAAGTGATGGTAGTAATACCGCCTACATTGTACTTGGACCTAATGGCAATGCCATTACGTTTAAGGGATATGGTTATATGCATCTTAAAGATTTTGAAGACTCTTTTGATGCGTATTTTTGGCAAGTATATGAAAGTGATAATCCCAAAGAGATACAAGTACCTGATATCTATAACGAGAAAGGTATATATAAGACCACTCTTTTTGGAGGATACGGAATACCAGTTAGAACTGTAAAAGCTAAATAGTGCTGAGGTTATGAATCAACTAAGCAATAACGCCATTCTCTGCAATGGCAAATACAAAATTGAGCGAGTGCTCGGTCAAGGTGGTTTCGGAATCACCTATTTGGCTAAGCAGAAGGTTTCTGTAGCAGGTGCCTTGGGCACGATTGATGCAGAAATCGAAGTGACAATCAAAGAATTCTTTATGAAGGAACTCTGTAATCGTGATGAAGAATCATCTATGGTGACAGTTCCTTCTACAGGAAGTGCTGAATTGGTGGAGAAGTTTCGCCAGAAGTTTATCAAGGAAGCGAAGAATATCTCTAAGTTGACTCACCCTCATATTATAAAGGTGTTGGATGTGTTTGAGGAGAATGGTACCGCTTATTATGTCATGGAGTACATCGATGGTGGCTCATTGTCGGATTTGATAGAGAAGAATGGTTCTTTATCGGAAGATGAGACCTTGAAATATACGAGACAGATAGCATCTGCCTTGCAGTATATCCATGCCCATAATATGAACCACTTGGATGTGAAGCCTGGCAATGTCTTGTTGCGACAGAATGGGGATGTGGTCTTGATAGACTTTGGTATGTCAAAAAACTATGATGTAGCTGGTGAACAGACTACGAGTAGTCCTGTTGGAGTGAGCGTAGGCTATGCACCTATTGAGCAATCTCGTGTGGGAGGATTGGGAATGTTCTCTCCAGAAACAGACATATATTCTTTGGGAGCTACTATGTTCAAGATGTTGACTGGTCAAACACCTCCTGAGGCAACTGCAGTCTTTGATGAAGGTTTGCCGGAATTGCAGATGGGCATAAGTGAGCAGACGAAGCGAGTTATTGAAAAGGCAATGCAACCAAGAAGAAAGGAACGATATCATACGATAGTGGATTTCTTGGATGCGCTGGGTACGGAGAATGCTCAGGCAGTTCATGTAAAAAACGAGAAGGTTCAATCTGAAGAGACTCTATATATGTCAACTGCAATTAAAGAAGATTCTGAGCCACAAGAGGTTGAACGTGTGCAAGAAAAGGTGTCATCCAAACCGCTAGATGTTCCAAAACCCAAATTCTTGAAAGAAGAAGATAAAGAGGCTACGATGTATATTACCGATTACATGGTTCAAGAAAGTAATATCGATACTTCTGCTGTTGTTGATCTCGGACTTAGTGTAAAATGGTGTGGTTGTAATTTAGGTGCCACTAAACCTGAAGAGTATGGGGAGTATTATCGTTGGGCAAATGGAATGAATGGTCATTCTTTGGATGGATTTCCAACAGATAAGGAAATTGCAGGTACCAAGTTTGATGTGGCTTATCTTCTTTCTGAAGGAAAATTGAAAACTCCAACTCGTAAGCAGTTTAAAGAACTGATAGATAGATGTCGTTGGAGTTGGATTATTTACAATGGGACAACAGGTTGCAAGGTTACAGGTCCTTCTGGTAAAAGTATCTTTTTGCCAGGCGCAGGTAGAAAGAGTGATTATGGTATCTATCGTAAAGATTCCTTTGGCTATTATTGGAGTTCAAGTAGGGGGCATGGATTGAATGCTTATTATTTATACTTCAATGAGGAAGATTCAGATTTGACATATGAGCCAATCTTGACTTTGCGTTCTATTAGACCTATTTGTGAGTAATAATGAAGCGACTATTATCTTCTCTCTTTATCTTCTTGCTGGCAATACCAACATTGCCAGCAAGAAATTATATCGTTAGCGTGGGCATCGCCGATTATCCCGGTCGTCAGAACGACCTTCGGGTAAGTGCGAATGATGCCAAGACCATATCGGGCATCTTTACCAAGAATGGTAATGCTACGGTTGATTGTTTTGTCAATTCAGACGTTACGATCAAAAAGGTATGTACGGCAATGCGTAATACATTTGCCAAGGCTTCGCCATCAGATGCTATTATCCTATACTTTAGTGGTCATGGTGTGCCTGGTGGATTGGTGTGTTACGATGGAGTTTTGTATTACTCTTCCGTATTGAGCATCATGAGACAGAGTAAAGCTCAGCAGAAAATGATATTCGTGGATGCTTGTTTTGCAGGGAAAATGAGAAATACGAATAAGAGGAATACTAACTATTCTAAAGAGAATGTGATGTTCTTCCTTTCTTCTCGTTCAACGGAGAAATCCTTAGAAACTCCGAGACAGACAGGTTTCAAGAATAGCCTGTTTACTGTGTTCTTGGAACGTGGCTTGCGAGGTGGTGCTGATACAAACAAGGATAGAGTTATCACGGCTAAGGAAATTTATAACTTCGTACATCAGGGAGTAGTAGAAGCATCAGGGAATCGTCAACATCCAGTAATGTGGGGTAAGTTTGATGGGAATATGGCGGTGATGAAGTGGTAAAAGATAAAATACTCGTATCTTTACCATTCGAATTCGTTTTTGAAATCAGCCATCATTTCTAGAAAGTCAACGGCGTTGCCTGTTCTTGCATATTCTTCTTCACGAGCTAAGACATGATTCGCCAACTCGTCATTATTGCATGATGTCATAAAAGGATATTCTTCGGATTCGTTATGAGCCTCTGTTGCATAATCGTGACGATTGGTAACTGTTGGTTCTTTTGAGTTTGATATTATTTTTGTCATATTGTAATCCTCCTTAATTTTTGGTTACTCTAATATGTTGCAAAATTACGATTAATATTTGAAAGTACCAAAGTTTTAAAATGATATTTTGTGGGATGAATTGCAAAAACATGGAAAAAAGTTTGGAAGATACCAGATAATTTCTTATATTTGCACTGTCTTAAAAGATAAGTGTTATGAGAATAGTTCAAGATTATATAGCAATAATTAGGCAAAATAGTTCCAAGATTACTAAAGATTTTGGAATCAAGACCTTGCGCATTTTTGGTTCCGTATCACGAAACGAGCAAACAGAGCAAAGCGATTTGGATGTTTGTGTAGAAACAGAAACTCCTAATCCATTTTTATTGGCCGACTTGAAAGAATTCTTAGAGGACTTGTTTAAGTGCTCAGTTGATGTAGTGCGTATTCACAAAAACATGAATCCTTTCTTTAAATCAAGAATTGAACGGGATGGAATCTATGCAATTCGATAAATATGTAGCATTGGATATACTTAATAGAGTACATATTTCTATTGAGCATATAGAAGAGCGTTCACAACCTTATCATTGTGGCGATGATTTTCTGATGTCTTCTACTGGTGTAGCAATTCTTGATTCCATATGTATGCAATTTATTGCTATAGGAGAAAGTTTAAAGGGACTTGATAAGGTTACTAGAGGAGAACTCCTTACAACTCATCCTGAAATTGATTGGAAAAATGTGAAAGGGTTACGTGATATCATAGCTCATCATTATTTTGAGGTTGATGCCGATCAGATTTGGTGGATTATAGAAAATGAGTTGCAACCTTTGAAAAAGGCAATTCAGGAAATGATAGAATCTTTAAAACGGATACTTGATGAGTAATGTCAGGTAGCCGTTTTGTCATTTCGTACATCCAGACCCCCATTTCATACATTTATCCCCCATCTTTCTATGCTGTTTCGGATAAATACACTATCTTTGTCCCCCTGAAAACAACTAAAAGATAAAATGTAATGAAGAAAGGATTAAAATATACTTTGGTTTCCTTAGGCAGCCTGGTCGTTTTGGCTGGTATTGGTCTGGGAATCATGTATGTGGTGTCGCCATATAAGGTGAAGCGGTGGTTGGGCATCGCTTCATCTTATTCTGATGTGTTCGTTGATAGATTGAAAGGGCAACCTTATACTCGTGGCGGGTATGACGGCATTGATGTATCGAAACACAATGGAGTTATCAAGTGGAAGGAAATAGCGAAGAATAAGCGAATCAAGTTCGTTTATATCAGAGCTACACATGGTAAAGGATATGTGGATCGACATTATCGCCGAAATATCAGACTGGCTCGTAAATATGGGTTGAAGGTGGGATCTTATCATCTGATGTCTGCCGGCTCTTCAGTAACTGCTCAGTTCCGGGATTTCCAAAAGATGGTGAAGAAGGGCGAGCAGGACTTGATTCCTGTATTGGATGTGGAGGAGAAAGGCATCCAGGGAAGATGGAAGGGACGACAGCTGCAGGATAGCATACAGGTGTTTGCTGACTTGGTGAAGAAACACTATGGTAAATATCCTATCATCTATAGCAACGAGAGCTTCTATAATAAGGAGATGGGGGCGAAGTTCAATCGCTATTATCTCTTCATCGCCAATTATAACTCCAGACAACCCTCTATTGACGGCAGAGGAAAGTGCAATATCTGGCAGTATTCAGAAACCGGACATTTGCATGGTATTGGAGAAAGGGTAGATTTAAGCAGATTCATGAATGGTACAACCATCAAGGATTTGATGTTGTAGACAATGATGATTTCATACACATAAGCGAGTATTTGATACAGTCCACGTATGGATAGCATCATTACTTGCTTATTTTTTTCTACTTTTGCACTCGGGATTTTTACCCTGCTATAAGGATAGGATTGAGTCTTGGATATTAAAAGTTGAATTTAAATTTTATCAATCATGACTAAGAAATGTATTATTTCTGTATTGTTCGTAGTGGCATTGGCGTTCATCGGAGTTCTTGCCAGAGCACGGCGCTCCACTTTGCCGTGAAGCTGGAACTTGGCTGGAATGAACCGAGTATCCGCTTTTGAATATAATCCAAGGGATGATGGTATGTTGTTTACGTTTTTTGTTAGATATCGCAAACAAAATGGGGATTTCTTTGCAGCTATGAATATTTTTTTGTATCTTTGTCCCCAGATATAAGTACTTAAAGCATATTGTAAGATGGCTGCATTGAAATTATACCCTGTGGGAATCCAAACTTTTGAGCGAATTCGAAAAGAAGATAAGCTCTATGTTGATAAGACGGAATACATTTACAGAATGACGCATTCTGGTGGATGTTATTTCTTCTTGAGCCGACCACGCCGTTTTGGTAAGTCATTATTGACTTCAACTTTTCAAAGTTATTTCGGGGGTAAGAAGGATTTGTTTAAAGGGCTTGCCATCGAAAAACTGGAGCAGGAGTGGACGGAATATCCTGTGCTGCATTTTGATATGTCGGGTGGCAAGCATCTGGAAAAGAAGGAGTTGGAAGATTATTTGGGCTATCAATTGGCTAATAAAGAGGCTACGTATGGTATTACAACACCTCAGAATGGAGCAAATAATCGTCTGACCGATTTGATTCTGACTGCTTATCGAAAGACAGGCAAGCAAGTAGTCGTGCTCATCGATGAGTATGATGCTCCTTTGTTGGATGTAGTACACGAGGATACTTCCTTGCAGGTTCTTCGCAACGTTATGCGCAATTTCTATAGTCCATTGAAAATGTGCGAGCCTTATCTCCGCTTTGTCTTCTTGACGGGTATCACCAAGTTCTCGCAGATGAGTATCTTTAGCGAACTGAATAATATCTCGAATGTGAGCATGGATGAGGAGTATGCTGGAATTTGTGGTATAACCAAGGAAGAACTGGTGACCCAAATGTCGGCAGATGTTGATGCTTTGGGCGAGAAGTTGGGCAAGACAAGAGAGGAGACGCTTGCGGCTCTTCGAGAGTACTATGATGGTTATCATTTTGCAGATGTCTCGCCTGACGTATTCAATCCATTCAGCTTGCTCAATGCCATGTCAAAAGGCAAATTAGATTACTATTGGTTTGCCTCTGGTACACCTACTTACTTGATTAACATGCTCAACAAGTTCCAGGTGATGCCATCTGAGATAGGTGGCAGTGAGGCTGATAAGTCGGAGTTTGATGCTCCAACCGAGAAGATGACCACCATCATGCCGTTGCTCTATCAGAGTGGCTACATCACCATCAAGGGCTATGACCCAGAGACGGAACTCTATCTCTTAGACATACCGAACAAGGAGATTCGTGTTGGCTTGTATCGTAGTCTTTTACCTTATTATATAGGTATGAATACGGTGAAGGGTACCACCACAATCGCCAAGATGTCTGCTGCCATTCGTCATAACAAGATAGATGAGGCTCTGGAAATGCTTCGGACTTATCTCGGCACGATTCCTTATTGCGACAATACGGATTATGAGGGGCATTATCAGCAGATGATGTATGTCATCTTCTCCATCCTCGACAATTATGTGGATGTAGAGGTTCACACGCCAAAGGGACGTGTCGATATGGTGCTCCGTACTGCCACCCATCTCTACCTCTTTGAATTGAAACTGAACCAAAGTGCTGATGTGGCAATGAAACAGATAGACTTGAAGGAGTATGCGAAGCGTTTCGCCCTCTGCGGTCTTCCAATCGTGAAGGTAGGCATCAACTTTGATGTGGAGACGCATACCATCAAGGATTGGAAGGTAGAAGATTAATGATAGTTTGAATGTTCTCTTCGGGCGTCACCGAGATAGGTACACCTATATTATAATAGTATTTTTCTCCAATTTCTTGCATATTCTTGCAGAAAAGTAAGCAAAAATGATAAATTTGCAGCAAAAAGCAATAATTTTTGGGAATTTATGCTTGATATTGTAGAAAAAGTCTTAACTTTGCAGCGGATTTGAGAAAATAAGCAGTTTCCGGCTATCAGAAAATGAGGAATCATGAAGCTATCAGAGAATGAGGAATCATGAAGATGATAAGGAGGCAGGCTTTCTCTTCCACAGTTTACACTTATAACAACTTTATAAATTAAAAGATTCGATTATGAAAGTAGCAATTGTTGGTGCAAGTGGCGCAGTAGGACAGGAATTCCTGCGTATCCTTGCTGAGAGAAATTTCCCAATGGATGATTTGGTGTTGTTTGGTTCTGAGCGTTCTGCCGGACGAAAATACAACTTCAAGGGAAAGGACTATGAGGTCAAACTTTTGCAGCATAACGATGACTTTAAAGATGTCGATATTGCTTTCACATCTGCTGGTGGCGGCACTTCTGAGGAGTTTGCCGAGACTATCACCAAGTATGGTGCCGTGATGATTGATAACTCTAGCGCATTCCGTATGTGCGACGACGTGCCTCTGGTTGTGCCTGAGGTAAATGCTGAGGATGCCCTGAACCGCCCTCGCAACATCATCGCCAACCCTAACTGTACCACCATCATGATGGTAGTAGTGTTGAAGCCTATCGATAACTTGAGCCATATCAAGAAGATTCATATCTCTTCTTATCAGAGTGCTTCAGGTGCTGGTGCTGCTGCCATGGCTGAACTTGAGCAGCAGTATAAGGATATCATCGAGACTGGTAAGACTGAGCATATCAATAAGTTCCCTCATCAGTTGGCATATAATGTCATCCCACAGATTGACAAGATGACTCCTAACGATTACACCAAGGAGGAGATGAAGATGTATAACGAGACCCGCAAGATTATGCACTCTGATGTTCGCACCAGTGCTACCTGCGTTCGCGTTTCTTCACTCCGTTCTCACTCAGAGAGTGTTTGGTTCGAGACAGAGAAGCCATTGGCAGTAGAGGACATCCGCAAGGCTTTGGAGGCTGCTCCAGGCGTAACTGTAAAGGATGATGCCCAGAACTACGTTTATCCAATGCCATTGGAGAGTGCCGGCAAGGACGATGTATATGTAGGTCGTATCCGCAAGGATTTGGCTGATGACAATGGTAACACATTGTGGTTGACTGGCGACCAGATTCGTAAGGGTGCTGCCCTGAACGCAGTTCAGATTGCTGAGTACTTGATTAAGGTGGGCAACGTAAAGTAAGCCATACCTTATTTATATAAAAGAATATGAGGAAGTTAAGGGATAATGAATTTTATCTCTTAACTTCTTTTCGTCTTTATACGATTCTGAAAAGAAAAGTAAGAATATGATTGAAAGATTCAAACTCTTGCTCCAGGAGATGAACCGGGGCATTTATGAGAAGGAGACGGAGATATCGCTCTCGCTCCTGGCTGCTCTGGCAGGTGAGAGTATCATCCTGCTGGGACCTCCGGGTGTGGCAAAGAGTATGGTGGCCAGACAGTTGAAGACGGCATTCAGGGAGGCTCAGAGCTTTGAGTATCTGATGTCGCGATTCTCTACACCCGATGAAATCTTCGGTCCGGTGAGCATTCAGAAACTGAAGACTTCGGATACGTACGAGCGTGCGGTGGAGGGTTATCTGCCTACTGCCGATGTGGTTTTCCTGGATGAAATCTGGAAGGCGGGACCTGCTATCCAGAACACGCTCCTTACGGTGATTAACGAGAAAATCTTCAGAAACGGCAATCGGGAAATGCATCTTCCTCTGAAACTTCTCGTGGCTGCAAGCAATGAGTTGCCGGCTAAGGGAGAAGGACTGGAGGCGCTCTGGGACCGATTCGTCA
>ERZ1023967.137-NODE-137-length-20670-cov-10.486442_pt1 | contig 20670 bp, 20 predicted proteins | sample MGYA00380429_ERZ1023967 | MGnify/ENA primary metagenome ERZ1023967 (study PRJEB33179, sample SAMN07449055) | human gut metagenome | biome: Human-gut; feature: Human associated habitat; material: Faeces | host: Homo sapiens | place: India:Kasaragod | collected... | reverse complement strand
CAGCCCACGCTGCCGACTTGGTCAAGGGCATCCCGGGCGCTCAGGAATGGGATGTCGCCATGAGCAATGCCCGCGTCGAGGTCGACTTCGACAAGATGATTTCCCTGTCCATCGACCCGGAAAAGGCCCGCAGCTATTACGAATCGAGTAAACCGGAATGTGAAGGCACCTGCACCATGTGTGGTAAGATGTGCCCGGCCCGTACGATGAAACGCATCCTCGCCGGCGAAGACGTCTCCATCCGCTAGGCTCCAACCTAAATTTACCTCATAGATACTGAAAAAGGCCCGTCGCCAGATGACGGGCCTTTTTCAGGTACAGACCGCCGACCTGTAGTAGGGGCTTCCACGTGGGAAGCCCGCTAGAGAGATTTGACCACAGCCTATACAGTTTTGATGGTATATTTTTACGAATCACGAACGACGGCCTTTCCTCGGATTCAGATGCGGCGTTCCGCCGCGACAGACTCATGATTGTATTATGACCATGTGCTGTTCGTCATAAATTCCGGTTGTGTACAGAATTCGCGCGGCCTTTTTGGCCCGTCAGGTAGCCGACCAGCGGAAGCTGGACGGCTTTTAGCCGTCCCCTACGGTATCGCATACAGGCGATAAAATTTTATGTGGCTGTATGCCGCATTTGTAGGGGCTGTCCTAGTGGGCAGCCCGCCAGAGAGATTTCATCACAGCCCATCCGGGTATAATGGCAGGCTTTTTACGAACCACGAATCACGAGCCACGAACCACGGCCTTTTCCACGAGCCGAGGGTCACTCGAGGTGATGTTGTTACGCTGAATCTGTTGCCGCGCAGCGGCATCTGAGCCCGAGGTGGCCTGCGAACGGCGGCCTGCGGGGCCGTCAGGCCCCAACCGCGATGAACGACGAACGACCTACGATGAACGGTTTTATGCCCCGTCGTCAGGCCTCAGGATTTGTCAAAGCATCTATGAACTGGCGGGCTATGCTGGACAGGTAGCGGTGTTTGGGTGTGATGACGGCCAGTTGGGTGCGCAGGCGCGGTTCGTCGATGGCTTTGGTCTGGAGCTGGGGCAGGCGGGCCGGCGAGATGGCCGATGCCGGGACGACGGCGTAGCCCAGGCCGGTTTCGGCCCAGAGCAGGGTCGTCCGGGCGTCGTCATTGCGGCAGAGGAGGTTCGGCGTGAGGTTGTGGGCTTCGCAGACGTCGTGGAAGAGCTGGTCGAAGCGGCGGTAGAGGATGAGCGGCAGGCCTTGCAGTTGTTCTATGGTCAGGGTCGGCTGGCCCGGGCTGGGGTCGGCCAGGGTATCGGCATAGGCCAGGACCATCGGTTCTTCAGGCAGCAAGGTGCAGTCGAAGGCGTCCTGCTTGAAGGGCGTGCGGACGATGCCGATTTCGATGAGACCTTTGCCCAGCATGTCCAGGACGCGGAAGGTGTTGCCGTCATAGATTTCAAAGCGGATGCCCCGATGACTGGCGTGGAATTGGCGGAGCGCTGGCCGGAGAATGACGCTGCCCGACGAGGACACGGTCCCGATGGACAAGGTGCCGCGCAGACCACTCTTGAAATCGGCGATTTCCCGTCGTGTCGAGTCGGTGAGGGTAAGAATCTGACGGGCCCGGCGGTAGAGGATTTCGCCCGCGTCGGTCAAGGTCACGCTGCGCGGTTCCCGCTGCAGGAGCTGGACGCCCAGTTCTTCTTCCAGAGCTTTCATTTGCTGGCTCAACGGTGGCTGAGCCATGTGCAGGCGACGGGCTGCCGCCGTAATCTGACCTTCTTCGGCGATGACCATGAAGTACGTAAGTTGACGGATATCCATATCGATGCCTCCTTGACATATAATTTACGTATATTATATCAATCATACAAATATTTTCAATATAGTAAAGGCCGTGTTATACTAAGACCATAGACAAGATGATCGTCAAGAAAGGATGATAGATGATGAACGATATTGTGACACCGAAACGGGACGCCCATTTTTTTTGGACCCTGTTCAAATCGACTTTTTTAATCAGCGCCTTCACCGTAGGCGGCGGCTTCGTCATTATTCCTCTTTTGAAAGGGAAATACGTCGATGAATATCACTGGATCAGCGATAAGGATACCCTCGATATGGTGGCAATCGCCCAGTCCATGCCTGGCGTCATTGCGGTCAACAGTGCGGTCATCCTCGGCTACCGCATGGCCGGGGTCCTGGGGACGCTGGTCGCCCTGGTCGCGACGGTGCTGCCCTGCCTGATTACGCTGTCGATTATTTCTTACTGCTATGATTTCTTTATCCAGAATCTCTATATCAAGATGATCCTCCGCGGTATGCAGTGCGGGGCGACGGCGCTTATCGTCAATGTCGGCATCGACCTCCTCATCAAACAGGGAAAAAAGAAGCTCCTCCTGCCGCTGGCTATCATCGTAGCGACGTTTATTGCTAACTTATGCTTTGATGTCAATATCATGGCGCTCATCGTCATCGACGGCATCATTGGCTTTGCCTTCATGCGCGACAAGAAGTACGATTAAGGGGAGGGACTTATCATGATATATTTATTGCTTTTTTGGGAATTCTGTAAAGTCGGGGCTTTCTGCGTCGGCGGCGGCTATGCGTCTATGCCGCTGATTCAGGCCAGTGTCGTCGATACCTTCCATTGGCTCTCGATGAGCGAATTTGTCGATATATTCACCATTTCTCAGATGACTCCGGGGCCGATCGGCATCAATGCCGCGACCTTCGTCGGCACCAAAATCGCCGGATTAGGCGGAGCTGTGGCTGCCACCCTGGGCTTCGTCACGCCGTCGTTTTTCTTGGGGATTCTGTTAGCACGCGTCTTCCTCAAGTACGGTGATATCGGTCCTATCCGGGGCATCCTCAACGGCCTGCGGCCGGCAGTCGTCGCCCTTATCTGCGTCGCCAGTCTGAGTTTCATCCTCCTGGCCTTGTGGAATACGGAGACCTGGCCTGATGACTGGTCGGCTTTCAGCCTTGGCGGCTTGGTCATCCTCTTCTTGGCTATTGCAGCGACGCGGCGCAAAATCGGCGTCATCAAGGTCCTCATCGGATCCGGCGTCTTAGGCCTCCTCTTAGGCATAGCCGGCCTCATCTAACTTCGATATATTGGGAGTCCAGGCTCTGGAGGAAGCGGCTCGGCGCATAGCGCTGATTGCCGATTCCCTGGTGCCAGCTCAGATACAGCCTCTTTTTGGCCCGCGTAATGGCGACATAAAAGAGGCGTTTTTCTTCTTCAATATTGCCTTTTTTTACGGACCAGAAGGTCGGGAAGACCCGGTCTTCCAGGCTGGCCAGGAAGACGTAGTCGAATTCCAGTCCCTTGGCCTGATGGATGGTGATGATCGGGATTTTCGGGTCCCTGGCCAGCATGCTGTCCAGTTCGCTGTTGGACAGGGCTGTCAGCTTGAGAAATTCCGCCAGGGCGTCGCGGGGGTCCTGGGCCGGGTCATCCGTTTCCTTGGCGATGCGGTAGAGCTTGCGGACGTTTTCCAGGCGGTCGATGTGATGGGCCGTATCGCTGGCCTCACGATGGCTCTCGTACCAGGCCTTGACACCGCCTTCGTTCATGACGGCGGCGATGATGGCTATGGGCCGGTCCTGGTAAGATTGGCGGCGGAAACGGCCCATGTCGCGGCTGAAAGGAGCGAAGAGGGGCAGGTACATAGACAGGGAAGCGCGGCGGGCTGCCGTGGCCGGCGCTATCTTTTCTTTTACGGCGTAGCACAGGAGGCCGGCCGTGGCCAGAATGTCGTCGAAGGCGTCGTGCGACGGCTGATGGTCGATGGGGAAGGTTTCGCTCAGCGTAGCCAGTTTATGGTTGATAAGATTGGGATAGAAGCGGCGGTATATGTCCAGCGTGTCGTAATAGGGGAAGTCACCGCTTTCGGCCATGCCCAGGCGCTGGAGCTCGCTGTGCAGGATGGACAGGTCATACGTGACGTTGTGGCCGACGATGACGGCATCTCTGGCAAAGTCCAGAAAGGCAGACAGGGCTTCTTTCGGATCCCGGCCATCGGCGGCTAACTGGTCGTCGCTGATGTGATGGACGTAGAATGAGGTCCCGACAGAACGGCTGGCGCGGACGTAGGTATTGAACTTGTCTGTGATCTGGCCCTGGGCGTCAAGGCGGACGGCGGCAATCTGGATGATTTCGTCTGTCGTCGTGTCGGTCCCCGTGCTTTCGACGTCGAAGACGACGATGCGTCCATCTGCCAGGGCCGTCAGCAAGAGGCCGTAAGGGTCGCCCGTTTCCTGGGAAATGGGGTCGATGAAGTCGCAGAGCCGGAGGCCCAGACGGCGGTAGGACTCGCTTTCGATGGTTTCGATGGTCCGCCGGCCGATGCGGGGGACGAAGCGCAGGAGGATGCGTTTCAGGCTGAGGTTGTCGTGCTTGTTCAGGAGCAGCCGCAGGTAGGCCAGGACGTCTTTACATTCCTGGCGCTTGAACAGGTGAAACTGGTCGATGCAGGTGACGGGCAGACGGGATGCTGGCGGATAGTGGAGATTATGGGCCGTAATACCTGTCCACAGCTGCTGGGCCTGGCGGTTGCCGCGGACGAGGATGCAGGCTTTGAGACGCTCTTCAGGCGGCAGCTGGCTCAGTTCCTGGAAAATCCAGCGGCTTTCGTTGAGAAAGGTATCGGCCTGGTGGACGACGATGGGTTCACCTGGGACGGCGGCTGCGGCCTGGCCCGGCTGGGGGTAGATGTGGTGGACCGTCACCTGGCCGAAGAGGTGGTTCAGGCAGCTTTCGGCGGCCTTCAGGAGGAGCTGCGTAGCCCGGTAGTTGGTCGTAAAGGTGATTTCCCGGGGATGGTAGGTCTTGCGGAATTGTTCCAGAATATATTCCGGATAAGAACCGCGCCATTCGTAAATGGTCTGGAAGTAATCGCCGCAGAGGAGGACGTTGCGCCCCGGGAAGAGGCGGCTGATGACGGCGTATTCGACTTCGCTCGTGTCCTGCATTTCGTCGACGGCGATGAAGCGGAAGCGGTCCCGCCAGCGCTGGCAGCAGGCATCGTCAGTGAGGAAGTCGTAGGCGCCGGTGATGAGGTCCGTGAAGTCGACGGCGTGGTTGTCGGCCAGGACGGCATCGTATTGCTGGACCAGGGCGTCGCCGTGGTCGCTGAGCCAGGCCTGGAGGGCTTCTTTAGGTGCCGTGAAATCGTGGAGGTCCGGGATGACGCGCTGTTTCTTGACAAATTCGATGAAGTTCTGCAGGGCCTGGGTGTCGTTGCCCGGGGCTGACGCTGCCGCAGGCAGGCTGTCGATGATCTGCCGGCAGTCTTCGTCGTCGTAGAGCAGAAAGTCGTTGTAACGGTCGCTCTGGCGCTTCGTTTCTTCTTTGATGAGGCTGTAACAGAAACTGTGGATTGTCTTGACGACGACAGCCAGGCCCTTTTCGCGGGCCGTGGCGATGATGCGGTTCTTCAGTTCTTTGCAGGCCCGGTTGGTGAAGGTCAGGCAGAGTATCTGCGAGCCTTCGGCGGCGCCTGTTTCCAGGATGTGGGCGACCCGGCAGGCCAGGACGCGGGTCTTGCCCGTGCCGGCTGGCGCGTTGAGCAGAATCGGCTGCGACAGGTCGCTGACGACTTGCTGCTGCTGGTCATTTAATTCCATAATCTATCCCTCCGTGTCGGTCATTTTCCTCCATTGTAACATAGTCGGCGCTATCCGTGTACAAACTGCGATAGAACGGGTGATTTTCATTGACAGTCCCGGATGTTTTTGATAGAATCAAAGTGTATTTGATAATCTTTCAATCAATAAGGAGATGCACTATGACAAGACGTTTATGGACAGGTTCTTTGCCGTTTGTAAACAGTCTCCGTGTGTCTAACTGAAAAAAGCCCAAAGGTGACGTGTGTCACTTTTGGGTTTTGTTTTTCCTAAGGAGGGGTCTCTGTTGAAGGTCGGTTTGATCATGGGAAGCGATTCTGATTTTCCCGTTATGAAAAAAGCGATTGCTATTTTTAAAGAATTTGGTGTTGAATATGAAGTCTTGTTAGCGTCGGCCCACCGCACGCCGGCTGCTGTCCGGGAATTCGTTTCGACAGCCGAAGAACGGGGCATCAGTGCCTTTGTCGTCGGTGCCGGTATGGCTGCTCATCTGCCCGGTGTCGTTGCCAGCTATACGACGCTGCCTGTCATCGGCGTCCCCTTGGAAAGCGGCAGCCTCCAGGGCATGGATGCGCTGCTGGCCATCGTACAGATGCCGTCGGGCATCCCCGTTGCGACCGTCGCCATCAACGGTGCCAAGAACGGAGCGCTCCTGGCCGTACAGATCGGCGCTGCCAGCGATGCGGCCTTAGCCAAGAAATACAAGGCCTATCGCGAAAACATGGCTAACGAAGTCATGGAAAAGAACCAGAAGTTGCAAGAAACCATAAAGTCCCTCTAAGGGCAATACAGACTATTTTTCGTTATAACAGGAGGTTTAATTCATGTTTTACGATCCGATTTGGGATAAGCAGCATGAAGAATGTGGTGTCTTAGGTATTTACGATAAACACCTCGATATTCCCCGCTATATTTACTGGGGGTTGTTCGCATTACAGCATCGTGGCCAGGAAAGCGGCGGCATCGCCCTGACTGACGGCCAGGATATCCATACGTTCCGCGGCATGGGCCTCATCAGCACGGTCTTCGCCAACGGCGTACCTGAAGAAGAAGGCGGCCCCGTCGGCATCGGCCACGTCCGCTATTCGACGACAGGTTCCAATAATCCCCGCAATATCCAGCCCCTGGCCGTATACACGCCTATGGGACAGCTGGCACTGGCTCATAACGGCAACCTGACCAACACCCGGACTCTGCGGGAAGAACTGGACCGCGGCGGCGCGACCTTCCAGACGACCATGGACAGTGAAATCATCGTCAACCTCATTAGCCGCAGCCAGAAAGACACCATCGAAGAACGCATCATGGAAAGCATGAACCGCATCCAGGGGGCGTACTCACTGGTACTCATGACGAAAGATACGCTCTATGGCGTCCGCGACCCCTATGGCTTCCGCCCGCTGTGCATCGGCCGTACCGATGAAGGCGGCTGGGTCCTGGCTTCGGAAACGTGTGCCCTCGACGCCATCGGCGCCAAGTTCGTCCGCGACGTACAGCCCGGCGAATTCGTCCAGATCAATGAAAAGGGCGTCAAATCGACGATCTTTGCCAAGGCACCGCGCAAGCAGGTCTGTTCCTTTGAATACATTTATTTCGCCCGTCCGGACAGCGTCATCGACGGTCAGGATGTCTACCAGGCCCGCCTGAACATGGGCCGGGAAATGTGGAACGAAACGCAGTATGATGCGGACATCGTCATTTCCGTCCCGGACAGCGGCAACACGGCAGCTATCGGCTACGCCCAGGCTTCGGGCATCCCCTTCAAGCACGGCCTCATCAAGAACCGTTACATGGGCCGTACCTTTATCAAGCCGAACCAGAAACAGCGCGAACTGGCTGTCCGCATGAAGCTGAATGTCGTCAAGTCCGTCGTCAAGGGCAAGCGCATCGTCATGGTCGACGATTCCATCGTCCGCGGCACGACGAGCGGCATCATCTGCAAGCTCCTGCACGAAGCCGGCGCCAAGGAAGTCTACATGTGCGTATCGGCACCGCCTATCAAGTATCCCTGCTTCTACGGCATCGACACGTCGGTCCGCAAGGAACTCATCGCTTCGACGTTCAGTGTCGAACAGATTCAGAAATACATCGGCGTGGACAAACTCCATTTCATTTCCATCGACGGTCTCAACCGGGCTGTCGAACATATCCCCAAGGAAGATATGTGCTTAGCTTGCTTCAATAACGACTATCCTACGGACACTCCGCAGGCCAATGAGGAAGGAGAAAAATATGCTCTCGAACACAAATAAAGGATTGACTTATGCTGATGCCGGCGTCGACATCGATGCTGGCAACAAAGCCGTAGAATTGATGAAAGATTCGGTCAAAGCCACGTACCGTCCGGAAGTCCTCGGTGACCTTGGCGGCTTTGGCGGCCTCTTTTCCCTGATGAACAGCGACATCAAGAAACCGATCCTGGTCAGCGGTACCGACGGCGTCGGCACGAAACTCCGCCTGGCCATCATGATGGGCAAACACGATACAGTCGGTCAGGACTGCGTCGCCATGTCCATCAATGACGTTCTCGTCCAGGGCGCCGAACCGCTCTTCTTCCTGGACTACATCGCCGTCGGCAAGCTCGACCCGGTCCAGGTTGCGACCATTGTCAAAGGTGTCGCCCATGCCTGCCAGGAATCGGGCTGCGCTCTCCTCGGCGGCGAAACGGCTGAAATGGCCGGCTTCTATGCCAAAGACGACTATGACCTGGCTGGCTTCGGCGTCGGCATCGTCGACCGCGACAAGGTCATTACCGGCGAAAACATCAAGGCCGGCGACGTCCTCATCGGCCTGCCTTCGACAGGGGTCCACTCCAACGGCTTCTCCCTGGTCCGCAAGATCGTCCTGGAACGGCAGAACATGAAGCTCGACCAGTACGTCGATGAACTGGGAATGACCATCGGTGAATGCCTGCTCACGCCGACCCGCCTCTATCCGCGTCCGTGCCTGCCGATCATCAAGAACTTTACCGTCAAGGGCATGGTCCACATCACTGGCGGTGGTTTCTATGAAAACATCCCCCGCGTCCTGCCGAAAGGCGTCGGCGTCGATATCGACGTCACGGCGTGGCCGCAGCTGCCGATTTTCGGACTCCTCCAGAAATGGGGCAACGTCGATGCCAAGGAAATGTACCGTACCTTCAACATGGGCATCGGCATGATCATGATTGTCGATGAAAAAGACGCTGATGCCGTCCTCAAGAACCTGGCCGACCGCGATGAAAAGGCCTATGTCATCGGCAAAGTCGTCGATTCCGACGTACCCGTAACCTTGCGGGGAGGCGTATTCCATGACTAAAAAGAAGATGGTCATTTTCGCATCGGGCCGTGGCTCCAACGCCATCGCCCTCCACGATGCCGTCGAAGCCGGCACGATCAATGCGGAAATCAAGGCCCTGGTCTGCGATATCCCGGGCGCACCGGTCATGGACCGCGCTAAGGAATGGGGCGTACCGGTCATTTTGGCCGACCGCAAATCCTTCGACTCGAAAGCGGCCTTTGAAAAATATATCCTCGACGCCATTGAACCGTATCAGGCCGACATCATCTGCCTGGCCGGCTTCATGCGTCTCTTGAGCGGTGACTTCATTTCCCATTATGAACACAAGATGCTCAACATCCATCCGGCCCTGCTGCCGTCGTTCCGCGGCCTCCACGCCCAGCGCCAGGCCGTCGAAGCCGGTGTCAAGATTGCTGGCTGCACGGTCCATTTCGTCGTTCCCGACATGGATGCCGGCCCGATCATCTTGCAGTCAGCCGTACCGGTCTACGAAGACGATACGGAAGACACGCTGGCAGCCCGGATCCTCACCAAGGAACATCCGACTTATGTCAGAGCGGCAGCGCTCTTTTGCGATGATAAATTGACTATCGACGGCAATGTCGTCAAAGGGACTCAGGAATAGGAGGAATTTTTCATGAAAGTAAAACGCGCACTCATTAGTGTATCTGATAAAACGGGCGTCGTCGAACTGGGCAAAGCCCTGGCTGACCTCGGCATTGAAATCATTTCCACGGGCGGCACCATGCGGACCCTGAAAGAAGCGGGCGTACCGGTCATCGCCGTTCAGGACGTCACGGGCTTCCCGGAAATGATGGACGGCCGCGTCAAGACGCTGAATCCGAAAATCCACGGGGCTATCCTGGCTGTCCGCGATAATCCGGAACACGTCAAAGCCATGAAAGAACACGGCATCAAACCGATCGACCTGGTCGTCGTCAACCTCTATCCGTTTCAGCAGACCATTGCCAAACCGGATGTCACCTTGGCTGAAGCCATTGAAAACATCGACATCGGCGGTCCCTGCATGGTCCGCGCTTCGGCAAAGAATAACAAATACGTCGCCATCGTCACCAACCCGTCCAAATACGGCGAAATCATTTCCATCCTCCAGAAAGACGGCGAATTCTCCGACCAGTACCGCCTGGAACTGGCTCAGGAAGCATTCCATCACACGGCTGTCTATGATACGGCCATTGCCGCATACCTGGCAGAACAGGTTCAGAAGGGGGCCGCAAAATAATGAAAGTAGCAGTCATCGGCGGCGGCGGCCGCGAACATACTTTGGCCTGGAAATTGGCTCAGAGCCCGAGCGTCGATAAGCTCTATGCCATTCCCGGCAGCGCCGCTATGAGTGAAGTCGCCCAGTGCGTCGACATCGCCCTGTCCGATTTGGACGCCATCACGGACTATGCCAAAAACGAAGGCATCGACATGCTCGTCGTCGGCCCGGAAGTCCCCTTGACCGAAGGCATTGCCGACCTGGCCCAGTCCAAAGGCCTGGCTGTCTTTGGCCCGAACAAGGCCGCAGCCCAGATGGAAGGGTCCAAAGTCTTTGCCAAGAACCTCATGAAGAAATACCACGTCCCGACGGCAGCTTACGCCTCCTTTACCGATGGCGAAGCCGCCAAGGCCTATATTAAGGAACAGGGCGCACCGATCGTCGTCAAGGCCGATGGCCTGGCTGCCGGCAAGGGCGTCGTCGTCGCCCAGACGGAAGCAGAAGCCATCGAAGCCGTCAACGCCATGATGGAAGACCACATCTTCGGTGCTTCTGGCGGCCGCATCGTCATTGAAGAATGTATGGTCGGCGAAGAAGCAAGCCTCCTGGCTTTCGTCGATGGCAAGACCATCGTGCCCATGATTTCCGCCCAGGACCACAAGCGTATCTTCGATAACGATGAAGGCCCCAACACGGGCGGCATGGGGGCTTATGCGCCGGCACCGGTCGTTACGCCGGAAATCCGCAAGGAAGTCGAAGAAAAGATTCTGAAACCCGTCGTCGATGGCCTCAAACAGGAAGGCATCACCTACCAGGGCTGCCTCTATGCCGGCCTGATGATCACGGCCGATGGCCCGAAAGTCGTCGAATTCAACTGCCGCTTCGGCGATCCCGAAACGCAGGCCGTCTTGCCGCTCCTCGACGGCGACCTGGCCCAGATCATGTATGCCTGCGCCAAGGGCACGCTGACGGCCGATATGGTCCACTGGAAAGACGCTGCATCCTGCTGCGTCATCATGGCTTCTGCCGGCTATCCCGCTTCGTCCCATAAAGGCGATGTCATCAGCGGCCTCGATGCTGTCGATAAAGAAGATGTCATGGTCTTCCATTCCGGCACGGCCAAGAAAGACGGCCAGTACGTCACCAACGGCGGCCGCGTCCTCGGCGTTACGGCCGTAGCAGGGGACCTCAAGAGCGCCATCGAAAAGGCCTATGCCAACGTCAAACGCATCCACTTCGACGGCCAGCAAGTCCGCAGCGACATCGGCGCCAAAGGATTGAAACACTTGAAATAAAGTTTAGAGTTTGTAGTATGGAGTTTGTAGTTTGTAGATGAGGGCTTTGAAATTAAAAAGGGCTTCACTAAAAACTACAAACTGCAAACTTAAAACTCAAAAGGGGTTGTCGCACGTGCGATAGCCCCTTTTGACTACCACACGAAAGGAAGGTCGTTATGACACAGTTTATTACGCCTGTGGAAGCGGCGCGTCTCGTCGGCGATGATATGACCCTGGCTGTCAGCGGTCATGCCGGCTTCGGGACGCCGGACGGGCTGTTCAAGGCCCTTCACGACCGTTATGATGAGGAAGGCCATCCCCGTAATGTGACCTTGGTCAAGATTGCCGGGACCGGCGACGGCGGCCAGCGCGGCGGCGACCGCCTGGCAGCTGACGGCCTCATCGGGACGATCATTACCAGCCATTTCGGCATGGAAAAGAAGTTGGCCGATAAAGTGGCAGCCAATCAGTGCCTGGCCTATGTCGTTCCGGCCGGGACGATACTGGCTCTCTATCGGGCCATCGCCGCCGGTCACAAGGGCGTCTGGACCGATATCGGCCTGCACACGTTGGCTGATCCGCGCCTGGACGGCAGCAAGGCCAACGAAAAGACCGTCCGCGAAGGCAAGGATATCGTCCGCCTGGTCTCGTTCGACGGCGACGACTACTTATATTATCCAACCTTTCCCATCCAGGTCTGCTTCATCCGCGGCTCCCTGGCCGATGAGGACGGCAACATTTCCCTCCGGCGCGAAGCCATGATCGGTGAACAGCTGGAAGTGGCCGAAGCGACGCATAATTCCGGCGGCATCGTCGTCGTCCAGGTCGAAGACGTCGTGCCCCGGGGCAGCCTCGATTCGCGGCTCGTGAAGATCCACCATTTCCTCGTCGATTACGTCGTCGTGCCGCGGCCGAAGTACCACGTCCAGAGCTTTTCGACCCACGGCTACCGGCCGGAACTGAGCGGCGAAGGGCGCAAGTCCATCCAGTCCCTGCCGCCGCATCCTCTGGACAATCGCAAAATCTGTGCCCGCCGGGCGGCGATGGAACTGAAAAAAGGCGACGTCATGAACCTGGGCATCGGCATCCCGGAAATCATCGGCTCTGTCGCCGCTGAAGAGGGCTTCGGGCCGAGCCTGACTCTGGCGGCCGATTCGGGCATCATCGGCGGCATCCCCTTGTCGGGCCTCGATATGGGGGCCGCTGTCAATGCCGAAGCGGAACTGAAGATGGCCGACATGTTCGATATCTGCCACGGCGGCGGCCTCGACCTCTGTGCCCTGGGCCTGGCGGAAATCGACGCCATGGGCAATGTCAATGTCTCAAAATTCCACGGCCGCGTCACCGGGCCCGGGGGCTTCATCGACTTGGCCCAGCACACGAAGAAACTCATCCTCATGGGGACCTTTACAGCCGGCGGTCTGCGAGAACACTGTGAAGGCGGGAGGCTGGTCATCGACCGGGAAGGGAAGTACCAGAAATTCAAGACGGATATCGAACAGGTCACCTTTTCCGGGGACTACGCCGCAGCCCACGGCCAGCACGTCCTGGTCGTTACAGAACGGGCCGTCTTCCGCCTGACGCCGCAGGGACTCATGCTGACAGAAATCGCCCCGGGCGTCGACCTGGAACGGGACATCCTGAGCCAGATGGAATTCCGCCCGCTCATCGCCGATGACCTGCAACTCATGGACGGCCGCATCTTCCAGCCCAATCCCATGGGCTTGTCGTAGGTCGTTCATCGTTCCTCGAATGGTCCCCTGTGGGGACCCAACGTAGGGGCGACCCAAAGGGCGCCCGCCTGAGTCCGCTATGTTTTATATAATCTGATTGGAGGTTTTCATGGAATACCGTATAGAAAGAGATTCGATGGGAGAAATCAAAGTCCCGGCTGATAAACTCTGGGGTGCCCAGACACAGCGCAGTTTCGAGAATTTTAAGATCGGCACGGAAAAAATCCCGCCTGAAATGGTCACGGTCTTTGCCTATTTGAAGAAGGCTGCTGCCTTGACCAACAAGGAATTGGGCGTCGTCGACGGCGACCGGGCCGACGCCATCGTCCAGGCCTGCGATGACATCCTGGCCGGCAAGCTCGACGGCAATTTCCCTCTGGCCGTCTGGATGACCGGCAGCGGCACGCAGTTCAACATGAATGTCAACGAAGTCGTCGCCAACCGGGCCAAGCAGATTTTACAGGCCCAGGGCAAGGACTTGAACGTCCATCCCAATGACCACGTCAATCATTCCCAGAGCTCGAACGATACCTTCCCGACGGGACTGCATATGGTCGGCGTCCTGCTCATCGAAGAAAAATTGTTCCCCGCCATGGAAGCCCTCTATCAGGCGCTCCGGGCCAAACAGGAAGCCTTCAAGGACATCGTCAAGATCGGCCGGACCCACTTGCAGGATGCCACACCGTTGACGCTGGGCCAGGAATTCAGCGGCTGGGTCCGCATGGTTCAGCGCGACCGGGATATGCTGGTCCAGGGCGTCGATTTCCTCCGCGACCTGGCCATGGGCGGCACGGCCGTCGGCACGGGCATCAACTGCCCGAAAGGCTACGATGTGCGCTTTGCCGAAATCGTCAGCCAGCTGACGGGCACGACCTTCCATACGGCGCCGAACAAGTTCCATTCCCTGACCAGTAAGGATGAACTCGTCGTCGTCCACGGCATGCTCAAGGCCCTGGCCTGTGACCTCATGAAGATCGCCAATGACGTCCGCTGGCTGTCGTCGGGACCGCGCTGCGGCATCGGCGAAATCCGTATCCCCGAAAATGAACCGGGCAGCTCCATCATGCCCAGCAAAGTCAACCCGACGCAGTGCGAAGCCGTCACTATGGTCGCCGTCCAGGTCATGGGCAACGACGCGACCTTGGGCATCGCCGCCAGCCAGGGGAACTTCGAGCTCAATGTCTTCATGCCCGTCATCGCCTACAACCTGATCCAGTCTATCCGCCTGCTCACGGACTGCATGGATTCCTTCCGCAAGCACTGCGTCGTCGGCATCGAACCGAACCGCGAACGGATTGCGACCAACCTCTACAACTCGCTCATCCTGGTCACGGGCCTGGTGCCCCTCGTCGGCTATGACAAGGCCTGCACCATTGCCAAACAGGCAGCCAAAGAAGGGCTGACCCTGAAAGAGTCAGCCCTGAAGACGGGATGGGTCACGGCAGAGCAGTTCGACAAAGCCATGGACCCGGCCAAATTGGCAGGTTTGAAATAAGCCTTACTTATCCTTTTCGATGTTATCTTTCCAGGAGTCGTCGTCTTGCTGCTGGACGGCACTGCGCGTATAAGCGGCAATGGCGGCGAAGTTCTTCTGGACGCCCGTCGATGTATTGCGGTACTTGACGGCATGGTCGGCATCGATACCCAGGTTCTGGGCTTCCGAAGCGGCGTCGATATTGGCTCCGAGGAAAATGAAGTCCCAGCCCTGGGCTTTTTTATCGGAAATCATTTTCTGGATCGTCGCCTTGGAATATTCCGTGCTGGCATTTTCCTGTCCGTCCGTGATGATGACGAAGATGACCTTATGATCTTTGTCAGAAATACCCGGCGTGTCGGAAATCTTGGCAATCGTGTTGCCTACAGCATCGAGGAGAGCCGTCGAGCCGCCGACGCGGTAATCCTTGGTTGTCATGTCCGACAGGCTGTTAATGTTGCTGCGGTCCGTCAGGATGTCGACTTTATTGTTGAACAGGACCGTCGTGACCTTGGTGTCGACGTCGAGGTCTTTTTCTTTGGCAATCATGGCGTTGTAGCCGCCGATAGTATCGCTTTCCAGGCCATACATGGAGCCGCTCTTATCGAGGACCAGGACCAGGTCGAGATGTTTGATCGTCGACGGCAGGGACTGTGTTTCAGCCTGGCGGGCCTTGTCGGTCATGGTCGTCGTGTCGGCCGCGACAGCCGCGCCGCAGCAGAGCAGGGCGCTGAGGGTAAATATGAGTAATTTTTTGAACATGGCAGATGCCTCCTTAAAAATGGACGAATGACGTTTCTTTTATTGTATCATAAAAGTTGTTACAAAGAATACGCAGTCTGTTCACAAATCTTTATGATTCCTTTAACTTTTGCCTAATCTTTCGTTAGAAATGACCGTTATACTGGCCTTATCAATTAGGACAAGAGGAGGAGTCACCATGTATTTCCTGGACCATTACCGCACCCGTATTTCCCAAGTCATTGGGCTTCTGTTTTTATTTTTATTCATGTTCTCGCAAAAGGAATTGGATGTCACGGCCCCGTATATCTCGGGCATCTTATTCCTCGTGGGCTGTCTCTGCGTCGGCGCCGCCATGGCAGGCCGCATGTGGTGCGCCCAGTATATTGCCGGCTATAAGAATGACGTCCTGGTCCGCGAAGGGCCGTACTCGGTCTGCCGGAATCCGTTGTATTTCTTCAGCTTCCTCGGCGGCATCGGCGTCGGTCTGTGCACGGAATCGCTGACCCTGACGGTGCTGCTGGTCCTCCTCTTCGCCGTCATGTACATCCCGGTCATCCATACGGAAGAAGCCCGGCTGCACCGCCTCTTCGGGGAACCGTACAGCGCCTACATCCGGGAAGTGCCTCGGTTTTTCCCGAAATGGTCGCTCTACCATGAACCTAAGGAATATACAGTCAAACCGAAAGTTTTCCGCCACGCTGCCGGCGACGTCCTCTGGTTCGTCCTGGCCGTCGGCATCCTGGAATGTATCGAAGCCATACAGGAATCAGGCCTGTTGCCGCAGCTCCTGTCGCTTTATTAAATAAATATAACAAAAACAAAAAATCATTGTCAGCTTGCCCTTTTTCCGCTATGATGAATAGGGACTCGCACGACGGTTTCTGCCATCATGCGAGTCCCTATTTTTTTATAATTTATTTTTTACACCACAGATAGGAGTGGAAAACATGGGCATCATCAAGGAATTCAAAGAATTTGCCATGCGTGGGAACGTGCTGGACATGGCAGTCGGTGTCGTCGTCGGCGGAGCTTTTGGGAAAATCGTCACGTCACTGGTCAACAACATTATTATGCCCCCATTTGGGGTCCTCCTCGGCGGGATTGATTTTTCGGACTTCTTCATCCCTTTGAGCACAGAACACGTCGATTCCCTGGCCGAAGCGAAAGCCACCGGGATCCCTGTCATTGCGTACGGTTCCTTTCTCAACACGGTCATTGAGTTCCTGATTATCGCCTTTGCCATCTTCATGGTCCTCAAACAGCTGAACCGCTTCCTGCCCAAACCGGAACCGGCTCCAGAACCGCGGCTCTGCCCGTTCTGCCGCCAGCCCATCGCGGACGATGCAACCCGCTGCCCGCACTGCACTAGCGAACTGCCTGCTGCCGAAACGGCTCATTGATTGCAGACCGATGTTATTTTGCAGTTTGTAGGGGCTCGCACGTGGCGAGCCCGTCTCAGAATATGGAGGATTTTTCTAGCAAAGTGGTTGGTAAATCGTACATGTCCTGGAGTGGGCGCCCCTCGTAAGGGGCGCCCTGTTGACTTTTCTACTTCTTGCGATATAATAAGGAATGTAGTTGGAATTAAAACTAATTAAAAGGGGAATCGCCATGGACGAAGAAGCGTTGCATATTTTACTGTTGTTAGGGTTTCACCGGTCGAACCGGGAAATCGGCCGCCGCATCAAGCGGGAAGGGCTCATGCCCGGTCAGCCTAAGATACTGGAATATCTGTGGTTCCATGACGGCGCCAGCCAAAAGGATATCAGCCGCGAGTGCATCATCGACAAGTCGACGGTGACCAGCCTGCTGAAACGCATGGAAAAGCTGGACCTCATCCGCAAGGAAACGCGGCCCGAAGACCAGCGGGGCGTGGCCATCTTCCTGACGGAAACGGGCTGGGAAAAGGCCAAGCGGATCCGTGAGGTCATTTATGGCATCGACGATGAAATGTGGCAGGGCATCGAGCCGGAAGCACGCCAGCAGTTCATGGCGACGTTTCATCGCATTATGGAGAATGAAAAGAAGTGGGGCGATTGAGTATGCGTCATATGCATCATTTGAAAATACGGGTCAGTGTATTTCTTTGCAGTATCTTGATGACGGCCTTCGGCATCGACTTGATTACTGTCGCCAGCCTGGGGACGTCGCCCACTTCCAGCGTGCCCCTCGTCGTCAGCCTCTATACGCCGTGGACCTTCGGCCAGCTGACCTTTGTCCTCAACATGGCCTTCATCGTCTTGCAGATTGCCCTGCTGCGCGCCAGTTCCGGCCCGTAGAGCTGCTGCAGATTGCCATTAACTTCGTCTTCAGCGCAGCCATCGACTTTTTCATGCACGCCATGGCAGGATTACAGGGACTGAACTGGCCTTTTGCCGCAGTTCTCTTAGTGGCCGGCTGTGCGACCCTGGCCTTCGGCATCTGCATCGAAGTGGCGTCGCAGGTCCTGATGGTGCCTGGCGACGGGGCCGTCAAGGCCATTGCCCAGACGGGGAAATGGTGGATGGGCTCGACGAAAGTCGCCTTCGATTCGACCATGGTCACCATTGCCGTCATCTTGTCGACCCTTTACGGCGGCCTGGGGACCCTGACTGGCCTTGGCGTCGGCACGCTAGTGTCGGCCATGCTCGTCGGGCGCTTCGTCAATTTCTTCAATCGCCGCGTCTTTCTCATCGAACGCCTGGCCCGGCTGTCCTTGGATGATGAAACCAAGGCGGCCGGAGCTTTGTCCAAAGAAATCCAGTCCTGATTCAGGGACTGGACTTTATTCTTTTTCGGGCATATAATTATAGTTAATAAGCTAATCAATGTGTTCGGATACGGTTACGCTATAATAGAACGTAACCTCTTGATTCACCTATGTAGTTAGTTAGCTAATTATAATAGAGAGAAAGGAATGATTACCATGAAGGGACAAACAGTGCATCTGCCAAAGCGGGCATGGCGCCTGGGCCTCTTTTTCATCGGCATCCTCCTGGCAGGCGGTGTCCTGCTCATGTATAAGGGAAATGATGCCGTGGCCCAGGGTATCGCCAATAAGGACGGGATATTGACGGCAGAGCAGGTCAAGGTTTCTTTTCAGTCCGTCAGTGGCAAGATGGTGAACGAAGCTGTCCAGGAATCAAAGGAGCTCCAGGTCCGGCTCCAGCAGCTGGAAGTCCAGAAAGACCGCCTGACCCTGCGGGCGCCGGAAGACGGGAAAGTCCTCAAGCTCCTGGCCAAGCAGGGGGAAATCGTCCAGGCCGACACGCCGGTCATCCTCTTGGAAAGTAAGCGCCAGTATTACGATATCTATGTCAGTGAAAAGCAGGCCGTCCATCTCCATGAAGGCCAGGCCCTGGCCGGTGTCGCCGTATCCGATGGCCAGCCCATTGCCGGGACGATCCGCTTCATCACCCAGGCGCCGGGGTTTGCCGATTTGAAGGAAACCCGGGAAAAAGGGCAGGCCGATTTGACGGCTTTCCAAATCCGTATTTATACCGACCCAGGCCAGGCTGTCCGGCCGGGCCAGACTATCGAGGTGACGGATCATGAACTCCCTGAAACATGAAATCGCCTTCCTCTTTTCCGGCATGGGCATGCCCTATGAAAAAGTCGCCATGCTGGTCGCCGTCGTCTGTGCCGTCCTGTTCACGGTCCTGCTTGGGAATAACTTTATCAAAGAAGCGCCGGTGGCCGTCATCGACCTGGATAATTCCAAGTACAGCCATGAACTCATCCAGGAAATGGATGCGTCGCCCTATATCGACATCAACACGGTCTTTCACAGTGCTGTCAACCCCAAGGTCTTATTTTACCGCGACCATTTTGCTGCCGTCGTCTATTTCCCCAAGGACCTGGAAAAGAACCGCTACAGCGATGCAGCAGGCCAGATCGGCGTCTTTTATGACAATACCAGCATCGCCCAGAACGCGGACATCATGGAAGCCCTCAATACTATCGTAGCCGAAGAGAACAACAAACTCAGTGCGCCTGAGACATCGCGGGCCGAACGGGGCATCACCCTGCGCGACCGGCTCCTCTTCAATCCCCAGGGGTCGGCGGCGAATAACGACGAAGTCCAGGGCTTTCTCTTCTTCTTTTCGTCCATGTTCTTTACCTTTGCCACCATTGGCATGATTCCCCGCCTGCGCATGACGGGCCAGCTGGCCCAGACCATGGAAGAGGGGACGCCCTTTGCCATCCTGTCCCGCCTCGTCCCATACTGCGCTTGCTTGATGACGGCCCTGACCGTCGGCATGGTCATTCTCCACTATTTGAACGATATGGCCTTTGCCGGCAGTGTCTGGCTCTTTTTCCTGACCCAGTGCTTCTATATCCCGGCCGTCGGCGTCATGAGCCTGCTCTTTGGCTGGAACGCGGCCAATCCCGGCGTCGCCGCCAGCCGCATGATCTTATTCATCCCTATGGGCTTCATCCTCGGCGGGGCGACGAGCCCGCTCATGGAACAGAGCCTGTGGGTCCGCTATTTCGCTCATTTTTTCCCGCTGACCTGGGAATATGAATTTACCCGCGACATTACCCTGCGCGGCGCCGGTTTCTGGGATATCGCTCCGGAATTCGGCGGCTTTCTCATTTATTTCGCCTGCCTCATTATCGTCTTCTGCCTCGTCTTCTATGGGACCCGGCAGAAAGAACTGGCACGGCAGAAGGAGGAACATGCATGATGGAAGAATTTCAGCACATCCTGGTCCCTGTCGACGGTTCGGAACCGTCTGTCAGAGCCTTAGAAAAGGCCGTATACCTGGCCGAAAAATGCGGCAGTCAGGTGACGCTGCTGACCGTCGTCGATATGAATAAGGAAATCAGCTCCTTTGAACAAGTCAGTACCGGCGGCTACGTCCCGGGAGAATTGAAGGAAAAAGGCTATCAAATCCTGCTCAAGCTGATGCCCAGCATCCCCAAGGAAATCCACGTCCAGGCCGTCGTCCAAATCGGCGACCCGGCCAAGAACATCGTCCAATACAGCGAAGATCACCCGACGGACCTGATCATCATCGGCAACCGCGGTCTGTCGGGCTTAAAGAAAATCCTCCTGGGCAGCGTCAGCAACTACGTCCTCCTGCGCAGTCAGGTCCCGATTTTAATCATGAAATAAAGGCGCAGGGCCTTATGCGTACCAAATCTTACCTAGATACCAGACTTGCCAGGATTCCTTGAAGAAGTAAGGATTTCAAAATAGCGGAGCTGTTACAGAAAGCAGAATTTGCTTCCTGTGACAGCTCCGCTCTATTTTATCACAGTTTCGCCAGAAGACTCCTCCCTCTTAGGTAAGGGCATCAAATGGCGATGGATTTCGCAGGTTCGATGCCTGCGAAATTCACCCTATGTATTTTC
>ERZ1023967.136-NODE-136-length-20678-cov-10.493333_pt1 | contig 20678 bp, 19 predicted proteins | sample MGYA00380429_ERZ1023967 | MGnify/ENA primary metagenome ERZ1023967 (study PRJEB33179, sample SAMN07449055) | human gut metagenome | biome: Human-gut; feature: Human associated habitat; material: Faeces | host: Homo sapiens | place: India:Kasaragod | collected... | reverse complement strand
AGGAAGGCTGCAACAAAATGAGCAAAAAAACTCATTTTGTTACAGCCCCTTTTCTCAATCCTTGAAATAAGGCTTGAATACGGAACGATTCGCTTCTTTATGTTGTTTGTTTTCACGGCGCTGGTTGTTGTTGCGATTGCGGCGGTCTCCACGGCGGTCGTTGCGGTTGTAGCGGCGGTTATTGCGGTCGCCGCGGTTGTTGCGGCTGCGGAGCGGCGCTTCTTCGGTAATCTTGACCGGTGTCGTGTCCGGTTCCTTGGTCAAGAGCTTGATGGCTGCGGCTACCAGAGCGGCCGAGTCGTAGTTGGACAGGAGTTCTTCGGCATTTTCTTTATACGTCCCGAAGTTGCCTTCTTCTGTCGTCGTGATCAGGCTGCGGATGGCGGCCTGCTGGGCGCCTTCCAGGGCTTCCGAGAAGGTCGGGGCCTTGCGGCGGGTGATGCGGCGCTTGATGAGGCGTTCGATGGTCCGCAGGTGTTCCATTTCGCGGGGGATGACGAAGGTCGTCGCTTCACCGCTCTGGCCGGCACGGCCGGTACGGCCGACGCGGTGGACGTAGCTTTCCGGGTCCTGGGGCAGGTCGTAGTTGAAGACGTGGGTAACGCCGCTGATATCGAGGCCGCGGGCGGCGACGTCGGTAGCGACGAGGATGTCGATGGTCTTTTCACGGAACTGGCGGATGACCGTATCGCGCTTGGCCTGGGTCAGGTCGCCGTGGATGCCTTCAGCCGAGTAACCGCGCTTCTTGAGGGCTTCCGACACTTCGTCGACGCGGCGTTTGGTGCGGACGAAGATGATGGCCAGGTCCGGTTCCTGCAGGTCCAGGAGACGGCAGAGGATGTCGAATTTCTGGCGGTCCGGCACTTCGATGTAGGACTGTTCGATGAGGTCCATCGTGACTTCTTTGGCCTTCATGCGGATGATGAGCGGGTCGTGCAGGAACGTTTCTGCCAGCTGCTGGATCGGCTTGGGCATGGTAGCCGAGAAGAGCAGGGTCTGGCGCGTATTCGGCGTAGCGGCCATGATGAGGTTGATGTCATCGATGAAGCCCATGTCCAGCATTTCGTCGGCTTCGTCGAGGACGATGGTCGTGATGTGGCTCAAATCGATGGTGCCGCGTTTCATGTGGTCGATGAGGCGGCCCGGCGTGGCGACGATGATCTGCGGGCATTTGCGCAGGCGGCGCAGCTGGCGTTCCATATCCTGGCCGCCGTAGATCGGCAGGGCCTGGATGTTGGTGAACTGGGCCAGGTGGTTCAGTTCTTCGGCAACCTGCATGGCCAGTTCACGCGTCGGCGACAGGACGACGGTCTGGATATCCTTGGACGGTTCGGCTTTCAGGATTTTTTCCAGGACCGGGATGCCGTAGGCTGCGGTCTTACCCGTACCGGTCTGGGCCTGGCCAATCATGTCGCTGCCGCTCATGGCGATGGGAATCGATTCAGCCTGGATCGGTGTGGGTTCTTCAAAGCCCATTTCATTCAGGGCACGGATAATGACTTCGCTAATATTCAAATTTTGGAATTTTTCTAACATGTACTTCCTCCTTGTTGTGTAACTTATTTATTATAGCATTAATAAGGGGAAAAAGATAGGGGGGAGGCGACGCATCCTGCAAAGAATCGTTACATGTAAAGATAAACGTTAAACCCGTCTTCACGGCATTTTATTAAATAAAGTATCACGTTTAAGCTAAAAATATTTGGAAAAGTTCTGGAAAAAGCCTTGCAAATTACAAAAGGGTATGATAACATACAAAACGTCAACAGACAAACAATCCAAAATAAAAAATGCGTTGAAGAGAACTAGTAAGTTCCGGAATGTTTCCAGAGAGCTGCCGGATGGTGTGAGGCAGCAGCGGCACGGAACAGAACTCATCTCTAAGCAGCTCGCTGAAACGAAAGGAGTAGGTGGAGCCGGGGCCTGGCCGTTAACAGACAGGAGGGTATCGACGTATGTCCGTACCTGTTGAGAGCCTATCTTCGGATAGGAATTAGAGTGGTAACGCGTAAGTATAATCTTTCGTCTCTTTTCGAGATGAAAGATTTTTTTTTATTTTGATTGTGTAATGATTTATTTTAAATTTATTTCATGATCATAGGAGAGATGCAGTATGAAAAACGTAGAACATTATAAAAAAGGTTATTTTATGCCCCCTGTTGTCGATATGTCCTGGGCCCAGAAAGAATATCCCGATAAAGCGCCCATTTGGTGCAGCGTCGATTTGCGCGATGGCAACCAGGCCCTCATCATTCCTATGAGCCTTGAAGAAAAGATTGAATTCTATAAAGTCTTGGTCGCCATGGGCTTCAAGGAAATCGAAGTCGGCTTCCCGGCTGCGTCGGAAACGGAATTTGAATTCCTGCGCTACTTAGTCGACCACGACATGATTCCCGATGACGTCACCGTCCAGGTCCTGACCCAGGCCCGGGAACACATCATCCGCAAGACTTTCGATGCCCTGAAAGGCGTCAAGAACGCCATCGTCCACGTCTACAATTCCACGTCCTTCGCCCAGCGCCAGCAGGTCTTCCGCAAATCGAAGGAAGAAATCAAACAGATTGCTGTAGACGGTGCGAAATTGTTACAGCGCCTGACCGACGAAGCCGGTGCCAACTTCCGCTTTGAATATTCGCCGGAAAGCTTCACCGGCACGGAACCGGAATACGCTCTGGAAGTCTGCAACGCCGTCCTCGATGTCTGGAAACCGACGGCTGACCGCAAGGCCATCATCAACCTGCCGTCGACGGTCCAGATGTCCATGCCTCATGTCTTCGCTTCGCAGATCGCCTATATGTCGCAGAATCTGAAATACCGCGACAACGTTATCTTATCGGTCCATCCCCACAATGACCGCGGTACGGGCGTCGCCGATGCTGAAATGGCCATGCTCGCCGGCGCTGACCGCGTCGAAGGTACGCTGTTCGGCAATGGCGAACGGACGGGCAATGCCGATATCGTCACGATCGGCATGAACATGTATGCCTTAGGCGTCGACCCGGGCCTGGATTTCTCGAACATGCCCAAACTGGTGGAAACGTATGAACGAGTGACCCACATGCATGTCCATCCGCGTCAGCCTTATGCCGGCCAGCTGGTCTTCGCCGCTTTCTCCGGTTCTCATCAGGACGCCATCGCCAAGGGCATGCACTTCCGCAAGGAAAACAACGAACAGTACTGGACCTGCCCGTACCTGTACATCGATCCGCATGATGTGGGCCGCACGTACGATGCCGACGTCATCCGCATCAACAGCCAGTCCGGCAAGGGCGGCGTAGGTTTCGTCATGGAACAGAATTACGGCATCGACATGCCGAAGAAGATGCGCGAAGACTTTAGCTACTTCGTCAAGGAAGTATCGGACCACAAGCATCAGGAATTGAAACCGGCCGAAATCTACGACGCCTTCCAGAAGAACTACCTCAATGCCGATACGCCGCTGAAAGTCGAAGACTTCTCGCTCAAGAAGAAAGGCGATAAATGGGTCGGCAAAGTCCTGGTCCGCGCCAACGACGAAGAAGTCGTCCTCGAAGGGGCCGGCAACGGCCAGCTGAATGCCGTCAGCAATGCCGTCTGCAAGGCCTATGGCATCGAGTTCAGCAACCTCGTCTACAGCGAACACGATTTGGACCGTGACTCCGATTCCCGCGGCATCGCTTACTTCGGCCTGACCGATAAAGAAGGCCATACGACCTGGGGCGCCGGCGTCGATACGGATACCATTACGGCTTCCATCTTCGCCTTCATGACGGCCATCAACCGCATGGACGGCATGGCTCAGCGCGTCAAGTTCCGGGCCCTCAAATCCACGCCGGATACGATTACGGCTTTCAAAGCCACGTCGGGCCAGCATTAAAGTATGATGTTTGATGTGAGGGGAGTGTAATTGAAAGCCACTCACATCGAACTCAAGCATGATAGAAACTTATCTGTATTGGATTTTAGTGAAATAATAAGGAGTGTATATACATATGGGTATGACGATGACGCAGAAAATCCTGGTAAAACATGCCGGCGTCGACTCGGTGAAACCGGGTGATTTAATTACTTGTAATCTCGATATGGTCCTGGCCAATGATATTACGGCCCCTCCGGCCATTGCCCAGTTCAACAAGATCGGCAAGCCCGTCTTTGATAAGACCAAGATTTCTTTGATCCCGGACCACTTCACGCCAAACAAAGACATCAAGTCCGCCGGTTTGGCCAAAATCGTCCGCGACTTCGCTAAGGAACACGGCATTACGCATTATTTTGAAGTCGGCCGCGTCGGCATCGAACACGTCCTCCTGCCGGAACAGGGCATCGTCGCTCCCGGTATGCTGACCATCGGCGCCGATTCCCATACCTGTACGTATGGCGCCCTGGGCGGTTTCTCCACTGGCGTCGGCTCGACGGACTTAGGCGTCGCCATGGCTACAGGCAAGGCCTGGTTCAAAGTCCCCGATGCCATCAATGTCCATCTGACGGGCTCCAAACCCGATGACATTACGGGCAAAGACGTCATGCTGACCCTCATCGGTATGATCGGCGTCGACGGCGCTCTCTACCAGTCCCTGGAATTCACGGGCGAAGGCGTCGCCGCTCTGGATATGACCGACCGCTTCACCATTGCCAACATGGCCATCGAAGCCGGTGCCAAGAACGGCATCTTCCCTGTCGATGAACAGACCATAGCCTATGAAAAGGGCCGCGTCCCCGATGGCTACGACATCGTCACGGCTGACGACGACGCCCATTACAGCCGGACTGTCGAAATCAACTTGTCTGAATTGAAACCCGTCGTCGCTTTCCCGCACCTGCCGGAAAACACCAAGGTCATCGGCACCTTCGGCGACATCAAGATCGACCAGGTCGTCATCGGCTCCTGTACCAATGGCCGTCTGGAAGATTTGAAGATCGCTGCGGACATCTTCAAAGGCCATAAAGTCCATCCTGACGTGCGCTGCATCGTCATCCCCGGCAGCCAGCACGTCTACATGGAAGCCATGAAGGCCGGCTACATCGAAACCTTCATCACTGCCGGCTGTGCCGTTTCGACGCCGACGTGCGGTCCCTGCCTGGGCGGCTACATGGGCATCATGACGGCTGGTGAAAAATGTGTCTCCACGACGAACCGCAACTTCCGCGGCCGCATGGGTCACGTCGACAGCGAAGTCTACCTGGCTGGCCCGCAGGTCGCTGCAGCCAGTGCGATTCTCGGCAAGATTGCCGCACCGAAGGAGGTCCGTTAATCATGACATTAGAAGGAAAAGTATGGCGCTACGGCGACAATATCGATACAGACGTAATCATCCCGGCTCGTTATTTGAACAGCTTCGATCCGAAAGAATTGGCCACGCACTGCATGGTCGACATTGACGAAACCTTTGCCGGCAACGTAAAGGCAGGGGATATCATGGTCGGCGGCCACAACTTTGGCTGCGGTTCATCCCGTGAACACGCACCGATTGCCATCAAGGCGTCGGGCATCCCCGTCGTCATTGCGGCCAGCTTCGCCCGCATCTTCTACCGCAATGCCATCAACGTCGGCCTGCCGGCCCTGGAAATCGGCGACGACGTCGAAAAAATCAAAGCCGGCGATATCCTCTCCATCGACCTCGACACGGGGAAAATCGTCGACAAGACGACAGGCGACACCTTCCAGGCGCCGCCCCTGCCGGGCTTCATCCAGGACATTGCCAAAGCCGGCGGCTTGATCAATTACGTAAAGGAGTCTAAGTAACATGGCTAAACATATCGTCGTCATCCCCGGCGACGGAATCGGGGAAGAAATCACGGCAGGTGCCGTTAAAGCCTTAGAGAAAATCGATGAAGTCTGCCACATCGGCCTGACTTTTGAAAAGAAACCGGCCGGCGGCACGGCCTATGACCTCTGCGGTTCGCCCTTGCCGGAAGATACCATCGAAGCGGCCAAGAAAGCCGACGCCATCCTCTTCGGCGCCGTCGGCGGCGACAAGTGGGACAACGTCGACCCGAAACTGCGCCCGGAACAGGCCGTCCTGGGCCTGCGCAAGGCTTTGGGGCTCTACGTCAACCTGCGCCCGGTCAAGGTACCGGAAGTCCTGGCCGAATACTCGCCGCTCAAACCGGATATCGTCACCGGGACGGACGTCCTCATCGTCCGCGAACTCGTCGGCGGCATCTACTTCGGCGACCGCTGCGAATCGGAAATCCACAATGGCGTCGAACGCGCGTGGGACCTGGAAAACTACAGTGTCCCTGAAGTACAGCGCATCAGCACCTTTGCCATGAAGGCCGCCCAGAAGCGCCGCCACAAGGTTACGTCCGTCGACAAGGCCAACGTCCTGGCTACGTCCCGCCTGTGGCGCCGTACGGTCATCGACGTCGCCAAGGATTATCCCGACGTCGCCTTGAACCATTTCTACGTCGACAACTGCGCCATGCAGCTGGCCCTCAATCCGAAGCAGTTCGACGTCATCGTCACGAGCAACCTCTTCGGCGATATCCTCAGCGATGAAGCGGCTGTCCTCGGCGGTTCCATCGGCATGATGCCGTCGGCTTCCATCGGCGAAATGACCAGCCTCTACGAACCGATTCACGGCTCGGCACCGGACATTGCCGGCCAGGGCATTGCCAATCCCTGCGCCACCATCCTTTCGGCGGCCATGCTCCTGCGTTACTCCCTGGATGAAGACGAAGCGGCCGACAAGATTGAAAAAGCCGTCGACGCCGCCCTGGCTGCCGGCTGGCGCACGCCGGACCTCTATAAAGAAGGCTTCAAGAAAGCCGACACCCAGACCATGACCGATGTCATCATCAGTGAAATTCACTAACTCGGTTTCACTAAAAACTGTAAACTGAAAACTTAAAACCCAAAAAGGGCCTGTCGCACGAAGGCTTCTACCATCATGTGAGGGTCTTTTTTGGTCAAAAGCAACCCCTCAGACCGCCTTCGGCGGCCAGCTCCCCTTTAAGGGGAGCCGCTAGCCACTAGCCACTAAAAAAGGGGCTGTCGCATTAAGCCATTTTAGCTTCGTGCGACAGCCTCTTTTTTGTGCTCATATTTGCTCATATTATAGTATTAGAAAGAGTCACACCTTGAAAGGTCGCGGCGAATAGTGTATGATGAGAAATAGTTTAAGTACATTTTCAGATTTCGTGTACAGCGAGAGGCAGGATGGAGATAGATGTTAGAATTTCCGATTAAACGCACAATCATCATTGATGATACTAAAAAGAAGAAACGAGGCCGCAAGAAAAAAGGCGACGGCGAGAAGACCGTCATCCACGGCACGGTCAATCTGCCCAAGAAGGAACCGCTGAAGAAGCTGGACCCGCTCCCGAAGAACGCCAAGAATCTGGTCATCGTCGAATCGCCGGCCAAGGCCAAGACTATCGAACGCTTCCTGGGCAGCGGCTACAAGGTCATGGCCAGCCGCGGCCACCTGCGGGATCTGCCGCGCAACCAGTTCGGCGTCAATATCGAAGAAGGCTTCGTGCCGACGTATACCAACATGTGGGATAAGCGCAAACTCATTGAAGACTTGCAGAATGAATACATCCGATCGAAACAAGTCTATCTGGCAACTGACCCGGACCGCGAAGGGGAGGCCATTTCCTGGCATCTGGCCCATTTGCTGGAAATCGACCCGCACGACAAATGCCGCATCATGTTCCACGAAATTACCAAGAAAGCCATCCTTGAGGCCATCAAGGACCCGGAACCTATCGACCTCAAGAAAGTCGACGCCCAGCAGGCCCGCCGCGTCCTGGACCGCATCGTCGGCTATAAACTGAGCCCTCTTCTGTGGAAGAAAGTCTGCAAGGGCCTCAGCGCCGGCCGCGTCCAGTCCGTCGCCGTCCGCCTCATCTGTGAAAGGGAAGAAGCCATCAAGGCTTTCGTGCCGGAAGAATACTGGACCGTCAGTGGAACCTATAAGACCGAAGACGGCCTGACCCTGCCGACAGAACTGACCAAGATTGACGGCAAGAAGGCCGAAATCTCGACGCAGGAAGCGGCCGAAGCCATCGCCCACGACCTGACCTGGGAAAGCCGCGGCGAAGACCACGAACCGGATACGATTGTGAAGGTCGAAAAGCGCAAGCGCAAACGCCAGCCCCAGCCGCCGTTCACGACGTCGACGATGCAGCAGGAATGTGTCAGCAAGCTCAATTTCGGCGCCAAGAAGACGATGATGCTGGCCCAGCAGCTCTATGAAGGCCTCGATATGGGCGACCAGGGCCATGTCGGCCTCATTACCTACATGCGTACGGACTCGGTCCGCATCAACGATGATATGGTCCAGGCCGCGCGGGAGTTCATTACGTCGAACTACGGCGAAGAATACATCCCCGACAAGCCCCGCGTCTACAAGACGAAACAGACCAGTCAGGATGCGCATGAAGCTATCCGTCCGACGTCGCTGGAACTGACACCGTACAAGGTGTCGGAATTCCTGTCCCGCGATCAGCTGCGCCTGTATACGCTCATTTGGAACCGCTTCCTGGCCAGCCAGATGGAATCGGTCGAAACGGAACACATGGCCATCATCATCGACAGCGGCCGCTACGAACTGCGGGCTGCAGGCTACAAAGTCCTGTTCAAGGGCTTTACGGAACTCTACGAAGACGCCAAGAAGGACAAGACTCTGGCTGAGCTGCCCCATATTTCGGCCCATACCGTCGTCCACAACCAGGCCGTCACGCCGCAGCAGCATTTCACCCAGCCGCCGGCACGCTATACCGAAGCCAGCCTGATCAAGACGCTGGAAGAAAAGGGTATCGGCCGGCCGAGTACGTATGCGCCCATCATGGATACCATCCAGAACCGCAATTACGTCGAAAAGAAGGATAAACAGTTCGTCCCGACGGAACTGGGCGTCATCATCGTCGATTTGCTGAAGAAATATTTCGCCCAGATCATCAACGTCGGCTTCACGGCCCACATGGAAGAAGAGCTGGACGCCATCGAACAGGGCAAGGACACGTACCGCCACGTCCTCCAGGAATTCTATGACGTCTTCAAGCCGGAAATGGACGAAGCTGAAGAAAAGATGGAAAAAGTCACCATTTCCGGCCAGGATTCGGGTCAGGTCTGCGAGCTCTGCGGCGCGCCGATGGTCTATAAATTCGGCCGCTTCGGCAAATTCCTGGCCTGCTCCAATTTCCCGGAATGCCGCAATACCAAGGCCATCGTCGAAGACCTGGGGATTACCTGTCCCAAGTGCGGCAAGGGGACGCTCATCAAGCGTAAGTCCAAGCGGGGCCGCGTCTTTTACGGCTGCAGCCAGTATCCGGAATGTGACTTCGTCCTCTGGAACCAGCCTGTCGACAAGAAGTGTCCCCTTTGTGGCAGCATCATGATTGTCAAACATTATAAAAAAGGACCCGATAAGATTTTCTGTAGCAATGCAGAGTGTGAAAACCATAAAAAAGGTGAGGTAGTGCATGAAGAATAGTGTCTTAATCATCGGAGCCGGCCTGGCCGGATCGGAAGCTGCCTGGCAGCTCGTCCGCCGCGGCATCCCGGTAGAACTCGTAGAAATGCGGCCGGTCAAATCGTCGCCGGCTCACCACACGGAATATTTCGCAGAACTCGTCTGCAGCAATTCCCTGCGGGCAGCGAATATTGAAAACGCCGTCGGCCTCTTGAAGGAAGAAATGCGCCGTCTCGGCTCGCTCATCATGGATGCCGCCGATACGCACCGCGTTCCGGCTGGCGGGGCCCTGGCCGTTGACCGCGTCCCCTTCAGCCAGTACGTGACGGAAAAACTCAAGGATCATCCCCTGGTCACCATCCGCCACGAAGAAGTGACGGAATTGCCGGACAACCAGATCTGCATCGTCGCCAGCGGCCCCCTGACCAGTGACGCCTTGGCCGATACCATCCGCCGCCTGACCGGGGAGGATTACTTCCATTTCCACGACGCCGCCGCGCCTATCGTCGCCGTCGACTCCCTGGATATGACTAAAGTCTACCGCGCCGCCCGCTACGGCAAGGGTGGGGCAGACTATCTCAACTGCCCTTTCACCAAAGAAGAATACGAAGCTTTCTGGCAGGCCCTGACGACGGCTGAATGTGCCGAACTCCACGACTTTGAAAAAGACGACAGCGTCTTTGAAGGCTGCATGCCCATCGAAGTCATGGCCGGCCGCGGCATCGATACCATGCGCTACGGCCCCATGAAGCCTGTCGGCCTGGAACTGCCCGGTACAGGTGAACTGCCTTATGCCGTCGTCCAGCTCCGCCAGGATAACGGCAGCGCCACGCTGTACAATATCGTCGGTTTCCAGACCCATCTCAAGTTCCCCGAACAGAAGCGGGTCTTTTCCATGATTCCCGGCCTGGAACACGCCGAATTCGTCCGCTATGGCGTCATGCACCGCAATTCCTATATCAATTCGCCGGAACTGCTCCTGCCGACGCTGCAGCTGCGCAAACAGCCGAACCTGCTCTTTGCCGGCCAGCTGACCGGCGTCGAAGGCTACCTGGAATCGGCAGCCATGGGCCTGTTGGCCGGTGTCAATGCGGCCCGCCTCCTGCAAGGGGAAGACGGCCTGACCTTTTCCCGGCGCACGGCCATGGGCGGCCTGAGCCAATATATTTCCAGCGGCCCGAACGACCATTTCCAACCGATGAACATCAACTTCGGCCTCATGGAACCGCTGGGCATCAAGAAACGCATGAAGAAGAAAGAAAAGAACGCCCTGCTGGCACAGCGGGCACTCGATGAAATTGAACAAATGAAAGGGGATTACCCATGTCTGAATTAATGTCTACAGAATTCCACGCTACTACGATCTGCGCCGTCCAGCGCGACGGCAAGACGGCCATCGCCGGCGACGGTCAGGTCACGATGGGCAATGCCGTCATCATGAAAGGGACGGCCCAGAAAGTCCGCCGCCTCTACCACGGCAAGATCATCAGCGGTTTTGCCGGCTCCGTCGCCGATGCGTTCACCTTATTCGACCACTTTGAAGAAAAATTGAACGAACACAATGGCAACCTCGTCCGCAGTGCCGTCGAACTGGCCAAGGACTGGCGGTCCGACAAAATCCTTCACAAGCTGGAAGCCCTGCTCCTGGTCGCTGACAGTCAGCGCATCCTGCTCATTTCCGGCAACGGCGAAGTCATCGAACCGGACGACGGCGTCCTGGCCATCGGTTCCGGTGGCAACTATGCCCTGGCTTCGGCACGGGCCCTCATGCAGAACACGGACTTGTCGGCCCGGGAAATCGCTGAAAAATCCCTGCATATTGCAGCCGATATCTGCGTCTACACCAACCACAACGTCATTGTCGAAGAAATTTAAGAAAGAGGTATTTTCATGGAAAAAACAGAATTGACGCCAAAACAGATCGTGGCGGAATTGAATAAATACATCGTCGGCCAGGGGGAAGCCAAGAAATCCGTCTCCATCGCCCTGCGCAACCGCTGGCGCCGCAAACGCCTGAGTGAAGACATGCAGGATGAAATCATCCCCAAGAATATCCTGCTCATCGGGCCGACTGGCGTCGGCAAGACGGAAATCGCCCGCCGCCTGGCCAAGCTCGTCGGTGCGCCGTTCATCAAAGTCGAAGCGACGAAATACACCGAAGTCGGTTATGTCGGCCGCGACGTCGAACAGATGATCCGCGACCTCGTGGCCAATGCCATCCGCATGGTCCAGGAACAGGAAAGCCAGCGCTATGAAGAAAAGGCCGAAGAAGAAGCCAACAAGCGCATCCTCCAGGTCTTCTGGCCGAAGAAGTCCATCAAGGAAAAAGTCAAGAACCCGATGGACGTCTTCTTCAGCAGCGATGATGACGACGATGAAATGCCGGAAGAACCGAAGCAGCTGGAAGAGCCGAAGTCCGACCGCCGGCAGAAGATGTTTGAAGACATTTGCGCCCATAAGATGGACGACCGGGAAATCGAAGTCGAAGTGGCTGAACAGAACCAGGGCTTCCAGGGCATCCTGACGGGCAATTCGACGGAAGAACTGACCAACAATTTCCAGGAAATGCTGGGCAGCATCATGCCGAAAAAGAAGAAGAAAAAGAAGATGACCGTCGCCAAGGCCCGGGAAATCTTCAAGGAAGAAGAATTGGAAAAATGCCTGGATATGGACATCATCGTCGACAAAGCCATCGAAGCGACGGAAGAATCGGGCATCGTCTTCATCGACGAATTCGATAAGATCGCCGAAAAGGGCCGTTCCAACGGGCCCGACGTCTCCCGCGAAGGCGTACAGCGCGACATTCTGCCCATCGTCGAAGGAGCTACGGTCAACACCAAGTACGGCCCGGTCAAGACAGACCACATCCTCTTCATCGCTGCCGGTGCCTTCCATGTATCCAAGCCGAGCGACCTCATTCCGGAACTGCAGGGCCGCTTCCCAATCCGCGTCGAACTCCAGTCCCTGACGGTCGATGATTTCCGCCGCATCCTGACTGAACCGAACCAGTCCCTGGTCAAACAGTATAAGGCCCTCCTGGAAACGGATGGCGTCACCCTGGAATTCACCGATGACGGCATCGACGCCATTGCCGAATACGCATACCGCGTCAACTTGGAAACGGAAAACATCGGCGCCCGCCGGCTGCACACGATTTTGGAAAAAATCCTCGAAGATGTGGCCTATGAAGCACCGGATATCGACGAAAAGCACATCGTCGTCAATAAAGAATTCGTTTCGGGCAAGCTGAACGACGTCGTCCAGAACGTCGACTTGAGCCATTATATTTTATAAAACGGGGGAAATATGAACCGACCTTATGCGAAATTAACGATTACCAAGAAGGGGGAACGGGCTGCCCGCAGCGGCCACCCCTGGGTATATGGCGAAGAAGTGACCCATGTCGAAGGCACGTACCAGACAGGGGACATCGTCGACGTCTACAGCGACAAAGACCGCTATCTCGGCACGGGCTTTGCCAACGACATTTCTAAGATACGCGTGCGTATCGTGTCGCGCAATGCCAACGACCGCTTCGACGAAGCTTTCTGGCAGCGCCGGGTCAAATATGCCCTGGACTACCGCAAGACCGTCATGGGCGATAAAGACTTCGCCTGCTGCCGCCTCATCTTCGGAGACGCCGACGACATGCCGGGCCTGACCGTAGACCGCTATAACGACGTCCTCGTCGCCCAGACCCTGTGCTATGGCATGGACCAGGTCAAACCGGTCATCTTCAAGGCTCTCGTCGACGAACTGGCCGCCATGGGCGTCACCATCCGAGGCATTTATGAACGGAACGACGTCAAAGTCCGCGAACTGGACGGCATGGAAGAGTATAAAGGCTGGTATCAGGCCGACTTCCTGCCCCAGCCGGGCAGCGTCTTGACGACCATCGACGAAAACGGCATCCTCTACGATGTCGATGTGGAAAATGGCCAGAAGACGGGATTCTTCCTGGACCAGAAATACAACCGCCTGGCTGTCGCCAAAATCGCTGCCGGCAAGCATGTCCTGGACTGCTTCACCCATACCGGAGCCTTTGCCCTCAATGCGGCCAAGGGCGGGGCGGCCAGCGTCACAGCCGTCGACATTTCCCAGGAAGCCGTCGACATGACCAACGAAAATATCCGCCGCAACGGCCTGGAAGACATCGTCACGGCCAAGCAGGCCAACGTCTTCGACCTCTTGACCGATCTGGCCGACCACAAGTGCCATGACTATGATTTCATCATCCTCGACCCGCCGGCCTTCACCAAATCGGGTCATACCGTCCACAACGCCATCCGGGGCTACAAGGAAATCAACTTGAAAGCCATGAAACTCCTGCCCCGCGGCGGTTACCTCGCGACCTGTTCGTGCTCCCACTTCATGCGTGACGACCTGTTCCGCCGGATGCTCCACGACGCCGCCAAAGACGCCGGCGTCCGCCTCCGCCAGATCGAAGGGCGCCAGCAGTCGCCGGACCATCCCATCCTCTGGAATGTCCCGGAAACGAATTACCTGAAGTTCTACCTGTTTCAGGTCGTGTGAGATTGGTGGCTCGTGGTTAGTGGTTAGTAACTCGCTGGTTATCCTCATCGTATGTGTAGTCCCTTTCTCACAGAGAAAACCTTTAAATTTAAAACTATCTGCTAACCACTAACTGCTAGCCACTAACAACTTAAAAGGGCTGTCGCGATGCGACAGCCCTTTTATTATTCCCTAAAATGCGTATGTTTTACCCGCCAGGCGGTCATCTTGTTGAACAGCCAGAAGCCGTAGATGCCCAACGTGATGATAGTGAAGAACCACCATTTGATGTAGCTGCCGAAGAGCTGCAGACCTGTTCCATCAAAAGTGAGACGCTGGCCGTCGATGATCGTATTGCGGCAGATCCAGCGGCGAAACATGACTTCGCCCCAAGGATAGGCGATGCCGAACGTACAAATCGTAAGGATGACTAAGATGAGGCCATAGCCGATAAATCCGAGTACAGACCCTTCAAATTTCGATTCCCTTTGTAATAACATAACAATCCTCCTTTATGATATATATAGAAATATGATACCATATTTTTTGTTTGACCAATAGGAGGGAAGCATGGTAGAATAAAAAGGTACTTGCGAGTGTGGCGGAATGGCAGACGCACCAGACTTAGGATCTGGCGCCTCACGGCGTGAGGGTTCAAGTCCCTCCACTCGCACCAATGGGACAACCATCACATTGAATGATGGTTGTCCTTTTTTATTGACCCCATAATATCTGGTGCGTTTGACCCCTTTTTGACCCCGCGACGGGGCAAAGTTAAACGAGGTCGATTAATTTATCAACGACTTCCTCTTCAATATCTGGCAAAACGTGACTGTATGTGTCCATAGTCTGCTGGAAGGAAGAGTGGCCCAGGCGGACCTGGACAACTTTGAAATGAACGCCCGCTTTGAGAAGTAGTGTGGCATGAGTGTGTCGCAACATATGAAAGGTTAGGTGGAAGCCTGCCAGCTTTCCATATTTATTGGCCGTATGACTGATATATTTCGGATCGTACGGACGTCCATCGCGTCGGCAGAACAATAACCCGTTATCTTCATAGTCTGATGCGGCCATCCTGTTTTTGAGTGTCCACATAATTTGTCGCCGCAAAACAGCCAGCGTCTTGGCATCAACGGAAATGGTACGCCGGGAAGCGGAATTTTTGGTTGTCGGCGATATAACCGGATTTCCGCCAACGAGAATGATCGTTTGATTGACAGAAATGGTTGATGCTTTCGTATTGACATCACGGATACGCAAACCAAGTATTTCAGAACGTCTCAGACCCGTATGCAAAGCCACGTAGTATAGATTATAGTGGCAGGGGTTGGAAATAACGTCTAGCAGGCGATGAGCTTCATTTTTCGATAGTGCGGATACTTGCGTCTTCTGCTTTTGTGGTAATTTGACACCACGCATAGGAGAGACCGGCAGCACACCATCATTGACAGCCTGATTGAGTCCGATTCGGACAACAGCCAATGCATACTGTACAGAACGGTTACTATAGCCGAGAGCCAGTAAATCAGCAATCAGCTTACGGAACATATGTGGTTGTAAATCGACCAGCTTGATTTTTGCCATAGTTGGTAACACGTATTGACGTAGCTGATATACGTATGATTCATATGTATCCATTGCCAGAGTCGGCCTGGCGCCTCGTAGCCAGATAGACAGCCATTGACCTAAGGTGATATTATAATCGATGTTAGGAGCGGAATGGAGCGTATTTTTGTACTTATTGCGCCGCTGCTCCGCTTCTTTAATGGTTCGGCCGTAAAAATAATGACGTTTACCATCGATGCTTAGAGAGACTTTGTAGCGGCCATCAGGTCTTTTTTTCATAAAAATCGCCTCTTTTAAAAATTAAAATAAACTCAAAAGGTATTTTTTATATTTACAAATACACTCATAAGGTGTATAATATAATTAAAGAAAGGGGGTTACAGAATGAAGAGGTCGGAGCTGTTAAAGATCCTTAAAAAGAATGGGTGCAAGTTGATTGGGCATGGTGGAAATCATGACCTGTATTACAGCCCGATAACGGGAAAGCAATTCCCCGTCTGGCGGCACAATAAGGACATACCGTCAGGAACGATTAAAGCTATTTTCAAGCAGGCTGGTATTCAGTAAGGCAAGGGGAGAAATCCCCTTGACCTGATTCATATAAAAAAGGAGGACGTCATGAGCAAATATATTTTCCCAGCTACATTCCAATGGGATGAAAAGGACAAAGTATATTACGTGAATTTTCCGGATGTAGACGGCTGCTTTACCGATGGCGCAACCTTGACCGAAGCAATGGAAAACGCAGACGATGTGTTGAATTTAATGGTTTGGAGTATGGAACAGCAAAAGCAGGCTATACCCGACCCGACACCGCGGGATAAAGTAAAAGTACCGGAAAATGGATTCGTTAATTTAGTGGTTGCTGATACCAACGCGTATCAAGATGTCATCGACCGGGAAAATAATCCTATCAAGTACGCGCGCAAGAAAGCGGGACTGAATGTAAAAGGATTGGCTGAACTCCTAGGCGCACCGTATCGCACGGTCCAGGAATGGAATGCCGGAAATCGGATGCCACCCAAATGGGTACAGCGTTTGATTATCGAAAAAATCGAAGCAAATATGTAGTAATTACCCGCTGTTGAGCAATATAGACAGCGGGTATTTTAATAAGATTGACTGGCGTTGTTCTGTAAATTATAATAAGGAAAAAAGGAGATGATGTCATGTACAGGTTCTTATACGTGTCGTTGGGTCAAATAATTACCTATAGTTTCATTGTTTCTTTTTTTTCTATGATTCTAGCAACGCCATTTTTACTCAAGCCTAGTTTATGGGAAGTACGAATTTACAATATTAAGATAATAAAATACTGTATTGTGTTAGTTGCTATAGTTGTCACAATGACAATAACCAATGTAACCATTAAATGATTAGTTTTTCAACTCCTCTGGAATAGATACTTGCATCTGTTCCAGAGATTTTTTTAAATTTGATATTTGGATATCAAGTTCATGATGATTTTTTTCTTGTTCCATTGTTTCTTCATGGCGATGTTCTTCTTTTTTATAGTCAATGTAAGCCTGTGCAGCACCATTGGAATGAATGGAGTATGTTTGTCCTGCAATTTCAAAATTAATATCTGCCCCAAATGCAAATTGGGAAATAGATCCTAATAATATAGTGGTAGCGGCAGCATAACCTATAAATTGTATGACCCCTGGAGATTCAACCATCATTTTAACCTCAAGTGAATCAATTTCCAATTTTATTTTTTCATCTTCAAATGCGTGTAGAATAAATAGTGAGCTACTTAGCAGATTGCTCATATCTAAAGCAGAGATTCCTTCTTTTTGTTCAACACGTAATGAAATATATACCTTGCCATTTTTTAAATAGATTGGATACATATCCCTATCAATATACATATCATAGTTGGACGCATCGGAAATAGTATTTCTAGCACACATCAGTTTGTAAAGATGAGGATCTAATTTTCCTTTTTTTATTGTTTTTATCCATTGTATATTTCGACGCTTCAAATAAGGGCAAGATTTATACCCTCGTTCTTCATCATCCAATATGTCATCAATATCTTCCGAAGATTTATTGTCATAAATATAGACATCACTTTTGATAACCCCAATTGCTAATTGATCTCCGCCGGCAGATGGAATAAGCACAATATCTCCAATTTTCATTGTATCAATAAATAGGAGCATTTGGTTAATAGCAAGACCTTCGCGTTTTTCATCAGGATATTTCTTTTTGAACTCTTCCTTTAATAAAGTTTTCTTTTCATCAGAGTGTAGCGCTTCCTTTAAATCTTCAATATTGGTAAAATCATCCCAACCATATGCAATATAATCATTAAAATAAAAATCCGGATAATATGAGCCTGCTTCTGTACGGAAAAACCAATATTGTTGATTAGTTGGAATCTCTTTTACTTTTAATGTTTGTGTTTCCATATAGCACCTCCATAAAGATATTTAATGTCACGGCTTACATACACCGCAAGGAACGTACCCCTCGGCAAGGGCTTCATCACGGGAGTCGATGGGGACAAAATTTTCGGGATGTTTGATGGTACGACAGGTTGTGTAATGGAATTTCATGGAACGGGGATTGCCCAGGTAGTCGGCGGCAAAGGCTGCGCCGACTGAGGACAATACGCAGATCATAGCCAGGGCCAGGGTAAGTTTCTTCATCATAAGATTCATCCTTTCTTTTTATTTTTTCTTCAGCTGATTTTTTCTTTCGTGTTCAATCCGCTTGATGCTTTTATCAGGAGTAGGGAGGTCTTCAGGCATGGTTCCGCCTAATGATTCGATAGCCTTGCGGACGGTATATCCGACTTCGAAGTGAGCTTTATTGGCTTCTTCTTTTGATTGAATATTTTCACGCCGTAATTTGGCTTCTGCCTGTGTAATACGGAAGAGGTTGGCGCCCAATTCTTCACTGCCCATATTATCTAAAATATCCTCGCTTTTCTTCAATCCCTTGCGGCGCTTAATGGCGGCTGCTGTTTCTCCATCGTACAGCCCCATATAGCCGCTGTTCTGGAATCTTGCAAATTCTTGGTTTGTCGAAACGCCGGCATCTTGGGCCGCCTTCGCCAGCGATTTATTATGTTCGCGGACGTCATCGCGAGCCCGTATCCGCGTGTCGATTTCCTCTTGCAGTTTTTTCGCATCGGCAAGATCCAGAAGATGATCAGCACCAGTTTGCGCCAACCAAAGTTTGAAGGGCTCGGCTTTAGGCGATGGAACGGACTGTATGATTCGAAGAAGTTCTTCCGTGTTGGCTACATCTGTAAGACGCATTTTGCCGTCAGCCGCCTGAAGTTTCAAACGGTTACAATTTGTAACCGTTTCGTTTCCCTCTTTTTTCAATCGGCTTTTCAATACTTTCCAATAATTCCGAGGGTCTGAGCTGTCTGTCAGTGCTGCTATGACATCAATAACAGAATAATACCATTGTTCCTCATCTGGATTCCATACAGAGCGTATATATTGTGATTCAAATAGTTTGAGTTCGTTCATGAATAACCTCCATGAAAATATAAACTTTAAAAATTCTGAATATCTTTTGCATATCTGTTAAAAACGCCATGGATTTCGCAAGATAAATCATTTTCGTCGATATCTTGTGAATATTGATTGTCCTTTATTTAAGCAATTTAGCTTTGGCTGCCTGGAACTCTTCGTCTGTAAGCATATTGGCTTTCTTCAAATTAGCCAATCTTTCCAGCTGAGAGATTAAATCTTCTGAATCTAAAGCTGGACTTGATGCAGGGGCTGAAGTCGGGGGCGTTGACATAGATTGTTTTTGTTTAAAAGCGTCCCAGGCGGAATGGATGCTTTCATAGAGGGGCGTGATATATTGCTTGACCATCTTTTTGACTACCATTGCAGATCCGGATGTCGTAAAGAGTAATTCACCAAATACTAATCCAGTTTCATACTCAATGGAACTTAGCTTATCATAGCCGATTTCATGCACCTTTAGGCCATAAATTAGCCCCTTATCAACTAATATGACTCGCTGATCAGTGACAACCAATAAACAATAGCTGGATTCGAGCATTCCGGTAGCCGCATTTTTTATTTGTTCGTTTTCGCGCAAAATATGGGGTAATTCTTTTACTTCTTTTCGCTTAGACGCCTGACTATCAGTACTGACGTCATTGATGATTTCTTTTAATTCTTCATAGGAATACATATCACACCAACCTCCTTTGAACGAATTTATTCATAATATATTGAGATTAGACGAATCCCGCCTCTATTATATGTAGAAGGCGGGGTTGTTGTTGCGGCTCTTTTTAAGATGCCGATTGAGCTATGTTTAGTGTTTCACGATATTCTTCCGCCTTGGGGACTTCTACGAAGGTTACGGCCTTATCATACTTTTCCTTAACAAGGTTTTCGATTTCTGACAATTTTACTTTAAAAAACTCTTTTCGATGATTTACTTTATTGACTTCCATATCCCTGAAATGTTGATGAAGCAAAGATTCCAATGCAGGAGCATCATCAGAAAAGATGAGAGCATGGACATCAAATTCAAAAGGAACAGAAGCGCTGCTCAATTCTTTGATACGATCCATTGGTTCCAGCCGACGTGTCATGCCGATTTTATAAACATCTTCACCAAATGAACCTATATTTGAAATGATGTATACATAGCCAGCTTTGGCATTGGCTTCGCGTTGCGCAAGACTTTCTTTTTCTTGAGTAAGTTTTTCTAATTTCTCATTCAATTCCTTAATTTTATCCAGGTATAATTGCTTTTCTGCGTCCATGGAACTTTTTTGTAAATATTTCATAGTGCGTTCGATTTCATGCTTAAATTGAGCTTCATCCTTTTCAATCTTCTTTTTAGCCATTTCCATTTCATGACGTACTTTTTCTTCTTCACGAAGTTGTTCTTTTCTGACTTGGAAAAGTTCTTTTTCTTCTTGTAATTTTTTTTGATATTCGTACAAACAGCTCATCCGTTCAAGTTTTATTTTAAGAAAAGCCTTGGTTAATTGGACGTTATCAATGGAAAAAAGTTTATTATGAGCTTCAAAAGATCGGATAATTTTCTGACGAATTGAATCAATATTACGAACGGTTACATTACCAATAAGATTATCTGTTTCCGTATTGAAACTACGCAATATTTGCTGTTTTTGTGTTGACAGGTTTGCTTGAGTGGGTTCTTTGGGGCTGCCCGGATACTTGTGGGCGGGTGCGTTGTTTTGCAAGTCTT
>ERZ1023967.133-NODE-133-length-20746-cov-8.117249_pt1 | contig 20746 bp, 16 predicted proteins | sample MGYA00380429_ERZ1023967 | MGnify/ENA primary metagenome ERZ1023967 (study PRJEB33179, sample SAMN07449055) | human gut metagenome | biome: Human-gut; feature: Human associated habitat; material: Faeces | host: Homo sapiens | place: India:Kasaragod | collected... | reverse complement strand
GCGTGCTGATTTTTCCCTTGCGCTTAATCTCGTCCGTTTTTCTAATCGCATCAATCGCAGTAATTCTTGCCGCCTTTTGCACGGGCGAAATGATTGACACAAAAACAGTCAGCGCCGCCAAAATAACAATAAGGCAAAGCACCCACAGGGAAATATGAGTTGAATATTTGATATTATCGTTATACCCCTCCATAATCGAGGCAATTTTGGCATTCATTGCGCTTTGCGATATAAAGGTAGTAAGCAAGCCAAGCGCTATGCCGAGAATTATTCCTATTCCTCCCAATATTGCGCCCTCAAAATAGAGCGTCTTTTTCTTCTGCTTTCTTGTTGCACCGACCGAGGAAAGCATACCTAGGTATTTGATTTGCTCGCCGACAGAGAGCGCAAAGGAATTATAAATCATTGCAAATGACGAAACGAAAATTACGGCAAAAACAACGATTCCGATTGCAGTAAGCTTTAATACCTGCGGCAAATTGTTTTTGTCTATCGAAAAGGCAAGCCTTGAATTTAAAAAGCCTGTATTTTCGCCCACATTAAATGCCCTTTTCTTTTTAGTAAAGCCGAACTTATCATAAATACCGTTGATTTTAATGTACGAAAACGGAGTGATTTTTTTAATCTTACCGTAAGCAAAAAGATTTTTACTTTTTAAATCACTCATTCCACGAATGATTGCGCCACGCTCGGTCGGCTCGTTATTGTGGAGAATACCTACAACTTTAAACGTTTCGTCCTTTTCCTTTTCAAAGCGTTCGCCGAATTGGTAATTGCCCTTTACCGGCAAAATGACAAAATCGCCCTTAAGCCTTGAGCCGACTGCAATTTTAATCTCGTCGCCTATTTTTAGTTCAATCCCGTTATTTTTAATAAGCGATTGTTCCACCATAATTTCATTGTCGCTTTTAGGCAAAGCGCCGTCATATTTGCAGGTGACTGTATCCTTAATATACTGTGCATCTCCCTGATATATCGTGCCTGTTCTTAAATAATTAGCTTTATCTGAATAAATCTTATAGCTTTGCTCCTCGGATGATAAATCCTTTTCAAAGCCTATATCTTTAAGAGAAGAATCACTTAGTAAATATTTTTTGGCACTTTCATAATCTGTTTTAACAAAGAAATGCCAATTGCCGTTTGTGTTGATTGCTCTTTCGCCGTAGTAGTGAGCAAAAGAGGTGGCGCAGGTAAAAATAACAGTAAGCATAACTACGGATATAGTTATGCCCAAAACAGTTAAAACCGACCTTGTTTTGTTCTGCTTCAAATGGCGCAGGGCTAATTTTTTTGTTATACTCATAATGAATACCTCCCCCTTCAGTGTAAAAATGGGTACAGTCCCCTTACACTATCACCATCATAACAGTTCTAACTTACAATCACGTGACACTAATATTACAAAAATGTCACATATCGAAACAACATTTATTTGCAGCAATGAGGCTTTTCGCTCAAAATCTCTCCGATTGCTTTTCAATCACCTCCCTTGTTAAGGGAGGCGGTTTATACTATTGTTTTATAAAATCTTAATTCAAAAATGCTGCCCTTGCCAAGCTCTGAATTAACAATAATATCGCCCTTTTCCTTTTCAAGCACGGTTTTTGCAAGTGCAAGCCCGATACCAACGCTCTCGCTTGATGAATTTTTGCCGTGATAAAAGCGTTCAAAAATATGGGGTAAATCCTCTTTTGTAATTCCGCAGCCGTTATCCTGAATGAAAAGAGAATTATAAACATTCGTCATCTGGCTGAAAAATCTTAATTTGCCGTTATTGTTTGTATGCTCAATGCAGTTTTTAATAATATTTTCTATTGCCTCGCCCGTCCAATTTTCATCACCGACAAATTCAAAATCATTTATTTCATTAACAATTTCAATTTCTCTCACGTCGCAGGTGACGTAAAACTGCTTCAAACTTTTTTCTAAAATAGGCGCAATATTAAATTTTTCGTGCTTAAATTCAGTTGCGCCTGCGTCAAGTTTTGAAATTTTAAGAAGATTTGTAATAAGCCATTTCATTTTATCAAGCTGAGTTTCAATAATTGATAAAAATTCGTTTCGCTTTCCCTCGTCCTTTTCGTCTTTTAATAAATCCGACATCACCATCATTGACGTAAGCGGAGTTTTAAGCTGGTGTGATATATCGGCAAGCGAATTTGCAAGATATAGCTTGTCCGTATTAAGCTGCTCGTTTTGCGTTTTTAAAAGCGTCATTATCTTATAAAGATTATTTTTGAGTATCGACATTTCGCCCTCGCTGTTATCCATAATATCGAGGTCAAAATTACCTGAACACATAAGTGAAAGATAGTTGTTAAGTTCGTTAATTTTATCGTTTCTTTTCTTGATATTATAAAAATATATGCCTGTCAAAATAATACCTAAAATAAGGCAAATCGCACCTGCCCAAGCATTTATAATAAAACAGATTATTGAGGCAAGTACCGTTACCCCTATTCCGAAAAAAGCCGTGAATTTTGCGTCTTTATTAATCATTTTTCAATAACATACCCAAGCCCACGAACAGTTTTTATAAACTCAGGCTTTGCCGGGTCCTCCTCAATTTTATCTCTAAGCCTTTTGATATATACGGTCAGTGTGTTATCCTCAACAAAATCGCCTGCCACATCCCAAATATTTTCAAGAAGCGCAGTACGTGAAAGCACCTTTCCCCTATTGCTCAAAAGAATCAAAAGAAGCCTGTATTCCATAGCGGTCAAAATAATTTCCTCATTATTTTTGTAAACCTTAGCCTCATTTGTATTAATTTTAAGATTATTGATTTTGATTATTCCGTCACTCGTTTCATTAGAATATCGGCGCATAACGCTTTTAATTCTAAGCATAAGTTCCTTAACTCTAAACGGCTTTGAAATATAATCGTCTGCGCCAAGTTCAAAACCCATAATCACATTAACTTCGTCATCATACGCAGTCAAAAAAATAACAGGCAAATCACCTTTCGCTTTAATCCTTTTGCAAACGTCATAACCGCTTCCGTCAGGCAGGGTTAAATCAAGAATATAAAGCGAAAATTCCTTTTCATCAATAATTTTTTCCGCCTCTTTAACGCTTTTTGCAAGCGTTACGTTATATCCCTCGTTTTCAAGCGAATAAGTAAGCCCTATGCCGATAGCTTCGTCATCCTCTAATAAAAATATATCCATTTGTTTCAACTTTATATTATTTAATAATTATATAATAACATATATATTATTTTTCTTCTATTACAATTTTGTAATAAAAGACTTTAGTTCTTGAATGCCAATAGACTTTGAGAAAGTGAGATAAATTTCGTATTTTGCGAGTGGGAGCTGTACGTGTGTACCGCCCCCGAGCAAAAGACGGAAAGCGCCAAAAGGGTCAAGGACTCGATGTCCTTGACCCTTTTCCAATCCCTCTGAGTGCAACAAGTTGCACCCACCGTCTCGCCTCCCGGCGCAGTTTAGCCACTTTATCAAAGTCTAAACAAATTTTCCTTTAAAATTCGGCTCAATTATCGGCAAACCGAGCTTTTCTACCGTATTCTCAATTACCTCTTTGGTGAAGTCGCCTTTCACAGGATATCCCGTAAACGTCATATAATAAATAACAAGTTCCTGCAAGGTCGGGTTCATAATATTTGTAATTTTAACCGTATCGTCGTCATTAAACTTGAAATTAAACTTTCTTACATGAGATGTTTCAATCGGCCTAATCCACAAATCAAGAGTGCCATCCTCTTTCCAAGCGGCTTTGGAATATGCATGATATGTAACGTCGCCTAAAGTCATCTTGCTTATTCCATATTCACCGTTTAAGCCGACGTCAATCGTGTTTTCATATTCCTTTTCTTTCCAATAAAAAGTAAGCTTTTCATCGTCAAATGTAAGCTTCATTTCGCTTATCTCGCCGGGTTTTTTAAACCACATTTGAGTAATTGTGATTGATACAACAGAAACAAATTCGCTTGTTTTGCAGGTAATAAGCCTGCCTGAAATCTTTTCCTCAAGCTCACGGTTACGCTCACTCTTCGGCAAATCCTCAACACTGCAATTATCAATAGTGTCAAGCATTTGTTGATATTCCGCCTTGTTTTCAGGAAGTTCACCGTAGCCGAAACACTCCGGAAAATATTTCCAAAAGATTTTCATAACCTTATAGTCCTCCGCCTCTCCGCAGTTAAGAACTACAAGTGCGTCATATTCAGGAAACATAAAGCAACGCTGACCGAAAAGTCCGTCTGCTCTGTAACTGTTAGAAACAGGATTGCGCCAAAATTGATAGCCGTAGCCCATCATATTATCAATATAGCCGTCAGATACGGAGTCAACCTGCTTTCTTGTTGCCTCTTTAACCCAAATTTCAGGAATAATTTGAGTACCGTCTTTCCATTTGCCGCCATGAATATAGGGTAGGAAAAATTTTGCAAGGTCCTCACTTTTCATATAAAGACCCCAACCGCCCGCATTGTTGCCTTTGCCGTCACTTTCCCAAAACGGCTTTTCAATTCCGAGAGGCTCAAAAATACGAGGATAGAGATAATCAATAACACTCATACCCGTAACCTTAGTGATAATGGCAGAAAGCATCGTGGTATTTTCACTTATATAATTAAACTTGGTATTAGGCGGAAGAAGAAAAGGAGCATTGAAAAAGTTTTGAACCCAATCCGTACCGCCTTTTTCGTCAAGCACGGTAATAAGCTTATCCGAATGCATTGTAAGAAGCATCCTGACGGTAATCATTCTGTTAAACGGGCGCTTACTCATTAAATATTCAGGAAAAAACTTAACAACCCTGTCATTAAGATTAATAAGTCCCTCACTTACTGCAAAGCCGACAGCAGTCGACGTAACGCTTTTGCTCATAGAATAAAGTACGTGAGGAATATCTTTATTATACGGCTTAAAAAAGCCTTGAGCGCAGACCTTGTCGTGCCTTACAACTGTAAAGCTTTGAAGTCCTAAATTATTCTCATTTATTTCATTAATAAAAGCTGTAATGGCACTGCTTTTTACACCGACTTGTTCCGGTGTGCAATGTTCCAAATTGCAATCCTTAAGTCTTTCCATAACGTACCCCTTAATAAAATTATTACTATGCTTAATATACACCTTTTCGCTTATTTTTTCAACATATTGTATAATATTTTAAATTGACATTTTAAATATTATGTATATAATTATAATTAGATTTGTATATCTCGGCATAAAAATATGTCCTGAAAGGTAAAATAAATGAAAAACAGACTGAAAAAACTGAATATATTTTTCATAGTGCTTTGTATAATTATTTCGTCAATTATTCCTACAGCGGCATTTGCGGCAAGCGAGGATGATTTGAGGTCAAGCGTTGTAAGCATTGCAAGCAATGAGGTCGGCTACACAGGTACATCATCATATTCAAAATACGGCGATTGGTACGGTTATCAAGGCGGATGGTGCACAACGTTTGTATTATGGTGTTTTAATAAAGCGGGAAAGCAAAACGGCGTCACATTAAACGGTGTAATCATTCCTCGTGGCGGAAACTGCAGCAGTATGATTAGCTGGTTTAAGGATAAGGGCAGATATTATTCCCCGTCAAAATACACCCCAAAAAGCGGCGACCTTATCTTTTTTGACTGGACGGGAAGCGGCACAGCAGACCACGTAGGCATAGTCAATTACACCTCAGGCACTACTGTTTACACTATTGAGGGCAACTGTTCAGGAAAGGTTAAAGCAAGAGAATATACTAAAAAAGGTTCAAAGCCTTATAACAATATCAGTTCAATTATCGGCTACGCAAGTCCAAAATTTTCTTCGGTTTCAGGCTCTTCAGCCGGCAAAACAACCAAAAAGCATACTACAACGAAGAAAGCAAAAACCACTAAGAAAATAACCGCTTCTAAAAGGGTAACTACAAAGAAAGCGGCAACTGCTAAATCCACCACAAAAAAGGCTGCGTCAAAAAAGACTGCAACCAAAAAGGCAACAACCTCAGCAACCACAACGCAAGCTGCCACAAATGCGACTGCAAAAACAACAACCGAGCAAAGCGAAAGCGCACCGCTTACAAATCTTCAGATTTACGCTTCAAAATATGATTTGCAAATCGGTGACACGGTCAAGCTTGACTATTCGGTTGAGCCGTCAAACACAAATGCCGTAGTCGGTTATTTTTGCGATCAGGAAGGAATAATCGACATAGGTGCAAACGGTGAAATCACCGCAATCGGCAACGGAACGGCTACCGTTGTTGTTTGTGCAAATGACGATTTATATGCGCAGTGCGACTTTGTTGTTACCGACGCTGTCGGCGAGGTTACAACTGTCGGCGGCTCAAACGAGGAAAGCAGAAAAGTGGTTGACACACGAATTGACGTATCCACCACGCAGGCAAATGCGCAAAGCGTATTAACAAGGCTCGGCGTTAATGTAAATATGCTTTCGCAAAATAAGCAATTATACATAGTTCCCGCTTCGATAGCAGGAGTTACGGTATTTATTTCAATCTTCATTGCAATTACAAAGAAGATTAAGAAAAAGAAAAAATAACTTCAAAGGAGATACAAATTTATGTTATTCAAACCTGAATATGATGAAAACGGCAAAAAAATTCTTTGCGAAATGAACGGCATCAATTCTGAAATGCTTATGGACATTTACGTTAAGAAAATGAAAAAGGGTGAAGTGCTTGAAATATGCGAGGATAAAAACGAATGTGCAATTTTGCTTCTTTCAGGCGACGTTACCTTTAAAGTGGAAGATGAAATAAACGAACGCTGCAAGAGAAAAAATCCTTTTGAAAAAAAGCCTTACGCAATTCATTTTTGCAAACAGGTTAAGGCGAGTGTTACCGCAAACGAGGACAGCGAAGTGCTCGTTCAAATGACAGATAATGAAAAAACCTGGAAAAGTGAATTTTATAATCCTAACAATTGCCTTTATCAAGAGTTTGGCAAGGGGCAATGGAACGGCACGGGCCACAGAATTGTATCAACAATGTTTGACCTTGACAATGCACCTGAATCAAATATGGTTATGGGCGAAGTGTTCAACCAACCGGGACGTTGGTCAAGCTATCCGCCTCATCATCACCCGCAGCCTGAACTTTATTATTATCAATTCGACCATCCGGAGGGATTCGGTGCAGGCTTTGAGGGCAACACGCCTTACAAAACAGAAAACGGAAGTTGCCTTTGCATAAGAGGCGGCAATGCGCACGAGCAGGTTACGGCAACGGGATTTGAAATGTATTATGTTTGGCTTATTCGTCATCTTGATGGCGACCCATGGGATAAAACAAGAATTTATGTTCCGGAGTATGAATGGCTCGCAAATGCAGATTAATTCTTTAAATATATTAATTTTATGCATAAATATACAGCAAATATTCCTAAAATATTGACTTTATGCGATTATTGTGATAAATTATTGACACGGTTAGAAATAATCGTGTCTTTTATTATGTCATTAAAAACAAAATACGGAGGAAAATAAGATGAAATTAACAAAAAAAATTTCTGCTGTTGTTCTTGCCGCTCTTATGGCAGTAGTTGCAATTTTTGCAGGCTGTTCATCAACAAAGAGCAATGACGACAGTAAAACAAACAATGAATCAACCACATCTGCCGCTAAGGTTAAGGTTGTTGACATTGAGCTTTCAAGCGAAGAGTATGCTTTTGGTGTAGACAAGAAGCAGCCTGAGCTTAAGGAAAAATGCAACGAGCTACTTAAGGAAATGAAGTCAAACGGCGAGCTTGATGAAATCAGCAATCACTACTTCGGTAACGGTGAGCCTCAAGGCGTTACTTCTGCTAAGCAAGATAAGTCAAAGGACCAGCTTGTTGTTGCAACAAATGCTGAGTTTGCACCGTTCGAGTACAAAGAGGGCGACAAGTTCTACGGTATTGATATGGAAATCGCTAAGCTTCTTGCCGATAAACTTGGCAAAGAGCTTGTAATCGTAGATATGGCTTTCGATGCTGTTCTTCTTTCAGTTCAGCAGCAAAAAGCTGATATCGGTATGGCAGGTCTTACAGTAAACCCTTCAAGAGCAAAGCAAGTTGATTTCTCTGATTCATACTATTCAGCATCACAGAAAGTTATTTGCAAGGCTGACGACACAACATTTGACAACTGCAAGACTAAAGAAGATGTTGACAAAATTCTTAAGAGTTTTGATTCATCAGTTCTTATCGGCGGTCAGACAGGCACAACAGGTCAGTCATACGTTCAGGGCAGCGACGAATTCGGCTTTGAAAAGCTTGGCGCAACCTGGAAGGGCTATGCAAACGGCTCACTTGCTGTTCAGGATTTAATCAACGGCGGTATCAAATATGTTATTATTGACGCTGCTCCTGCACAAGCAATTACTAACGCTATTAACGCCGTAGCATAAATCAATTAAAAGATTTGCCCATTCAAAAAGAATGGGCATTTTTTATAATATGAATATGAGGATTTATTAATGAATTTTGAAAAGAAATTTGAAGTGTTTTGGAAATTCTTTATTGACAACGGCGGCTACAATGTTGTTATTGAAGGCTTAAGAAACACTCTTATAATTGCTATACTCGGCCTTGTAATAGGTATCATTATAGGTACGCTTATTGCAACAGTAAGAGTAGTACCGAAAACAAGTGGCGTCTTAAAGGTGCTTGATGTGCTTGCAAAGTTTTATGTAAGTTTCTTCAGGGGTACGCCTATCGTAGTTCAGCTTCTTTTGTTCTACTATGTACTTATGCCGCTTCTTTCAATTAATTTAAAGAGCGTGCCGGTTGCCGTTATTGTTTTTGGCTTAAACTCCGGCGCTTATATTTCAGAAATTATGAGAGCAGGTATTCTCTCTGTTGACCCCGGTCAAATGGAGGGCGGCCGTGCTGTAGGCTTAAGTTACGGCACAACGATGATGAAAATTGTTATTCCGCAGGCTGTTAAAAATATTCTTCCTACCCTCGGCAACGAATTTATTTCTCTTATTAAGGAAACATCGGTTGTCAGCTTCGTAGGCGCAACAGACCTTTATCTTGCATTCCAGCGTATCGGTTCTAACACATACGACTTTATGGTTCCTTATCTTGTAATGGCTGTTATTTACATTGTAATGGTGTTTATAATTTCTACTCTTATCAAAATTATGGAAAGGAGTTTGAGAAAAAGTGATTACCGTTAAGAATTTGAAAAAAAGCTTTGGCGATAACGAAGTGCTCAAGGGCATTGATTACGAAATCAAGCAGGGCGAAAAAATAGTCATTATCGGGCCAAGCGGCTCAGGTAAAAGTACATTTTTAAGGAGTTTGAATTTACTTGAAACTCCGACCGAAGGCGAAATTTATTTTGACAATCAGCTTATAACCGACAAAAAATGCGACATTAACAAAATTCGTGAGCATATGGGTATGGTTTTTCAGCACTTTAATCTTTTCAACAACAAAACCATACTTGAAAATATAACACTTGCTCCCGTCCAACTTAAGGTTATGACCAAGGAGCAGGCAAACGCAAAGGCTATGGAGCTTTTAGAAAGGGTAGGTCTTGCAGACAAAGCAAATGCTTATCCATCCCAAATCTCCGGCGGTCAAAAGCAAAGAGCGGCAATAGTTCGTTCACTTGCAATGAATCCAAAGGTTATGCTTTTTGACGAACCTACCTCGGCACTCGACCCGGAAATGGTAGGCGAGGTTTTGCAGGTTATGAAAGACCTTGCAGACGAGGGTATGACAATGGTTGTTGTTACCCACGAAATGGGATTTGCACGTGAGGTTGCCGATAAAGTAATCTTTATGGCAGACGGCTATATAGTTGAAGATGCACCGCCGAGTGAAATTTTCGGCGCACCGAAAGACCCAAGACTTCAACAATTCCTCAGAGCAGTATTATAAATAACAAATAGTTTTATATAAACAAAAGCGTTGGAAAAAATTTCCAACGCTTTTACTTTTTTGTATAAAATCAATGTGTATTATTATTTATAGTCTTATAATCGACATATTGATTGCCCGGCTTTGGATTGTCGCCTGTTTTAGCGGCAATAAGCTCACTTACCGTAACTATTTGATATCCCTTTGCTATAAGCTCCGGAACTACCTTTTCAACAGCGTCTGCCGTTGACGGATAAATATCGTGCATCAAAACGATTGAGCCGTCATAAGCATACTTGGTAATATTCTTATAAACCTTGCCAGCATCTTTAGAACGCCAATCTTCAGTATCAACCGACCAATAAGCAAGAGGCATTCCCTCTTTTTTGCACTCTTTTCTTATAGCGGGAGTAATACTGCCGCCGGGGCATCTGAACATAGTCGGCGCTTTGCCGCTGATTTTTTCAATCTGCTTGCTTGCTTTTGAAATATCACTTGCCGTTACCTGAGAACCATAGTGATTATGGGAATACGTGTGGTTTCCAAGTTCGCAGCCAAGCTGAATTTCCTTGTCAAGCAAATGCTTTGTTTCATTATTAACACGCTCTCCTACCATAAAGAAGGTTGCACGTGCATTATATTTTTCAAGAACGTCAAGTATACGTTTAGTCGAATTAGAACCGTTATAGTCGTATGCAGGTCCGTCATCAAATGAAAAGGCAATCATTGGTTTGGTTGGGTCAACCTTGCCGATATTAATATCTCTGTCGTAAATGGTAGCTTGACGAGTGTCACTCCATTCACTGTATATCGTTTTATCATCAACAACCATATATGACCTTACACGAGTATAATAAACATCGCCGACGCTCAAATCCTTAACTGAAAAATTACGTGTTTCGCCGTCGCTTATTTGCTCGTTTTTATACTCTGAAAAATCACTGTTTTTAGAATACTGAATATCATATCCGGCTAAATTATCTTGGTCGTCCCACTCCATCGACAAAACGCCCTTTCCGCCTGAAAAGGCGTTGAGTACAGGCTTGCTTGGATTGGAATAAAACGTATATTCCTTTGCCTTTTTGCTTAAGTATTCTTTATTCATAAAAGAACGATAAGCCAAAACCTTAATTTTATATACGCTTGCGCTTGGGATATTTTTTATTTCAAATTTGCAATTTTCATTGCCCTTACTTTCACCGAGCTTAACATACTTGTTAGCGTTATTATCAAGGTTATAAACATAGTAGCCATCTGCTTTTTTTACCTCTTTCCAAGAAAGCGAAATGGAATTTATGCTGTTTTTAGTCATTTTAACGTCTTTTACAGATGATAAATCCTTTGAACCGGTTATGCAAAGTGCAGTTATTGTGGCAATGATAATTATAAAAATTGTAAGTGCTGAAAAAGATTTTATTTTTTTCTCCATAATTCGATTATCTCCGTTTCAAAAGCACCCAATTACCTAATAATTTCTTTAACTCCGTTTACCATTGCTAATATAGTACAAAAAACAAAAAAATGCAATATATTTTATACTTTATATTATTTTTTGTATGAAACAACAAAAAATTCGTTTTTTATCTGATATTATACATCATAATGACTAATTACTGTTTAAAGCATTAATACAAAGCGCCGTTCTTATAACAGTTTATGCGCTTACTTATATAAAAGATTACTTTAACATCACAAGTATTTTATTTCTTTTCAAGCCTTGCATAGTTTGCCATCATTTTTTTCGTTCCCGCCTTGTCAAAAGCAACCTCCAAAAGCATATCACCGCCCATTGGTGTAATGGTAAGAACTGTGCCTGTGCCAAATGATTTGTGGCATACGGTATCGCCGACCTTAAAGTCAATATTATTCTTTTGAGCGGCATTGCCTGCTTGACCGAATTTGTGGGCGCTGCTTGATGACTGAGTATATGAGCCGATTTTATTATGGGAAGAATGGCCAAGCTCATTTCTTGAAGCATTGGCATACGCCGTGCGTGGAGTAGTAAATCCCGTGCTTCTGCGTGCCACAACCGATTGGTCGTCAATAACAGAAGATGGAATTTCTCTTAAAAATCTTGAAGGCATATTACGTGAGGTTTGACCGTAAAGCATACGTTGCTGAGAAGAAATAAGATAAAGTTTTTTCTTTGCTCTTGTAATTCCGACATAAGCAAGGCGGCGCTCCTCCTCTAAATCTTCCTCGCTGAACATTGATTGATTTCCTGGGAAGATACCCTCCTCCATACCGGGAATAAATACAACAGGAAATTCAAGCCCCTTAGCCGAATGAAGCGTCATAAGAACTACTGCGTCCTCATCTTCATTGTATGAATCAATATCGGAAATAAGCGCAACATCCTCAAGAAATTCAGAAAGATTTGCGTCCTCGCTTTCTTCCTCATACTTGATAAACATTGATGAAAGTTCCTTGATATTGTTTACTCTGTCCTCGTATGTTTCAGGCTCCTCCTGAAGATAATCAAGATATTTGGTAACGTCCAAAACTTCTTGCAGCAAGTCATTAAGCCCCATTCCGTTTTCGATACATTCCTGAAAATCTCTAATCATTTTTGTAAAATTCATAAGCTTGGAAGCACTGCGTGAGGTTTTTTGAAATTCATCTGCACGTTCGCAAACCTCGAAAGCCGACATACCAAGCCCTGCCCCGATTTCAAGCACGTTTGCAAACATTGTATCCCCGATTGCACGCTTTGGAACATTAATGATTCGCTGAAGCCTTACATTATCGCTCGGATTATTAATAACGGCAAGATACGACACAATATCCTTGATTTCTTTTCTGTCAAAAAAGCGATGACCGCCGATAATCCTGTGCGAAATACCGCTTTTTGTAAGCATAACTTCAAGGTTACGTGACTGCGCATTCATACGGTAAAGAATTGCGTGGTCGCTGTATTTCATTCCGTTATTAACATTTTTTACTATCTCGTCAATTATGTACTGCGACTCCTCGGATTCACTCATAACTGTTTTATAAACAATTTTATCGCCTGAGCCGGAACGTGTAAACAAAGTTTTACCCTTACGGTTTTTATTATGAGAAATAACAGCGTTTGCCCCGTCAAGAATATTTTGAGTAGAACGGTAATTTTCTTCAAGTCTTATTACTTTTGCACCCTTATAATGATTTTCAAACGAAAGAATGTTTTCAATCGTAGCGCCACGAAAACGGTAAATACTCTGGTCGTCGTCGCCTACAACACAAATATTTTTATATTTATCTGCAAGAAGCGAGGTCAAAACGTATTGCGCATGGTTAGTATCCTGATACTCGTCAACCATAACATACTTAAATTGAGTTTGATAAAGATTGCGAACGTCCTCATTTTCCTCAAGAAGCTTAACGGTATTAAAAATAATATCGTCAAAGTCCATTGCATCAGATTTTTTAAGCTGAGCCTGATATAATTCATAACACTCGGCAATTTTGCTCTTTCTGAAATCGTTTTGCGCAGTTTGCTTATACTCCTCAGGGGATATAAGGCTATCTTTTGCTCTGCTGATTTCCGCTAAAATTGACTTGTGATTAATAAGCTTATCCTCGATACCAAGTTGCTTTTGGCATTGCTTCATTACACGCCTTGAATCGTCTGTATCATAAATGGTAAAATGATTTGTATATCCTATTTTTTCGCCAAAACGCCTTAATATTCTTGAGCAACAGCTATGGAAGGTGTATGCCCAAATATCATTAGCCTCTTCTCCTATTGCGCTGACAAGCCTTTCTCTAAGCTCGCCTGCCGCCTTATTTGTAAATGTAATTGCAAGAACCTGCCAAGGAGTGGCAAGATGAGAAGAAATAATATGTTCAACTCGATTAACAAGAACCGTCGTTTTTCCGGAGCCTGCACCTGCCAAAATCAAAAGCGGGCCCTCGGTTGTGTCAACAGCAAGCTGCTGCATTTCGTTTAACGCCATAAATTTTCCCTTTCTGATAACAAATAATCATACCAAAAAACCAGGGTAACAAGGGCACCCTGGTTTTATATTTTTGTTTAAACAAACAACCTTATCACTTAAGAAGTGTAAGCAAAATACCTGCTGCAACTGCAGAGCCGATAACGCCTGATACGTTAGGACCCATAGCGTGCATAAGAAGGAAGTTTGATGGATTTTCTTTTTGACCGACCTTTTGAGATACACGGGCAGCCATAGGAACAGCAGATACACCTGCCGAACCGATGAGCGGATTAACCTTACCTTTAGTAGCAATATACATAAGCTTACCAAATAAAGTACCGCCTGCTGTACCAAGGCAAAAAGCAATAAGACCGAGAACAACAATTTTAATTGTGTTAAGATTAAGGAAGCTTTGAGCTGATGTAGTAGCACCAACCGAGATACCAAGGAAAATGGTAATAATATTCATAAGTTCGTTTTGAGCAGCCTTTGCAATACGCTCTGTTTGGCCACTCTCTTTAAGAAGGTTACCAAGCATAAGCATACCTACAAGTGAAGCAGCATCAGGAAGAAGAAGAGAAACAATAACAGTTACCATAATCGGGAAAAGTATTTTTTCAAGCTTTGATACAGGTCTGAGACTGCCCATAACAACGCTTCTCTCTTTCTTGGTTGTAAGTGCTTTCATAATAGGCGGCTGAATAACAGGCACAAGAGCCATATACGAGTACGCCGCCACGGCGATAGTACCAAGCATATACGGCGCAAGCTGCGACGTTACGAAAATAGCCGTCGGACCGTCAGCACCGCCGATAATAGCGATTGAGCCTGCCTCGTTAGGTGCAAAACCTAAAAGGATAGCGCCAAGGTAAGTAAAGAAAATACCAAGCTGAGCAGCAGCACCGAGAATAAATGAACTTGGATTTGCAATAAGCGGTGCAAAGTCAGTCATAGCACCTATGCCAAGGAAAATAAGCGGCGGATAAATACCGGCTTTAACACCAAAGTAAAGGAAGTCCATAAGACCGGGCGTGCAACCGACAAATTCGCCTCTGCCTGCAAGCAAATCTCTGAAGCCGTCAAGATCATGATACTGTACCGCTAAGTTTGCCTCAGGTATATTTGCAAGAAGCATACCAAATGCGATAGGAACCATAAGAAGCGGCTCAAAGCCTTTTTTAATACCTAAATAAAGAAATACAAATGCTACCAAAAGCATAATCGCATTCTTATATCCGCCGTCAGCAGTAAAGAAATAAGCATATCCCGAGTTTGTGAAGATGCTGACAATTACTTCCCAAACACCTTGTAAAATTTCCATTATCTACTGCCTCCTAAAACGGTCTTGTGTTGTCGTAAACTGCGGCATTAGCCCAAGGATTTCTGCCCCTGACGTTCACAACATTGACCCTGCGAATTGATTTAACAACAGCACCCTCGCCTTCGCTTACAGCAACGGCAGCCGCAATAGCCGCAACGACTTCACCGCTGATGCCTGCCTCAACTTGAGGAGCAGGAGCACTTGCCTTTTTAGCAGGTGCCGGAGTAGGAAGCGTTTGTTCACTCTTGGTTATTTTATTGGTTTTGCCTTTTTTGGCCTTTGCTTCTGCGCTTGAAACAACTTTTCCGAATAAGTAGAAAATAATAATTAAAAGCACAAGCATTAAGAATACGATACCGGCACCGGCAATAATAACCGTTGCGGTGAAAGTAGCGCTTCTGTCAGCCACTAAATCTAATAAAATCGGACTCACCTATATTCCCCCATTATATAAAAGATTAAGTAGTATTATAAATCAATTTCTTTCTAATTTCAACGAATTTTTTGCATTTTTTCAAATATGTTTAAGTTGTATAAAATTGCTTGATTTTTTAGATAAATAGTATATAATATTATTAACAGGGAGGTCGGAAATTATGACAGAAAGAACATTGGTTATAGCAATTCTTGTTGCGCTTATTCTTCTTTGGTTTGCCGAAACATTAAATATGAAAAAAACAAGTAAAGTTTTAGGCGGAGCAATTGACCTTGCATTTGCTATTTTACGTTAGCGTATTAAAATTCAATTTTATAAAAAAATCAGCACCTCCACGATTTTGCGTAGGTGCATTTTTATTGCATGTTAAGTATTGCAAATTCCTTTTCGTTAACCGTATTGTCATTGTTAAGATCAAGAAGTGCCGAAACTGTTTCACCACTCTTTTTTGTATTAACAAAGCTTGTATTCCAAAGCGATTTCACATAATTTAGCGGCAATGTATATTCATTTCCTAAAGCCTCATAGCTTATTTTATTTGCGGAAATTGATGTGCATGTAATATTTGCACTTTCTACAAAGCTTAAACCGTTTGACTTTGCCCATTCGATTGCATAACTTGAAGCAGGAGCAATTACAATTGAGCCGTCAAAATCGACATTGTCGGGTAAATTTTTGATTTTAGAGCTAAAATACCAAACAGCACCGTTTACGCTTTCCATATAATCAAGCGATTTGACGCTTGTTAAAAATACATATTCAAGTTTTGTGCATTTATACATAAACGGTGAATTTTCGCTGTTTGCGATTTCCTGTGCCATCGGTGCAAAAATATAAGAAAGCTGAGCCTTTTTGCCGAAAAGCATACTGTTTTGCATAGATGACGACCAAGTAATCGACGGCAAATTGACACTTTTAGGAAGATACAAGCCCTCAAGTGAGGCGCAATCCGTAAAATATTCCTTAGATATATCGTCAAAAGCCTCAACACTTGGCATATTTATTTTTTGAAGTGAAACGCAATATGTAAATTCCTCCGGCATTATTTTTGTTACCAAAGGAATATTCACGCTGTATAAATCATCACACCTGCTAAACACCGCATTTCCGATATAACTGCACTTTGGCAAATCAGCAGTTTTAATTGCCGATTTTGAAAAAGCATAGTTTAAAACACTTTCAACCTTGCTCATATTAACACTGTTTAGTGATTTGCAATTACAAAATGCAAAATCACCGATATATTTTAAATTCGGAGCAGTAACGCTGTTTAAAAACTCACATTCGCAAAACGTTCGTTCCAAACTTTCCGCCTTGTCAAGCCTTGCAACAACCACCTTGCTGCCCTCAAATGCTGAATTTCCTATAGTTGCATTGCGAAAATCCGCAGTTGAAAGAGAAGTAAATGCAAATGCGGCAGCGCCGATTTCACTAACATTTTGACTGAAATCTATACTTGTAAGCTTACTGCAATTTTTAAAGCATCTGTTGCCGATATGTTCCACGGCGGGAGTATCGACGGTGACAAGCGACGAGCAGTTTTCAAAAGCGCCGTTATCAAGGATTGTTACACCATCGCCTGAAATTGACGAAAGCTTACTGTTTGCAAAAGCACTTACACCTATCGAGGTGACATTGCAAGGCAAGGTTACGCTTTTTACATTTGAGCCGTTAAATACATTATCACCTATAGCCGTAACCGTTATACCGTTTATTTGAGAAGGGATGATTATGCTTGTTTTATTTCCCTTATAACTTGTAATTACACCGTCCTGCGTAATATCAAAATCATTGCCGTCACTTTCATAAACAAGTTCATAAGTAGATGCGACGTATTTGCTTTTCTTCATATTGTTATATGCAACGGCAATAACGTGCGTGCTTTCGTCAATATCAATAGGCTTTGTATATTCAAATCCGTTATTGGATGAGGGAACGGTGTTATCCGTCGTATACATTATTTTTTCATTGTTAGCTGCTTTTATTTCAAGCTTAAACGGCTCGTTATATTTCCCCTGCGGTGTGCCAAACGAAGGAGCAATCGCTTTTTCGCCGAAAATAAGACCCGAAAAATTAACTATTCCTGCACCGCACCATTCAACCTGATAATTTTTAATATAAACAGGTACCGCTTCATCGCATATTGTTTTTTTAATCTTATTGCAGTCAAGACCGCTCTTTTGCATTAAAATAGTTGCCGCAGCGGCAGATACGAACGGAGCAGAAAACGACGTTCCGTTTTCATAAGAATATGTGCCGTCAAGTTCGCAAGTATAAACTCCAACACCCGGAGCGGCAATATCAACGCACTTGCCGTAATTTGAGAAATCTGCCTTTTCATTCTTTTTATTAGAAGATGAAACAGTAATAACTTCGCCGATATTGGCAGGATAATAGTATTTGGCATTAACTGCGTTATTGCCTGCCGAGGTGATTATTGTAACACCTTTTGAAATCAAATTACGAGTTAAACTGTCACGTGTAACACTGCTTGAAATTGACTGAACGGAAAAGCTCATATTAATGATATCAGGCAATTTTTTCTCATTCAAAATATAGTTAAGCGTTGCCACAATTTGAGAATTGGTACACTTGCCCTCTTTATCAAATGTTTTATAAGGCTTGATTTTAACGTTATCAAGCGTATTAAGCGCAATTACACCTGCCACGCTCGTGCCGTGACCGCTGTCGTCTGACGAACTGTTCACACTTCCCGAAGAGCTGAAATTTTTATTGCACTCAATCAATCTGCCGTCAAAAGACTTGTGAGCCTCATTAATTCCCGTGTCCATAACCGCAACGGTAACATCATTATACGTTTTTCCGGTCGTGGCAAGATAATTCATTGTAACGTCTGACTGCGTGATTTGCGACGCCCATAAATCCTTTGTACTCGGTGCTTTTTTGATTGCCTGAGTATAGGCAAAATCGTCTCTGTCACATGCAACGCCGAGCTTTTCAATACTGCTTTTCGCACTCTCTGCACTCTCATAATCTTTAAACTGCATAACTTGAAAGCCATGCGCCTTAATTACCTTAACTGCACCATAGCTTTCCTTAATTTTATTTGAATTTACAATAAGCCTGTTTTGAGTATCCTGCCTGCTTTCGTATTGTTTAACAAGCACATTTACTTGTTCGGCAAATGAGTCCGCTTCTTTGAGCTTATAAATATTATTTATGTCAGGCGCAATTATCCCACAGATGCCGAAAAAAATTACAAAAGCCAAGACTAAACAAATAAGTCGTTTCATTTAAACCCCACTAGAATAAATATATTTTGCAATTTTTAAATAAATAATATTATGTTATTTATATGTATATTATACCATATTTTTTCAACATTTTCTATTACATATTGTTGATAATGTATATTTTTTCACAAATTCCAAAAAAATAAGCGACTCAAACACAAGGGTGCAAGTCTCTATAGTAACACATGTAAAGAGTTCTCTTTTTCTATGGATGCATGACCTTGTCTTCATAAACATTCGTTACTTCTTCAACAGGTCCTTGAGAAATAATCTTGCCGTGGTCAAGAAGGATTGCCGTGTCGCAAATTGCCATAACCTGGTCAATACTGTGAGATACAAAAAGAACAGTTACTCCGCTTTCAAAAAGAGATTGAACTTTTGCAAGGCTCTTCTTTCTAAAACCTGCGTCACCGACTGAAAGAACTTCATCAAGAATGAGGACGTCAGGCTCAACAGCAGTTGCGATTGAAAATCCGAGACGTGCTCTCATACCACTTGAATAGTTTTTAACCGGAACTTCAATAAAATCGCCGAGTTCGGAAAATTCAACAATTTCATCATACTTAGATTGAATAAATTCTCTCGAATAACCCAAGATAGCACCGTAAAGGAAAATATTTTCTCTTCCGGAATAATTGCCGTCAAAACCTGCGCCAAGTTCAAGAAGAGGAGCGATAACGCCCTGCTTCTCGATTTTACCCTTAGTCGGCTTATAAACGCCTACAATTGTTTTTAAAAGGGTACTTTTGCCGGCACCGTTAAGGCCCATAATAGCAAGATGCTCGCCCTTTTTAACCTGAAAATTAATATCCTTTAAGGCATCAAACTTATTATATTCAAGCTTTCCCGTAATAAGCTTAATAGCGTATTCCTTAAGGTTGTCCACCTTTTCCTTATTAAGAATAAACGACATTGTAACGTTTTCTACGTTAATTGCAACATCATTATCCATTTAAACACCACCCTATTATTCTTTGCGTAAAAATTAATTTTCACGCTTAAGCTTCCAGCTTACTGCGAGAAGCACCAAAGATATCAAAAGAAGCACTGCGCCGCATACGGCAATTGCACCGACAGCGGTATAAATATAATTATCAAGTGCGCTTTTGAGAAATGCAGGAAAAATATCTATAGATTTCACGCTCAAAATTATAACAGCAATTAACGAAACAATCAAGTCCCCAATTGAAGATGCGCAAAATGCCGCACCGAGACTTCTGACGCTTCTGTACTTAGTATTGCCTGTAAAATAAAGCATTGAGCCAAATACAAGAGTTAAGAAAATCGCAACAGCAAGGAAAATATCAGCCGCAATCTTGCCCATATTCATAGCTGTTTCAATTAGTTTTGTTTTAGGAAGTTTTAAAGAATTATCAATAAAGCTTCTTATTTTTTTAAGCTGTGCATTTTGAACGCTCTCATTTTTTTCAAATCCTGAGGCGCTGATTTGCTCCTCAAGCTCTGATTTTATATCGTTCATAAGAGAGTCGACGTCGGAAGAATATGACTTAGACGTATACCCTGCCTTAGCCCTAAACTGACCTGCTGCAAACGAGCTTATTATTTTCTCAGCCTTGGCTTGCGTAATAACATTTGAAACATTACTGCTGTCAAGCCCGTTTTTGATAAAGCTGTCACTTGTATAATCAATCAAATCCTGCCTAAAGACCGACGCAACATTATAATCCGTAAATTGATTTTGAACTACGCTTCCGTTTAACAAAACAGCCTTTGTTACGCATGCCACGCTTAAAATTCCAAGCACAACAAACAGGCAAAATGCACGAATATTTCTGCTTTTAAAATCATTTTTGGTATCGTGGAGTTTTCTGCTCATTTCGCATTTACCTCCTCGCCTGTTTTTTCGCAAATGACATAAAAGCACTTGCCGCTGTTTTCACCGTAATCGGAAAAAATACTGTATAAAATCAAGTTGTTTTTATAATCCTTAACTCTGCTGTCACCCTCGTCACCGACAAAGAC
>ERZ1023967.132-NODE-132-length-20773-cov-15.856550_pt1 | contig 20773 bp, 18 predicted proteins | sample MGYA00380429_ERZ1023967 | MGnify/ENA primary metagenome ERZ1023967 (study PRJEB33179, sample SAMN07449055) | human gut metagenome | biome: Human-gut; feature: Human associated habitat; material: Faeces | host: Homo sapiens | place: India:Kasaragod | collected... | reverse complement strand
AGGAAACTTTTCGCCAATAGTTTCCTGTCCCCTGTCCCGCCGCTGTTCCCACGTTCCGCCGGAAAGAGTATAATAGGATAAAGACTATCATTATAAAGAAGCGAGGAATTATTTATGAAAATAGCCATTGCCGGTACCGGCTACGTAGGTCTTTCCAATGCCATTCTCCTTGCCCAGCACCATGATGTGACTGCGGTGGACGTAATCCCTGAAAAGGTGGACATGGTGAACAGGAAGGAGTCTCCCATTGCCGATGCCTATATTGAAGACTATCTGAAAAACAGGGAGCTTTCTCTCACTGCCACCCTGGACGGGGACAGTGCTTACCGGAATGCAGAGCTTATCATTATTGCCGCTCCCACCAATTACGACGACGTAACCGGCCGCTTTGACACCAGGGCGGTGGAGTCCATTCTTACCCAGATCCGCCAGGCAGGTTCCAAAGCGGTGGTGATTATCAAATCCACCATCCCCATCGGCTACACCAAGAAAATTTCCGCCCGGTATCCCGAGCTTTCCATCCTCTTTGCGCCGGAATTTCTTCGGGAAGGGAAGGCCCTTTACGACAACCTCTATCCTTCCCGCATTATCGTAGGCATTCCCCAAGGGAAGGAAGCCCTCCTCCCAAAGGCCCGGCTCTTTGCTTCCCTCATGCAGGAAGGAGCCATTAAGGAAAATATTCCCGTGCTCATTACAGGCTCGTCGGAAGCGGAATCCATCAAGCTCTTCTCCAACACCTTCCTGGCCATCCGCGTGGCCTATTTCAATGAAATCGACACCTACGCCGAAGAAAAAGGACTGCACACCGCCGATATTATCAAGGGCATGGGCTATGACCCCCGCATCGGCGATTTCTACAACAACCCCTCATTCGGCTACGGCGGCTACTGCCTGCCCAAGGACACCAAGCAGCTCCTGGCCAATTACAAGGATGTGCCGGAAACCATGATCCGTGCGGTGGTGGAAGCCAATGAAACGAGGAAACAGTACATTGCGGACCACATCGCTTCCCTTTCTCCCAAGCTGGTGGGCGTATACCGCCTCACCATGAAGAGCGGCAGCGACAACTTCCGCTCCTCCGCCATCCAGGGTATCATCGAAAGGCTGAAGGAAAAGGGAATCGCTCTTATCATTTATGAGCCCACCCTGGACAAGGACACCTTCGATGGCGTGCCCGTCACCCAGGACCTGGAAGATTTCCGGAAGAAATCGGACATCATCCTGGCCAACCGGGTAAGCGAAGATCTGCTGCCGGTGAAGGAAAAAGTATATACCAGAGACCTGTTTTCAGGGGATTAATGGGCCGCTTCGCGGCCCGGGTTCAAAGGATTCATTTCCCTTTTGTATTGTGCCCCCGCTTGCGGGGGAAAGGTGGTGCCCACAGGCACCAAAAGGGGGTGCCGCTTCGCGGCAGGTTGTGTAGAAAGGTTGTGTTCGCTGGCGCTCATGGGGATTTTCTCTACGCTCAGCATTTGTTTCATACTTCATAAACAGAATGACTGTGATTAGCCGCCTTCGGCGGCTGCGCCACCACCTTTCTCCTAAAGGGAAGCATGTCACTGGATTCTCAGGTCGTTCCCGCTCCCCTACGAATCCAGTTCGCTGGAGTGACTCCAGTTCCTTTGCCACCTCTAACGGGGCACTATGGACGCGCTGCATTACATGATACCAAGAAAAGAATAAGCGTAGGGCAGTACGTTTGACCGCAGCGTTCCATTCTGCTGAATTGGCCGCCTGCGGTGGCCACCCCCTTGCCCACTTCGCGGGACTTACCCAAAGGGAAGCATGTCACTGGATTCTCAGTCGCCTTGGGCTCCCTACAGCACGGCTATCACCGACTCACTGGATTCTCAGGTCGCTTAGGCTCCCCTACGAATCCAGTTCGCTGGAGTGACTCCAGTTCCTTTGCCACCCCGCCTGCGGTGGCAGAATAAAGCTCCTTTGGACGTTAATTTCATAAGTTACCCTGTACAGAATAAAGCTCTCAAAAAAAGAGCAGGAAAACCATTTCGGTTTTCCTGCTCTTTTTTATTTCCCCTGCCACACAGGGTCGTCTTTGATTTCCTTCTTTCTTTCAAAGGTGGTGGCGTTGTCCATGTTGATGGCGTAGTCCTTAGAGGAGAAGTCGTATTTGGACTGGTAGAAGTTGGTCTTTGCCTGCCAGATGCCGGTGACGGTGTCGAAGGCCAGGTCGTTGGTGAAGACCTGCTGTTCATGGGATTTCAGGGCGGGCATGAGTTCCGGATGGGCGGCCTGGTAGTCCGGGGAAAGGTAGACGAAGAAAGGAATGTGCACCATGTCGTAGTAGAAGGGGGATGTGGTGTGGTAGTGTTTCATGTTTTCGCCGTGGTCGGAGAAGTAAATCATGGATTTGAGATTCAGGTTTGCCTTGGCGTATTCGAAAATTTCTTTCATCACCCGGTCGTCGTAGGCGATGGTGAGGTCGTAGTCATGGTAGGGGTCTTCTTTGGAGATGCCCAGCTCATCCCGAAGGTTCACGGGCACCCGGGCGATGTAGGTGTAGTGGCTGCCGTCAATGTTGATGAAGATAATGCGCTTTTTGGCAGGCGGCAGTTTCTTCAGCACTTCCAGGGTGTAGCCGTCATAGTTCTTTTCCCAGTAGGAGTCGTCACACCGTTCTGCAATCATGGTGACGCCGGCGCTGGACATGGAGCTGCGGTTATGGAAGGAAATCCAGTCGGTGCGGTATCCGGCGGCTTTGGCCACGTCCACCATGCTCACCACGTCTTCAAAGGACATGTCGCTGTACTGGTTGGCGCTGGTCATAGCGTAGGACAGGGAGAAGAGGGTATTGGGGAAGTTGGAGTATGCCTTGTAGCCCAGGGCGAAGTCCTTTGTTTTCGCCATTTCCGAAAGCCAGGGGGTGGTATTTTCCGGATAGTCCGGCGTGAAGGCCTTCATGTGGTCCCTGTTGGCGCTTTCACCGATAATGACGATGTGGGTGCCTTCGTCAATGCCGTTTTCCGGATTCGGCGCAAGGAAGGTCATGGTTTTCACATTTTTGTCCAGGTTGTCATTGAGCTTCTGCAGAAGCTGGAATTCGCTGCCCGAGGAGTTCAGGGCTTTGAAGATGGTGGCAGGAAATACATGGGTAATCTGCTGGTAGAATCCGCCGAAGAAGAGGACGGAAATCACAAGGAGCCCGACGGAGAAGGATTTCCCGCTGCCTCTAAAGATATTTCCTTCAAAACTGCGAGCTCTTTTCATCATGGAGCGGGACAGGACGACAGCGCAGGAAATGACGATGCCAAGGGCAATGACCGCCATTGCCAGATGCATGGGGGACCCCATGGTGCGGAGGAAGTCCTTGATTTCCTTCAGGTGGGTGGAGCGCACCGCCATCATGGCAAACATATCCATTTCCCCGCCGAAGAGCACGTAGTAGCCGATGTAGATGAAGGGGATGAGTACCATGAAGAAGGTGTAAATCCCTGCGATGACTGTCCATAGAGAGGAAAACCGCTTCACCCTGGCAGTCCAGGCGGTGTACACATAGGGAAGGGCCATGAGAAGGGCACCCAGCACGTAGTAGTCGCCCAGATGTTTTTTCTCCGGCAGGGAGGCGAAGCCTTAGGCCCAGGTAAAGGTGCCCATCCAGAGAAGGGGCAGAATCACCGCCCAGGGGAGAAGCCGTTTCAGGTACTTTCTGTCCAGTACGGAAAAAAGGCCGAAGGATACGATAAGGAAGACCAGGAGCGCCGCGCCCAGCCGGGGCTGCACATAGCTGTGGATATCAGGGAAGTCTCCGCCTGCATGAAGCAGTGCCATAATCACCAGAGACGTACCTGCCACCCAGGAAAGGGCGGATAGAATCACTTGTTTCACCATTCACCTCGCGTAAAAATTCATAAGAAAAATACCAAATTTCTATAAATTATACCACAGATAGGGCGGATGTACATGAAATAATTGACCGGCAGTCTAAGAATGGAATGATAGAAAATAGACTTCAGACGTTGTTCCCTCGTTCTTTGGGAGGGATAACATTTCATCTACCATTGAGCCACATCAGCGCGGGAGATTTCCCGGCTCTGCGTATCAATAGAAAGGATAACATATACACCCATAGCGGCAGGCTGCTCCGCTCGAAATGACGACAGCAGGCATCCTGTCGTCATGGCCGTGGGAGGGAATTGCATTGACAGAGGGACGGCCTGCCTTCCGACATTCCGGAAATGGTTAAAAGAATATGGGGCGGCAAAAAGGAGCTGTGAGGAATGAGGGGACATTCCTTCACAGCTCCCTTTAGCTTTATCTTTCCAGGTTCAGGTCCATGGAGGGAGCCGGCTGTGCCGGTTTTTCTTCCGGCAGGCCGTTTTCCAGGATGTGCATGAACTGGTCGCCTGTAATGGTTTCTTTTTCGTAGAGGTACTTGGCCAGGGCATCCAGCTTGGAACGGTTTTCTTCCAGGAGCTTTACTGCCTTTTCGTGCTGTTTCTTGATGAGTTCGGAAACGGCACGATCGATGCGGGCTGCGGTTTCAGGCGAGCATGCGAGTGTCGTGTCTCCGCCGAGGTACTGGTTCGTGACGGTTTCCATAGCGACCATGCCGAATTCATCACTCATGCCGAAGCGTGTGATCATGGCTCTGGCAAGGCGGGTAGCCTTTTCGATATCGTTGGAAGCGCCGCTTGTGGATGTATGGAATACGACTTCTTCAGCTGCGCGGCCGCCGGTCAGGGTAGCGATCTGGTTTTCCATTTCTTCCTTGCTCATGAGGTAATGGTTGCCTTCTTCGACCTGCATCGTGTAGCCGAGAGCGCCGCTTGTACGAGGAATGATTGTGATCTTCTGGACAGGAGCGGAATGTGTCTGCATGGCAGCCACGAGAGCGTGGCCGATTTCATGGTATGCGACGACGCATTTTTCCTTGTCTGTCAGGATCGCATGCTTCTTCTGGTAGCCTGCAATGACGACTTCGATGGATTCTTCCATGTCTTCCTGCGTTGCGACTTTTCTGTGGTCGCGGACAGCGCGGAGGGCTGCTTCGTTCACGATGTTCGCAAGCTCAGCGCCGGATGCGCCGGAAGCCATGCGCGCTACTTTGTCATAATCAATATTCGGAGCTGTCTTGATCTTGGCAGCATGGACCTTGAGGATTTCCACGCGGCCCTGAAGGTCTGGGAGGACGACCGGCACCTGGCGGTCGAAACGGCCCGGACGGGTCAGTGCGGGGTCGAGGGATTCCGGACGGTTTGTTGCCGCCAGAATGATGACGCCTGTGTTTTCTTCGAAGCCGTCCATCTCGGTGAGGAGCTGGTTCAGCGTCTGTTCACGTTCATCATTGCCGCCGATGGAGGTCGCGCCTCTCTTCTGGCCGATGGCATCGATTTCATCGATGAATACGATACATGGTGCTTTTTCCTTCGCCTGCTTGAAGAGGTCTCTGACCTTGGCTGCGCCCATGCCGACGAACATTTCTACGAATTCAGAACCGGAAATGGAGAAGAACGGTACGTTCGATTCCCCTGCGACTGCCTTGGCCAGCATGGTCTTGCCTGTGCCTGGCGGTCCGACGAGGAGGATGCCCTTCGGCATCTTCGCGCCGATTTCCTTGTACTTGGACGGATTGTGGAGGTATTCGACGACCTCCTGCAAGCCTTCCTTCGCTTCATCTTCACCGGCTACATCGGCAAAGCGGATGCCGTCTGTCGGTTTGACGAAGATCTTCGCATTGGATTTGCCGAGGCCGAACTGCATGGCTCCCGGTCCGCCTCCCATGTTTTTCATGAGACGCTTATTCATGTACTGGCCGATCCAGAAGAAAATCAGGATCGGGAGTACCCAGCTGAGCAGGATGGAAAGGATCGGGTTCATCTTGTCCACGATCTGTCCGGTGAATGTGACGCCGGAATCATGCAGACGGCTGACGAGCTGCGGGTCATTCATGAGAGCTGTCTTGTAAGTCTGCTTCGTGTCGCCCTTTTCCGTAAAGAGGATCTGGTTCTCATCCACTTCGACCTTGTCGATCTTCTTCTCATCCGTCAGGTTCATGAATGTCGAGTAGTCGACTTCCTTCACCTGCTGTTCACGCCATGCAGGCATGACCGCGGAGTTGAACAGAATCACCAGAAGGAAGATGATGACGTAGTACATCAAGACTGGCTTCTTCGGTGATTTCACCTCATTCATATTATTCATGGCTTTCCTTCTTTCCTTTACCTTCCACACCGAACAGGAATATGGTCTCCCAATAATCCGCCATCATCGCCGAAGCGATCCGGCCCCGGCTTTCTGCTTCAAACAAAGCGGCCATCTCGCCGCCGAAAATTTCCGCCATCACAGCGGCCGGCACATCGACGCGGAATTCGCCTCGCTGCTGGCCCTTCAGGAAAAATGCTCTCATCCTGTCGTCATACGAGCAGCGGCATGTGTCCACGCAGCTGTCGCCAAGAAGAGCCGAGCGGCAGAGGAACATCAGGTACTCGCGGTTGTCGCAGCACCAGCGCATCATTTCCGAAAGCGCATTGCGGCTCGTGATATCCTTCTCCGTAATGGAAAAAAGGCCTTCGACGACCTCTTCGGCCCTTTCCGTCAGGATTTCTTCTAAATGGTCTTTGGATGAATACACCCTGTAGAATGTCGCTTTGCTGATCCCGGCCGCCGCTGCCAGATCCCTGGCAGAGCCTCCCGGTTTCGTACAGAGCGCGGAAGCCAGCTTCTTCAATTCGTTTTCTCTCGTCCCCGTTTCCATAAAACACCTCTCTCATTTGCAACTATACTGTATCAAATAAGACACTTCTGTCTTAGATGAGACAATCATATCATACACATTGAAATGAGTCAATAGTGTCTCATGTGAAACCTGAGAGTCTTTTTTGAGACCCTCAGCTCTTGATGTGGAAGAAGTCTTCTGTGTTCTTTTTCGCTGCTTCGAGAAGCGGATCGAGGCGCACCTGCATGTACCTGGCAAGCGTTTCTGCCACGTAGGTAATGTTCTGCGGCACGTTCGTCCTTGGCAGGTGGTAGCCCCTCGGTGTGAGGTACGGCGCATCCGTCTCGATCATCACGCGGTCCAAAGGCAGGATGGAAACAGCGTCCTGCAGAGCCTCCCCGCGCCTTTCATCGCAGATCCATCCCGTGATGCCGATGTAGAAGCCCATATCGAGGAAGCGCTCAAGCGTTTTCTTGTCCCCCGTATAGCAGTGGACGATTGCACGGCGGCAGAGATCCTCATGGCCCTTGAAGCAGGCAATGAAATCATCCGCTGCATCCCTTTCGTGAAGGAAGAGCGGCTTTCCCGTTTCCTCAGCCACATCCAGAAGCTCTTTGAAGAAATGGATCTGGTTCTCCTTCTTCGAATACATGTGATCGTAATCAAGGCCCGTCTCTCCGACAGCCACGATTTTCGGATTCGTCATGACAAGCTCTCTGACGCGCTCAACATCTTCTTCCTTCGCCGTATCGGCGCTGTGCGGATGGATGCCCGCCGTGCCCCATACGTCATGATTTTTCACAAAATCTGCCACCAGCTCATTCTCACGCGCTTCCGAGCCGGTCAGGATGCAGCGCACCCCGGCCTCTTCCGCATTCCGTATGATCTTCTCCGGGTCCGGGAAGGAACGGGTGAACAGGTTCAAACCGATATCATAATATTTCGTTTCCATAATTCCTCCTTTTTTATTATTTTACCATGACATGAGGAAATCGTAAGAAACAGAGCCTTGCCGATTTGTATGGAAATAAAAAAGAACTGCGAGAAATGGTCATCCCATCTTTCACAGTCCTTTTATTATAAACTACTTATCATCTTTCTTTTCATCCGGCTTCATTCCCACATGCTTGTTTTTGCAGGGGTGCTTGTCCGAGCTCAGATTTTCAAGCTTCTGCTCGCGGTCATAGAGGGTTACATAGTACAGGTTGCCGTAGAATGCATTGTGGCGCAGGCGCCCGATGATTTCCACTTCCCTCACTCTGCCGTCCTTCGTGACGATGCGGTGGTTGACGAAGTGAATATTGTTCTTGTTCTTCTCAAGATGCGTCTGTCTCTTGATTTCCGAGCGGACATACTGGAGGTCTTCGGTATAGATGAGCTTCCAGACAGTGGTCCTGGTGTACTTCATGAAATCGTCCCAGTCCGTGCATCCGAAGAAATCGATGGCCATGTGGCTCGCAAAGAGAAGCTTGCCGCTCTTGTCTGCCTTGTAGACGATCATGGCACCAGGCATGCCGTTTGCCATATCGCTCAGGTTGAAGCCGAACTGGAAACGGTGGCGGAGTTCCGTCAGGGAAGAATCAAACTTCCTCCAGCCGGACTTGCCGTCGATCTTCGCGCCGTAGAGGGCGAAGTCTGCCTTGATGCAGAGGTTGCCGTAGTTGCTTCCCTGTTCAGGGTATGCAGCGCAGCCAAGCGACGAAGTGAAATGGATTTCCTTGTCGTTGAAACCGAAGATATGCGGTTCTTCCGTGAAGCGGCGCATATCATTGAAAACGCCTTCCTTATTATTGTAAGGACAGAAGATGACGAATTCATCGCCGCCGTTTCTGGTGATGATCGCATTGGCGCCGAAGATGCGCTTCATGTCGCGGACGAAGGTCTTCAGTGCAAGATCCCCTGCCGCATGACCGTAGACGTCGTTGATGATTTTGAAATTATCCACGTCGACGGCAATGACCATCGCCGATTTTCTCGGGTTCGTACGCAGGTACTTGTCGACGGCGATGTCGCCGCCCTTTCTGTTGAATACGCCTGTCAGCGCATCTGTCTCGCCGATGAAGCGGAGACGCTTATTTCTCTGCCAGAGCCATGCAATGATGAATGTGGTGATGAGGCCTGCCCATGTGGAAATGAAGAGCAGCCAGAAGTTCACCCATCCGCCTGTCGGATGCATGATGAGGCGCCATTCGTCCCCATCGACGGTGCCGGAGGACTGGATCGTGCTCCATGCATCGATCGCCCTGTGCGTCGAGTTCTGATTCGTGTCGATCAAAGTGTACTCGGACTCACCATAGCCTTTTCTCATCAGCGTATAGACGATGCCCATCTGGTCGAGGCGGTCGATATTCGCCTCGTGGACGAGCTTGTCCTGGTCGACTGCTACCACGATGTAGCCCCAGAAGGATTTATCGGCTGTCCTGTCCATGAAAACAGGACGGACGACTGCCATACCCGTCGTGCCGTCTGCCATAGGAACGCCGGATTCAATGACGACGACATCCTGCGCTCTTCCATAAGCTGCGCGCTTGGCAAACTGGTTCTCTCCGAAAAGGTTGAAACCGGAAAGCACACTGCCGCTTTGCGGATAGATTGGGCGCACCTGTCCGTCCGGCGCCGTCTGGATCTCTATTTCACGCAAAGACTGGCTCATCGAGTAGAAGTAGAGATTACGCATGTAATCCCCCGGGGGAAGTCCCCTGTTCTCCATCAAATGGTCCTCGATGGCCGCTGAAATATTGATATACCTGTCCATGGCGCGGTTCAGATGCAGGATTTCTGCATCCGCGATTGCTGCATCCAGTTCTGTAGGGTTTTTTCCTCCTGGACATAGAGAGCCCAGTCGAAGACAATCGTGCAGAGCAAGCCGATAATAATGATCGGCAAGTAAAAGAAGAAACGAAACCTTTTGAATTTGTCCATTTCTCTATTCTCCGCTTGTCAATTTATCAAAAAGGAATACTCCGTATTGCTGAAATAATAAACAAAAAATATACTGATTTATTGGAAAATATTATATCAGTTTTTATCGAAAATTGCTATATGTTAGATTTTCTTCGATAAACTCTACTATGCTTAAAATTTTATAGATTTCTATCAATATAGATTTGAGTTTATTGTTAGTTTATATTTGGAAATAGTATGAATTATTATTGATTTTCATAATTTTTGTAAAATCGTATTCACTTTTCTGAATTCGCGATATATAGATATCTCGCGTTTTCCGGGACTTAATGAAAATTTTTAGCGCTTTAAAGCATTCCCTGAAAACTCCGGTTTCTTCAAGCTTTATCGCAGCTTTGAGAGTGGGACTGGAAATTTTTCACAAAAAATGATATGATTACTTAGTAATTGAATATGCGGGTGTAGTTCATCGGTAGAACGCCAGCTTCCCAAGCTGGACAGGAGGGTTCGACTCCCTTCATCCGCTCCATGAAAAGCCAAGGAGGGCCCGACGGGTCCTCTTTTTTCTGTTATATCTATCTCGCAATTGTTCAAAAATAAATTGTTAACTCTTTATTCTTTGAATCTGATGAGAAAATAGGTCTACAATTCTTGTCAGCCCTGGAAAATATACTTTTTCTCAAAGAAATGAGCAAAAGCTGCTCCTTTTCTCCTTACAGAAATTTGACAAAATTTTTCTTGACACTCTTCGGTGATAGATGTACACTACTTTTATAGGAGAGCACTCCTTAGAGCATTTCCATAAGTACATAAGAGCGACAAGGGCGTCCGGCAGAGCAGTGCCGGACGCCCTTCTTCGTGGGGCAGAGCGGTCCGCTTCGTGCGGAAGCTCTGCCCCCTTTTCTTATGTAAAGCTCTGTTTTGCTATAAGGAAAAGTTATCCATTTCTATCAAATCTATCTATTTCATTTACAGGAGGCTTGCAAAATGAGAAAGGAACATGATTTTCTGGGAGAGAAACTCGTACCTGATGAGGTATATTACGGCGTGCAGACAATGAGAGCCATGGAAAATTTCCAGATCACCGGCGCGCAGCTTGACCCGGATTTCATCCAGTCCATGGCTGTCGTCAAAAAAGCTTCCTGCCTGACCAATCTGAAGACAGGACGGATGGATCCCGTAATCGGGGACGCCATCATACGCGCAGCGGATGAAATCATCGAAGGAAAACTGCTCGACCAGTTTCCTTTGGATCCCATCCAGGGCGGCGCCGGCACATCCGTCAATATGAACATGAATGAAGTCCTCTGCAACCGCGCGCTCGAACTACTCGGCTATCCGAAGGGCCGCTATGACATCATTTCACCGAACAACCATGCAAACATGGCGCAGTCGACGAACGATGTCTTCCCGACCTCGATCAAGGTCTGCCTCGTCAGGAAGGCATACCGCCTGATGGATGCGCTTTCTTCCATGGCAAGAGGCTTCGATGAAAAGGGAGAAGCATTCAAGGACGTCATCAAGATGGGACGCACGCACCTCCAGGACGCTGTGCCGATCACCCTTGGCGAGGAAATGGATTCGTATGCCGTTGCCGTGCGCCGCGGGATCCGCCGCATTTCCCTTTCCCTTTCTTCTCTGGAAGCGCTCAACATGGGAGGCACCGCCGTCGGCACCGGGCTCAATGCAGAACCGGAATACATCCGCCTCTTCCCGGAAATCCTTTCCCGACTGACCGGCTTTTCCTTCAAGACAGCGGACAACCTGATCGACACGACGAATACGACAGACTGCTTTGCCGATGTCTCCGGCGCGCTCAAGGTCGTTTCCCTTTCCCTCATCAAGATTGCCAATGACATCCGTCTCATGGCATCCGGCCCGCGCTGCGGCCTCAATGAACTGAAGGTGCCCGCCCGCCAGCCCGGTTCCTCGATCATGCCAGGCAAAGTCAATCCGGTCATTGCCGAAGTCCTCGACCAGACCTGCTACCAGGTCATTGGGAATGACCTTACCCTGACACTGGCCGTCGAAAACGGGCAGCTCGAACTGAACGTCATGGAGCCGGTCCTTTCCTTCAACCTTTTCCACTCCTTCCTCTACCTCACGAATGCAGTCACCACATTCACTGAGAAACTGCTGAAGGACCTCGAGGCGAATGAAGAGCAGTGCAAGAGCTGGGTCGACCACAGCGTCGGCGTCATCACAGCGCTCCTCCCGCATATCGGCTACGAAAAGTGCGCCGCGACTGCGAGGGAAGCTTACACGACAGGACGGCCCGTGCGGGAAATCCTCCTTTCAAGGAAGCTCCTCTCTGAAAGCGCGATCCAGAAAATTCTCTCGCCCTATGAGATGACCCATCCGGGCATCGCAGGTGGCAAGGACGCGCTGGCCCGGTAAGACTTACGAATCATTGATTCATCGTATATAATAGAATAAGAATAAAATAAAGGAATGTGGATGAAGAGTTCTTCTTTCACATTCTTTTATTGTGTATCGTGCATTACGGTTTGCACTTTTGAACGAAAGTCATTAAAATAATAACCATACTTCCGAAAGAGACAAGAAAAGAGGGAATTCATGAAACTACGCGATAATCACCATATCGTACTGACCACGCCGGACATCGACCGGTGTCTCCGCTTTTATCATGATGTCCTTTCCATGGAAGCGCATGAAAAAGACGGGCAAATCTGCCTATACTTCGGTTCCTGTGAAATCACGCTGAAAGAAGGACTGACGGACTTTGCTCCGAGCGCTGTGCGCATAGGCATCATCAATCTCTGCCTCATCACGGACGATCCGATGGAAGACGTGCTTTGCGAGCTGGAAGAACGCCATGCACCGCTTGTGACCGGCATCGTCGATAGAAACGGCGCCCGCGGACCGATGAAGAGCATCTACCTCATCGACCCGGATGGAAATTTCATAGAAATCGCACGCTATGCGGACAAGACGCTCCGCAAGAAGCCGCACTTTATAGATGAGGACGAGCTCGCAAGCGAATGAGCCCGTCCTGTTTTATTGGGAAAGGAACACTATGACACCTCATCAGGCCAATCTGTTTTTCATTGCCGAATACGTCCTCACCATCCTGATCCTCGCCTTCTCGGCATACAGGAAGAACGCATTCGACTGGAGAAAGACCATACGAAGGAAAACATTCATCAAAAGGATGCTCTTCCTTATCCCCGTCGCCCTCATTGCCATCGGCATCATGACAGCGGCTTATCTGCTCCAGCTGCCGCAGATGACGACGCTCGTCATCATCACAGGCGCGCAGCTCTTCCTGACGCTCATTGCGAACGTCATCCTCTTCTCCTCCTGGTTCCAGCGCTACCGCGTCTACCCCAGGGGAAAGGAACTCGCCGCCGTCGTCGTCCTGATGTACGCCGTCGCCGACCTCTTCATGCCCTCAGGCATCAAGTACGGCGTCCTCGTCGTGGGCATCCTCGTCGGCTGCCTCCTTCCGGACTCATGGAAAGTAGACGACTAAAAATCCCCATCATCTGCAAAAAAGCATCTCCTCAAAACGCGCAGCTGCCGCGCCGGGGAGATGCTTTTGTCTTTGATAATACACATAAAAAAGTACCTCGTCGCCAACGCGTAGCGAATAACGCGTCTATGGTGACAGAGGTACCTTTTGAAGTCAGTATAAAAGAAATGGTGACAAATATCAAGAGACCATTTTACTGGATGACGTAGGTGCCGTTGTCTTCGAGGGTGCCTTTGAGACCGAAGAGGGCAGCTGCTTCGTTGGCATTAACGTAGAGGGAGCCGCCTTTGGAGATGCCCGGTGCTCTTCCGTACTTGGTCCTGACCTGCTGCCAGTTCGGGGACCATTCGGCACGGACGCCTGCCGCATTGGCGACGGGCATGACGGGGATGTAGACAGCGCCGTCTTTGCCGAGGGCCTTGTCGGAAAGCTTCGTTCCTTTGACGTAAAGGTCGTAGACTTTGGCGACGTAGTTCGGCTGGCCGTCGGAGGATTCGATGGCTTCCCTGACCTGGTCCTCATTCACGAAAGCAGAGGCGCCGTAAGGAGCGAGCTTATTTTCGATATCCTTGACGGTCAGCGGTTCTCTGTGGTAACCGTCGGGATAGACGTAGTAGGTCAGCGTCTTGTCCGGCTGCACGTGGATGACGACGCGTTCGTAGATGATGTCGACGGGAATGCCTTTGACAATGTGCGCATAAAGGTCTTCGACGTCTTTTTCATTGAGGCGGACGCAGCCATGGGACGCATAGGTGCCGATGGCAGAGGGGACGTTTGTCCCGTGGATGCCGTAGTTGCCGCCGATGCCGATCCAGCGGTAGCCGATCGGGCAGTCAGGGCCGGATGGGATTTCCACTTCCGGATGGTCCGGATCGATCCATGTCGGATTGATTTCCATATCGACGACTTTTCTTCTGCCGACAGGCGTCGGAGAGTCAGGCTTGCCTGGAGCGACCGGGTACATGCGGATGCCCACGTCTCCCTGATAGAGCGTCAGGAGGCGGCTGGCAAGGTTAATTTCTATGCGCTTGTCTTCAAAGGCAGGCTTCTTCTTTCCTTCCTTTTCGGTCGTTTCTGCCTTGGTCTCTGCCTTGGCCGGCGTGATTTTGACCTGGACAGGCGCTTCTTTTTCAGGCTCTGCCTTCACTGTCTCTGCGGCAGGCGCGCTGGATGTGATCGTAACAATGGGAGCCGGCGCTTGCTTCCCCTTACTGGATGCCGGAGTCTTGGCCTCAATCCCGATGACGGGCGAGAGCGCGATCACGATCGATGCGGCCAGAATGATTTTCTTCAGCAATGCAATTTCCCCTTTTTATGAAAACCCTTCCCGGGTATAAAGAAACGGATGGATTCCATGTCTTGCGACATATTGACAGGATACCGCAAAGGCGGCCCCGTGTCAAAGGAATGCATCCGTTATTTTTCTGTCAGAAATGAGGCCCTCCCGCGTGGCGTTTCTCACGCTCGCCGGTAAGCTCCTCAAGAAGGTTCGGCGGTGTTTCACTCTTCCACACCCAGTCAGGCGCTGCTTCTCCAGCCCTTTCCTTCGCCGCTTTCAGGTCGTAGTAGACCTGCCACTTGGCTTCGACGAGTTCATGGCCGGCCTGGCGCAGGAGGTAGGCCGGATGGAAGGTCGGCATGACGGGTATCCCGTGGTAGTCGATCCAGTGTCCGCGCGAACGGACGATGCCCGCGTCTCTTCCCAGAAAGAAACGGAGGGCGACTTTGCCAAGGCCGATGATGACCTTCGGCTTTACTTGCCGGATTTCTTCAGCAAGCCATATGGATCCGCAGAAATGGCCTTCCTCGATCGTCGGCGTGCGGTTGCCGCGCGGGCGGCACTTCACGATATTCGTCACATAGACATGGTCGCGCGTGATGCCGACGGAGGCGAGAGCTTTGTCGAGGAGCTGTCCCGACGGACCAATCAGGGGTCCGCCGTAATCATCTTCCACACGCCCGGGGCCCTCCCCGACGATCATGAGCGGAGCATCGGCCGGGCCTGTCGAAAGGACGGGGCCGAGGCCTCCCTCATCACGGAGATGGCAGCGATGGCAGGCTTCGATGGCGCGCTTGATTTCTTCATGCGACGCATACGACATCTGCCTTTCCCTTGCCAGGCGGTCTTCGGGATCCTCATGTCCGAATAAATCCATAATATTTCCCTCTTTCCAAGGTCAGGATCACTGCATATCGGGCGGCGGTTCCTGATTCGTGATTTCATAAAACAGCGTGAACTGGCCGGCGAAGTGGAGCTTCACAGTGTCGACCGGACCGTTTCTGTTCTTGGCCAGGATGATTTCCGTTTCATTCTTTCTCGGGTCATCATCCTCGATTTCACGGTTGTAGTACGCTTCGCGGTAAAGGAAGCTGACCATATCGGCATCCTGTTCCAGAGATCCGGATTCACGGAGGTCGGAGAGGAACGGCCTGTGGTCCTGACGCGCTTCGACGCTTCGGGAAAGCTGGGAAAGCGCGATGACAGGGACATTCAGCTCACGGGCAAGGCTCTTCAACGATCGGGAAATCTCGGAAATTTCCTGCTGGCGGTTATCCCCGCTTCTTGCGGCGCTCTTGGCCTGCATCAGCTGGAGGTAGTCGATCATGATGATGTCGAGCCCCTGCTCGGCCTTGAGGCGGCGGCACTTGGAGCGGATCTCGGAGACCGAGACGCCCGGCGTGTCGTCGATATACAGCGGCGCATCCATGAGGACGCTGGCTGCATTGGCGAGCTGGTCCCATTCCTTCTGCGTGGAAATGCGGCCGGTGCGGAGCTTGGCACTGTCGATCAGGGCCGTGGAGCAGAGAAGTCTCTGCACGAGCTGCTCTCGGGACATTTCCAGAGAGAAGAAGGCAACATGCTTGTGCGCCGAGGAAATACTCATATTCTTTGCCATATTGAGGACGAAGGCCGTCTTACCCATGGACGGGCGGGCAGCGACGATGATGAAGTCGCCCTTCTGGAAGCCGCTCGTCAGAGCATCCAGGGACGGGAAGCCCGTCGCAATGCCTGTGATCGTTTCCCTATTGCGGAACTTTCTGGAAATTTCTTCCAGCTCGTTCTGCACGGCTTCCCCGATCGGCGTGAAGTCGCTCTTTCTTTCATCCCTCGTGACTTCGAGGATGGACTTTTCCGCATTGTCCGTGATGTCTTCGACCGCATCCTGCTCGGAATACGCTTCCTCGGCAATGATGCCGGCCGCATCGATCAGGCGGCGCAGCTTGGCCTTGCCTGCCACGATATCGGCATGGCGGTCGACGGACTTCGGGGAGATGACATTCATGGGGAGTTCATTGATGTAAAGAACGCCGCCCACATCGTCGAGGCGCCCCATGCGCTTCAATTCTTCCGTGACCGTCAGGATATCCGCCGGCTCGCCCCTGTGGGACAAGTTCAGGATCGCCTTGAAAATGACGGCATCCGCCTCGCGGTAGAAATCCTCCGGCGTCAGCTTGTCCTCTGCCATAAGGATCGCATCCTTGTCGAGGAGCATAGCGCCCAGGACGGACTTCTCCGCATCCACATTCTGCGGCGGGACGCGGGACAGGATCATCGAGCTCGTGTCCGGCTTCGGTTCACGCCGAAAGTCTCCCTGGCCGCGTTTTTTTGTATCTGCCAAACCAATTCCTCCTTATACCGGCAAAGGCTCCTCGCCTGCCGTCTTGGGTGTCCTGACAAGCATCTTGTCGAGTACTTCCTGGATATTCTTCACCGGCGTGACGGTCAGGCCCAGGTGCCCTTCCTCGATATCCGAACGGTTTCCCTCCGGAATAAGGATGCCCTTCATGCCCGCCTGACGCGCGCCGAATGCTTTTTCATACACGCCGCCGACCGGCTTCACTTCGCCGGAGAGGGAAATTTCCCCTGTCACAGCATAGTCCTGCCGGAGCGGTATCTTTTCCACGGCTGAAATGATCGCCGCCGTGATGGCGCTGCCCGCCGAGGGGCCGTCTATATTTCCGCCGCCCACGATATTGACGTGGAGGTCGTAATCGGAAAGGACCTTGTCCGTGAGCTCACGCACCACCGATGCCGCCGTTGCGACGGAATCCTTGGCCATGGAACCGGCCGTTTCATTGAAATGGATCGTCCCTTTTCCTTCTTCCCTTGCCGGGAATGCGGTCGCTTCGATTTCGACCGTGCTTCCCCAGTACCCTGCAACGCCAAGGCCGTAAATATGGCCGACCTTCGGCACGTCGCTTGCCACCTTGTCATACCACGGGGAGAGGCGGGATGCCATCGCTGTCTTCTTCATGAGATCGAGCGTGATGACAGGCGCATCGGCGCTCCCCTTCTCATAGACGGCAAGCCCGTAGGCATCCGCCAGAAGGGACACGGCCTTTCTGCCTTCCATCGTGTACTCGCTGATGAGGCGGGCGACGCCGTCGTCCAAGTGCACCTTGAGCTTCTCGGCTGCATGATTGACGATTTCAATGACATGCTCCGGCTGGAGCGGGTCGAAGAAAACTTCTGCGCAGCGCGAGCGGATCGCCGGATTGATTTCCGACGGGTCCCTTGTCGTAGCACCGATCAGGATGAAATCTGCCGGTGCGCCTTCCTTGAAAAGTTTCCTGATATATTCCGGGATGCCCGGCGCATCTTCATCATAGTAAGCCGATTCGAAATGAACCCTCTTGTCTTCGAGCACCTTGAGGAGCTTATTCAGCATCATCGGATCGAGTTCGCCGATTTCATCAATGAAAAGGACGCCGCCATGCGCATCCGTCACAAGGCCGGGCTTTGGTTCCGGGATGCCTTCATCCGCCAGATCCCTCTGCGCGCCCTGATAGATCGGATCATGGACAGAACCGATCAATGGGTTCGTCATGTCCCGGCTGTCCCAGCGGAGCGTTGTGCCGTCGCATTCGACAAATGGCGCATTCTCGCCAAAGGCCGTGAAAGGAAGCTTCTTCGCTTCGTCCAGGACCAGCCTTGCCGCCGTCGTCTTGCCGACACCCGGAGGCCCGTAAAGGATGAGGTGCTGCGGATACGGGGATGCGATGCGGGAAGCCAGCGCCTTCACGGCACGGTCCTGCCCCACGATTTCAGATAAGCTCTGCGGACGGACGACCTGCATGACCGTGGAAGTCAGCTTCACCTTGTCCATCGCCTCGAGCTTTTCCATCTTCTTCCTGTTCGCAGGAGACTCGCCCTCGCCCATTTCTTCTTCAATGATTTCCTGACGGATCTCATTCACATATTCCTGATGACGTTCGTCCAGACGATCAGCGATCTTTTCCTCGAGCTGCTTTTCCACCGCCTGGCGCGCCAGCATTTCTGCCAGCTTGTCCTCCAGTTTATCCAGGATGGCGGGGATCTCATCGTCAGCTGGCTGGTGCGTGTATTCGCGGCTCTCCAGGATGAGCCGCTCCATTCCGATCAGCCGGATTCGCGGATTCTCGTCATGAATATATTTCAAAGCGTTGAACCGGCTCGCCTGCACGATGATCTGTTCCGATCCGACAGCGCTGGCGTAAATGCTGTAAATCGCATTGATCTGGCGGTTCAGATCCTCATCGGAAATCCCGCTTCCATCGACGCGGTTCAAAAGCCGGCCCAGCAAATCTTTCACATCTTCCATCTTGGTATCCCCCCATTCTTTCAGCCGCATGCTGCGACCTCTTCCTACTATTTTACACCATAAGGGAGCATCTATGCATCTATTGTCAAATCTGCCCTCTTCCTATAAGATAAGGGAAACAAGGAGGCCTCATGGAACCACATTTCATAGACAACGAAGAAAGACAGCGCCTTCGCGCGAAAATAGAAAAGGAAGTCAGCGCCATGGGCTACCCGCCCGAATTCGGCACCGCCCTCGCCGCCGGACTTGGCACCGAACGCGCCATGGGAAAAATGCTCCACTACCTCACCCATGCCGACATGCCGAGCATGGAAGAAATCGCCGACGAAATGGTCGCCATCTGCGACGACCGCTCCTTCTGGCGCGAAAAGAAAGAAGCGGAATTCTATCAGAACAAGTACAACGAAATGCTCTGGCAGAGCAAATTCGAAGACGATGAAGATGAATAAGAAACAGGAAATAGAAAATAGGAAAGGACTGCGGGAATGATTGCTCATCCTGCAGTCCTTTTTGCTTGCCTTATTTCCCTATTTCCTTATGCATCATGGATGACGAGGAGGGATTTGATGGCTTCTCTTCTGTCCATGGCATCGTATGCTTCCTGGATCTGATCGAGGGTGGATCTCTTGGTGAAGACTTTTCCTGGATGGATGGTGCCGTTCAGGACGGCGGGGAGAAGGATGTTTCTTACATAGGTCGTGACTGGTGCGACGCCGCCTCTAAGTCCTACGTTCTTCCAGAAGAGGATGGAGGTATCGACGTCTTCTCCGTGCGGTACGCCTACGCGTCCTACGATGGCTCCCGGGCGGCATACTTTGGCTGCTGTATCAAGCGAGAGCTGTGTGCCTACGCATTCAAGGGCAGCGTCGGCGCCGGATCCGTGGGTCATCGCCATGACTTTGGCGACAGCTTCATCGCCTCTTTCTGCGACGATGTCTGTTGCACCGAATTCAAGGGCGAGTTCCTGGCGGTCTACGTGGCGGCTCATGGCAATGATGCGCTTGGCTCCGCGCATTCTGGCGGCAATGACGCCGCAGAGGCCGACAGCGCCGTCACCCATGACGACGACGGTATCCCCTTCCTTCACTTCAGCCGAAGCGGCGGCATGGTAGCCGGTCGCCATGACATCGGCCAGTGTCAGGAAGGAATTGAGGTCGGCATCGGTGTAGTCCGAAGCTTCGCCCGGTACTTTGATCAGGGCCCAGCCCGCATTCTTGAAGCGGACATATTCTGCCTGATACCCTGCATTCATTTCCTGCGGCGCATTGAGGCAGTTGCCGTCAAAGCCGGCCTGGCACGCAGCGCACCAGCCGCAGCCGTGGGTGAATGAAGCGATGACGAAATCGCCTTTCTTGACCGTCGTGACAGCGCTTCCGACTTCTTCGACGACGCCGATGGCTTCATGACCCGTGAAGCTTCCATGCGGACGCGGATTGATGCCGCGGAACCACCAGAGGTCCGAACCTCAGACGCATGCACGCAGCACGCGGATCACGGCTTCATTCTCGCCTTCTACCTTCGGGATCGGCACTTCATTATTGACCTCGACACGTCCTGGTTCTACAAATACTCCTGCTTTCATCTCTATTCCCCTCTTACCGGCATTCCTGCCGTAACAAATGCATTCTTTCCTACCTTAAGTATAAAAAGAAAAGACAGCCGAATCAATTCAAATCCGGCCATCTTTCTATAAGAAAAACTTATGAAATTCTATATTCCTTCATCTTTCCGAATAGCAGCAAGGAGTCCTCTGCATCCGTCCAGAATATCCCGGTACGTTTCCTTGAAATCTCCCGTGTACCAGGGATCGGCAACCTCGCCGGGCCTGTCCGTGTAATCCATCAGGAGGTGCAGCTTTTCCTTCCGACCGCCCGTCAGAAGAAGCAGGTGTCGCCAGTTCTCCTCATCCATCCCGATGATGATATCATTTTCCTCATAATCCGCCTTCGTCATGCGGCGGGCTTTCCTCTTCTCGAAAGGCACGCCCATTGCCGTCAGCATCCTCTTGGCTGGCGGGTACATATCATTTCCTATTTCCTCCGACGTCATAGCAGCTGAGGAAACGAAAATTTCCTGAGAAAGCCCTGCCTTCTCCACCAGATCCTTCATGATGAATTC
>ERZ1023967.129-NODE-129-length-20946-cov-26.498301_pt1 | contig 20946 bp, 13 predicted proteins | sample MGYA00380429_ERZ1023967 | MGnify/ENA primary metagenome ERZ1023967 (study PRJEB33179, sample SAMN07449055) | human gut metagenome | biome: Human-gut; feature: Human associated habitat; material: Faeces | host: Homo sapiens | place: India:Kasaragod | collected... | reverse complement strand
ATACAGGATAGCAAGAAGAAACAAAATTATCTTCTTCATATTTAAGATGTGTTAGTTATTTATTCTATCGATATCAAACAGTCACAAAATTACGTACAACATCTACCGTGGTGGTATTCAGCAGAGCAGCAGCCTTGGATTGAGTGATGATACCGCTTGCCAATGCTCTGTAAACCCTACTCTCTAACTTTGTGACCTTCTCCTTGGTAATGGAGCCTGGTTCTGATTTCTTCGTGGAATCAGCACTGCCAAGGTTCCTGCAATAATCGGAATAGTGATTTGAAGAAACAACACCGAGATATCTTGCCTTAGACATCAGAGCATCCACTGAAATGCCATACTCACTCTGTAGATATTTCAGCTCCATCAAGGCTATCTCATGACGTTTTTCACCTATTACAGAGAGGAAAACATCATGTGGAAGAAGCATTTCGTTGGCGAAGACGCTGCAAAAACGCTCTTTCTTTTTGTTATCGATACTCTCATCAAAGTAAAGAATGGCATGTGCCAATTCCTTAAGGGCAGCAAAACGAAAGTTTTCTGTATCCATGTTGCTGTTGATGGCAATCACCGGAATGGTGTCATCCAGAATAGCATGTTGGCTTATGAATGGATCAAGAGCATCAATTTCTGCTGTGATTACGCCATTTGATTCCAAGAGATTTATCACATTGGTGATAGCTGCACTACCAATTTTCCATGCCTCACGAAGTATGGATGCAGCCTGGTAGATATCAGAAAGTGTCTTTACCGGCTGTTCTGCAGGAATAGAATTGAACGAATGTTCTCTTCCACAGATATTTTCTATCTCACCAGTTCGTTCTATTGTATTTTCAATGATACTGATGATAGTCATTTCTTCTCTCTTGCTCAATCCCTGCAGTTTACCATAGCGTATGTTTTTAGGAGAAGAGCTTTTGTAGCTGAAAAGATAATCCGGGTTTATCTCCAGGGCATCGCACAGGGCTATCACTATGCCACTTTTAGGCAGCATCACTCCTTTTTCATACTTGAATAGAGTTTGCTTGGTGATAATGTTGCCCATCATATCACATAGCTGCTGCATAGACAATCCTCGCATTAATCGAGCGTTATGCAATCTTTCTGCAAAGCTTTTCTTTAAGTCCATTATATTATTATTTTGGGAATAGTTACCTTTTGGCAAGAAGATTCTTACTAAGAGCCTTCTAAACTATTAGTTACTAATATTTGTTCCATCATCTTCCCCTTTTAAACGTTTAAAACGTCTTTTTGAATATACAAAGATACATGATCCCCCTCACACCGCCAAACTTCTTGCATTATTTTAACGCAAACGATACGTAAACACTTAGAACAACAAGCTTGCCTGATTGTTATGCAGAGGACAATTTTATTCTAGAAGACCAGGAAGGCAATGAACTTGATTTCCTCCTTAATAGCATTCCATTCCCATATAGTAGATCATTTCAGATGGATGCTCTGTGTTTTCCCCGTAATATCAGTTACCACAGCGATCCCCCCATCACGAATCTCCACCTTCTCATATTTGGCATCAACTATCACCTTGCCTTTTACTGTCATAACACCCCAATGTCTGGGAATCTGTTCAAAGGCGCAATAGGCACCGACTGGTTGAGCTATACTATGGTAGAGAGGTGGCACGATAACTTTACCATCTACCTTCACACCCCATTTCTTTCCTGCTTGATATAATTCTACATGCCCTGCCTCCGACTTCTCTTGCATCAGCAATAACTCCTGTTCCTCTTGCTTTTTTCTGCGCTGCATTTCCATGTCATAAACTTGCTTGCCAAGCCGAGGCATCGCAACCATCAAATTCTCGCTTTCTGTTTTGGGTTGATTGCAACCTATATAGGTCTTTTTCAAGCTGGAGTCAACGAAGTAATAATCCTCCTGGCTGTCCATGACCACTATGCCACTGTCGTATAGGTCGGCACATAGCCAATATACATGAGTATGGTCGCCACGTAAAAAACAAACCTTTTCACTGTTTTCTTTATGCATTCGCATAGAGCCGCCATCCTCCTCTTTATATATCCATTCCTGACAACCACTGGCTGTAGAGCGTTGAAAGTTGTAGATTAAATAATATCCATAATTCCATAGGTCATATTGGGTAGGGCGAAAAGGTAAAGCAAAGTACTCGTAGGTACGAGATCTGAAGAGACCATTATATTCGACGAACTCCCATTTATTGATGGTGATTACCTCAGGAGCATCTTTCGCATGAATGTCCTCGTCTATGACAACTCTCGCCAAGAGGTCGTAGTAACATACAGTCTTTCTGCGAGGTCGATAGGATAAGATATTACCTTGCAAGAACTTCATGTCATAATAGTTGCCTGGTTCTATCACCTGTTCGCCTTGCCGGTTCACCACCGTCATCTTTCCATCAGGCAGCTTGATGATGGCAAACTCCCCTTTGCTATCTACAAACTCACGATACTGTATCCTTTGGAGCAATTCTTCATGGCTCATCACCATCATCATTTCTGAGTCTGGATGAATCTGAATATCGTCTTGCTTCTCGTTCATCAGGAAAAACTCTCTATCCTTCGGAGTCTCCTTTCTCTTGCCAACTTTCAGCTTTCCCTCGAACATCGCATTCCAGTTCCATACTTGCGAAGGCAACCCGAACACCCGATATAGTCCCACATTATCTATAATCACGCAGTTCTTCTTTCCCTTAGCTACTCGCAATCCACGTCCCACCATCTGCAGATACTTGGCAAGCGACAATGTAGGTCGAGCCAACTGTACAAACTCCACATCCGGACAGTCAAATCCTTCCGAGAAGATGTCCACATTCACCAGCACTTGGATGTCACCTTTCTTGAAGGCTTCAATGTCCTGTTGTCTTTCCGTGGCAGGTGTCTTCGAGTCTATGGCAATGGCTTTCACGCCATGTTCCTGATACAGTTTTGTGATTTTCTGAGCATGACAGATATTGATAGCATACACGATGCCCTTTCTGTCTTTACCATATTCTTCCAAACTCTGATAGAGCCTTTCGATGCTCGGCTTCTTATTCAGCAACATATCCATTTCCTTGTTCTGGTAGTCACCATCTGCCCCTCGCTTCTGCAAGGAGTCGATGAGCCGTTGCGTCACACCATCCGATTTGATGCTCACGAAATCGTATGTCGCCAATCTTCCCTTGCTGATAAACTCAGGAACACTCCACGACTGCACCAACACATCAAACAAATCCGTGAATCCCTTACCATTCAATCGGCAAGGAGTAGCCGTCAGTCCCAGGAACTTAGCATTCGGGAATCTCTCCCACATCTCCTTATAGGTCTTGGCAAGGGCATGGTGCGCCTCGTCAATCACTATCATTCCCGGTTCTTCCTCTATCTCGTCATAGTGTCTCATCAGCCACTGAATGGACATCGCCTTGACGGATGACAATAGGGAAGAGGTGTTTGATGTGGAATAGGAATGGAACTTTCTTACGGTTTCCTCAATCTGTGATACCAGCTCCCTTCTGTGAGCAACAATCCATACTTTCTCCATTGGATTGTTGCTCACAAAAGAGTCTATAACTGCTGTTAACAGGTATGTCTTACCTGTTCCCGTTGGCATTTGTGCCATCACGGACCGATGAAGGCGCAACGCCTTCTCAATCCGTTCCTTCATATCCTCTTGATAATCAAATAACTTTATTTCCTTCATTGCAAAGAAATTATTTCTTCAATAGATTCTCAATATCCTTGATGGCTTTATCAAGGTCAAAAGCCCCTTTGCCTTTAAAAATCTCCCAACCATAAGACTTCAATTGCTTCAATGTCTTCCCAAAGACTTCTCGCCAGTTGGATGGGTCGTGTGGCAATGTCTACATTGCCACCTCAAAGCCATCACGCACAATCTTTTTCATGCGAGTAGCCTGTTTCGGATAGTCAGCGATATACCAATCTGAGTAGTTGGCACCACTGAAGACAATAGAAGAGGCGATAAAATGAGCATAAGCATAGTTGTTGCCTTCTATATAAACATGCGCTTGCTTCATCCAACCTTCCAACACACGCAGACCATAGTTGAGGTCAGTGGAATCTTCCACAGTCCAGTTGGGGGTGTCCGAATCGTTTGCCCGACACACCAGCATGGGCAAAGCAAGCCTCCACCTGCTCCTTATAGTTACCACGCTCCGGCTTCCAATATTTTTCCACCAAAGCGGTAGCGAAGTCCTCATGCGTGACTACATACTGCCACACAAAAGCTTTCATCTCTTTGCCCGAAATTTTCGAGAGAACTTTATCTATCTTGTCTATTTGAGTGTTTGTGTTCATTGTTTGAAAGATTATATCAATATAGTTTTATTATTCTTTTGCTCCATTTTGTTTTGACAACTCAGCCAATTCTTTTAATCTATCAATGATAGCACTTGAACCTTGCTTGGGCATGGCTAACCATTTTTCAATTGGCATCCCTAAACCATATTCATCTTCCCCTTCAGACTCTTTTTGTGGTTCCTCTTTTGGTTCAAATCTCAAAGGCTGTATCATTTCTGCAAAACCATTATCTTTATACAAAGCCGCACCTGTTAAATCATGTCGAACTAGAATTTGATAATGTGGAGAAGAGATAAGGTTCTTTTCTCCGAGAAGACAATAGAATAGGCATTTCCTTTGCTTCTTTAAGTATTCATTAAGAAATGTTCTCTTAATGAGCAGTCCATGGAAACTCTCACCTAAAATCAATCTATTTATTGCCACAATTTCTCCATTATCGCTTTTTCTTACTATTCCACGTTCTGCCGTATAAAGCCCAAGCGAATCCATTATATCACGGCATGGAGCATAAACTGTCGATGCAATATTTTCTTCACTTTGAATACCTCTAAAATCCTCCTGCAACTCTGCTTTGTATGTCAATTCTACATCACATGGTATCTTCTCATCAACATACCCATCCTCATATATAGAAGACGTGTATGTGTTCGCCCATGGATAGTCATTCCATAAAAAATCAATAGACCCGGTTGATTCAGGCATCCATCTTCCATAAAAATTGGCCGTTTTTGCCCATTCTGCAAAAATTGACTTGTTTTTCAAGTCCACAAGACAAGTATTATAATACAAGAAACGTTCTCGTGTTTGTTCTTTTTCAACATCATCCTTTTCTTTTCTTGTATCATATCCTTGAAGTACAACCCACTCACCCCCATCACGATCAAGTTGAATAGGATTAAATGGTGGCATACATTTCTCATCATCAATCCAAGATTTCATACTCTGCTCCATAGTAGAATCTTTTGGATACTCATCAAAAAGACCTTTGACTACATCGTCCAAGGTATCATTTTCTCTTAAAGAAGGGTCCAAGTAAATACGATTGGAAACTAACCAAGGATAGTTGACTGCCCTAAAATCCTTTTTTTGCGACCATCGGTCTCTGCAAAGTTTACAGGTATCTAACAGATAAGCATATACCTCGCTCAAACCAATCCATTGATATTTTTTTCCTATTCGTTCCGTTCTATGAAAATGACTTGATTCATATGGTACATTGCTATCATACTCATCCAAAGCTTCATTCCATCCATATTTATTTTTTATCAGCAACGCAATGGCTTTTGCTGTATCCTTGATGGAAATATGCTTGTCATCTTTTCCTATAAACTTGTCCAAGTCGTCAGATGTATTTCCACCCATAGTGTAACGATAGAAATCCCATACAAACAAGGAACGGTGCAAACTATTTGCACCATGATTTGTCCCGAAAAAATCTTCTGGAATATCTTCGTTTGGAATATTTTCATAAGGATTACTGATAGGAGGATCATATGGAGGTTGAGCTGCTTTCCAATATGTATCATCACAAGAAAAATGCCTCTGCCATTCCAATATCTTCAGCGTCCAATGGCGTAAGACAAAATCATTAGGAGCTTGGCCATGCTTAGGATACAGAATTTCAACAATTACCTTACTGATGGACAAATTACAGTTTCTTTTTCTTACAATATATCCGTAGATGGCAGCATACAATCCTTGCAAAACATAAGGGTCATTCACATCTTTGAAAACACTCATTAGGTATAAAACTTCATCTACAGAATCTGTTTCTTCTAACTGATTTACAATGTGCCTTAATGCAGGGAAACGCACGCTTGGGTAAGAAGCACTTAATAGCCAAACTTCAAAAACAAGCAATGACTTCTTGTTGATTCCATTATTATTCCATAATCGCTTCAACTTATCATCAATATAATATAAAGAATTTGCAGATGCAGACCATATCGTATCTCTTTCGCTCATCCTCATGGAAAGTAATTTTTGATGAAACTCATTTATCACTGATCCATTATGACTTTCCAACAAATTAATGAATACATCTGGCTGTAGATAATTGGGATTAGCATCCAAAATTTCCTCCATTATTGTTCCGTCTGTTTGCATAAGGTCATTTGCAACATTTCTGAGAGCCAAACTTTCAATAAACAAATCCGTCAATTTACCATTAATAATCTCTTTATGATGCCATAATCCCACAGGAGGATTCCAAATAGACAGAAATGCCTTTATGAAGTTGAATATTTTCGTATTATCTGTGCTTGTTTGATATTCTGCAGTAGTAAAATCAACAAGTCGGCATAGAAACTTTAGTTTCGAATAATCGTCAACCTTATGTCTCAGAAGAACATCTGCTTTCAAATAGTCTCCCATACTGTCATATTCAAATGTTATCCACTCCATTCCATCATACGTTTTGTATTCCATCAACAAATTAGCCCTAAGGGTATTGTTGAGCAAATCATTGCTCCATCTCCTGTATGGACACATACGATATGAGTAAGATTTCGCTTTTTCTCTTGGTATATCACCACATTGTAGATTCCACAAAGAATAATATGCAATTTTTTCTAAAAGGCATTTTGTGTAATTCATACGAGGGTCTGCATCAGCCCCTACAGAGACAACATGGTTTCGCTTGTATATATAGCTCTTGTATATTTCTATGATATTAGGAGATTCAGAATTTCTATAGTACGCTTCACTATAGGCTTCGCAAAAAATTTTCAAGAACAAAGGATTACTGAATGACTGTATCTGATTAAAATCATCAATTTCTTTATCGACATTATAATGTTCGAAAAATTTCTTCACAGCTTCTCTAACATCTCTAAACCCAGGAATCGATAATCTAATAAAACCTTCTATTGTCTCATTGAGAACATCAGTCTGCACAGCTTGTTTTCTGATGGATACAATGATTTTAATTCGGCTCCATTGTCTAATTTGATTCACCAGAGTTGGAAGTTTCTCTTGCCAAAAATACATTCCTGCGCCCTCGTTGATGGCATCAATAATAAATATAGCGAATTTCCCTTCTTTCTGCATTTTATCATTGAGCAAATCAAAGGAATTAGGCTGTTTCCATTTTAATTTTCTCAAAATGGTATTCAAAGGCATTTCACTGCCAGAAAAATCGGTACCAAAAAGCAAATAAACATTTTCCTTCTTACACAACTTTTCGGAAATTTTGCACAAAGTGAAAGTCTTGCCACATCCTGCATCACCAACGATAGCCAAACCTTTTTTACCCAAATACTTTTGCATCCGAAGATATTCCTTCGCCTTGGAAATCATATCAGATATTTGTTCTCTTTCTTTTGCTGTAAACAAATGCACAGATGACTCAGAATATGACTTGTCTCTTAAATTCTTCAACTGATACAGTCCTTCAACAAATTCATTCGTTATAATCTGATTATCAACATACTGTTTTTTGAACTTTTCAATTTCTGCCTTTTTCTTTACCTCCCTTGTTGATTCTGAAAATTTCTTATAGTCATTTGCAATTATCTCCAAGTCATCATCAAATCCGATACCAGCAAACCTCGAAATTATACTTTCGGTATCTTTATCATCAACTTGTAAATCACGTGAATATCTACTTCCTGCCTGTTCCTGCGCTTCCAAGATATACTTAACACATGTTCCTTGTCCGAAATCAGAAGTGTCTTCTAAATCTGCATTAGCCTCAAACTTTATTCCTTTTTCTGTCAGACTATCCATAACAGAATGAATCGAGGTGTATCCTAAAGAGTTATAAAGTTCGTCTGTTACGACTCCCACAACAGAACCAAAATCATTGATAACAGGTGAACCCGACATTCCCATATAGGTAGACAATGCCAATGTATCTATTCTTCTGACAACAATATCAAACTGATTTGGAATACTTGTTATGGTACGGACATTCATCACAGAGAACGAAAAGGCATCAATACCATTACCTAATTCCTCGGGATATCCGACAATAGACAAAACTTGCCCTTTTCTACAATCAGAAGCCAATAATTGAAGTGAAGTGCATTCATTCGTATAGTCAACACAGTTCAGAATTGCAATATCCTTACCTTTTGCCAGTTCCTCACAAGTGCATTCCGTAGTTATGCCATTTACACTTATAAATATATCACTATCGTCAGCTACATATTCTGCTACAACATGAAATGCTGTCAGCAATTTCGTTGGTGAAATGAAGAAGGCTGTTCCTCTTTCACTTCCACACCAGACTGGAACCACAATGCTTCCAGCAACATCCTCAATATTCAAATGTGTATTCATTTTCATTGGTTAGTTTTGCCTTACAGCTTTCTAAGAGTTCTTTATATTCATCTTTTATCAAACATTGAAGTTCGGTAAGATTCTGTATTCTGTTATAATGAACCGTGTGGGATTGAATTCCATCCTCAATAGGATGAAGTATGATTTTCGCCAACGTTTCATAGTTGGGGCCTTCATCTTTCTTTCCTCCAGTTAGGAAATAGTGTTCAGAGTCAACTAGTAGGGATAGTTCATTACTCATATTGTTTTTGCTTCCATGATGCGGTATCTTGATAGCTTCAAACAAAATATAATTATCATCGTAGTGCTTCTTTATCGCTTCACACAATTGAGAGGCAATAGCATCACCACCCAATAATATTCTCTTTCCATTGAACTCCCATACCAAGGCCAATGAAGCTTTGTTGGGTGAAGTAATACCAGCCTCATTCGGATTTGCAGCTGCTTTTTTCTGCAAGAACGATTTGGTTATCATAGATGAACTTATTGGTATCATCTTTTTTATTTGTGGCTTCGATGCAGCTATCCTTAAAAGCATCTCCCAATAAGCATCTTGATTTTCAAATGCTCCTTGTGGTGGTCTTGAGTGAACGCATTTCACATATTCCTTTACAAAGTAATCTTTCAGATTATCCCATGCTTTACTTGATGGAGATAAAACGAAGAACTGCCCCCATTTTGTATCGCTCCCAACATTCATAGTGTCACCTTCTATAAGTATTTTCCTGTTCCACGCTTTAAACCATTTGTCATTTGATTTCAACAACAGACTGAGAAGCGCAGCTTGAGGAGCACTTATTTTGGTATTATTCGGAATAGGTGCCAAATGTATGTTTGCAATATATTGATCTAACAGTTCCTTATCTTCTGTCGGAATTTTGGCGGTTGTATTTTCATCATAATTCTGGAAACAATTGAATATAATCTTACCAATTTCTAAGTTTCCAAATTCTAAAAGCATTTTAATAATGCCTGCAATATGATCATCATCATAGTGGGTTACAATGAGCATATCAATTCTCATTCCAAGATCATGCTCTACAAATGCCTTAATCTTTGGCGTAAAAACTCCACAATCAATCATGATGTGAAATCTTTCACCACTCTTTTCATCCTCTAAAATCAGGAAAATACAATCACCACATCCTGATTGAAATGTTCTTATCGTTGCTTTCATAGTTCAAAGTCTTTCTAAGTCGTAGTTATCAACATACACTTTGCTGTCTTAACCGAGCCATTTTTATAAATGCATCATCATTCAAATTAGATACATCTATTAAACTTCTACAATGAGTATATAATGATAGGAGCGAATTGAAAATATCTTTCTCTTTAGGGAAGACCTCTATCAAATGTGTCAAAAGATTGTCCCCATGCATAGACATGCCTCCCAAAATGGCGTTTCTATAATGATAATCCCATTCTATGTTACCATTTCCATAAAATATCACCAATCTACATAATAAATTCAGACAAGTATCTTTATCATCCTTCAGAAACTTTTCGAAACATTTATTCCAATGCTCCCTCATATCATAATCACATTGTATATGTTGAATTGTGTCTATTTCTTGTATACCTAGTTTTCCTTTACTTTTGGCCACTTTTTCCTTGAAAAATCTGTCTGCCAATATAATATTCGTGTCATCTATGTACTTTCTATCGAACATAAAATAGCCAATTTGATTTGACATGACATTCAAGCAGACTAACAAGATATTGATGTTAGAATAAGTCATACACAACTGAGTAAAATCATCTTGTTTGGCTTTCAACCTAGCCTGGCTGTATCTTTCATATATGCAAGCAAGCACATTGAACAACTTTTGTCTGCTTGTTTCCCAACCTTCATAACCTGCCAAAGACCTTATCATGCTGTAGTTGGGCAAATTCCTCCCATACTTATAGGATAACTCCATAAAAATGAAGAAACGTTTAAGGATATAAGTCTCCTTATGTTTTTTCACATATGGTATAGCATATGTAAACTCTGACAAGAAAAGTTCATCTCTTTTAGTCTTAAATATATCAACAAGTTTGTTGTAATATATCTTCTCTTCTGAGTTTAGCATATCGACAACTTTAATCCTTGGCACCATATAGCTTGCATCAGTATTTGAGAAATACTTGAAAAACATATTATGTCGGCAGATACGATTGGAAGCTACATTTTGTGAACCTTGACCAAACATAAGATTCATAAGTTCTGGTATGATGTCATTAGAAGTAATCATAGTTTTCACTACCGTCTCCGCAAACTCTGGTATTTCAACTTTTTCAGATCGTCTCTCTTCATATGGTGGATTAATATCATTAACTCGTATACTTTCAACTTGTCTTAAAGCCTCCTTTTCCTCCCTCTTTTGAATAATATTCAAATCTCCTTTCCATTGAAGCAATATGTCATTTCCTGAGCGTACTACATCTAGCAGATTCAGACTATGATCTCTCAATTGCAAGTAATATTCCATATTCAATGTCTGAACCATTGTCAACAGGAATAAATCAAAGAGATTCAGCTGTCGTATATCTTGCATAGAGTCGATGGCAAGAAAGTAAGAATTCACAAACCGATATACTTCTCTCATATTAGAGAAGGCATCCCTTATGTAGACCACATTACGGATTTGTGATACATACAATGCTCTCGTTTTTTCATCTATTTCAAGTTCTTGGTATTTTCTATCCAATAATTTCAGTAATTCCTCGAAGGCAACGTTCTCATTCGCTGGTAATTGAAACTCCAAGTTGAAGAATTTCTTCAGATACTCCTCTGCATTGTCGATATTCAAGCTATTCAACATTCTTTTTAGATGAAGATTGTCTGCTGCAACAATATAGAACACATTAGGAAAATCTGCAGTATCACGAATGATTTTTAAAACCATCATTAACTCCTTGTCTTGTAAACGGTCCACATCATCGATGGTAATAATAACTGGACGGTCTATCGCCATCAACTCATCCCTTATCTGGTCATGAGTAGTTTTTAATGTACTTTTTTCCTTCAGAAATGGATCAAAGCTTAGAGAGAAACCATTCGCTTCATATTTAAAGGTTGCCAATAACAACTTTAAATACTGACGCATTGGACTATTTAAACGTGGAAGATATTCACCTACTTCTATTCTGAAAGAATCAAAGAATTCATTAACTATTCCCATTTCTGTATCGCAGAGCCAAGGCTCAAAATGTATATTGATAACAGGAACTTTTCTTTTTTTGATTTCTTCGTCCAACATCATTAGAAAAGATGTCTTTCCTTGTCCATAGTGTTCTCCAATATGAATAACAAAGGAATGATTGTTCCTTTTTTGATTGGAAAATGAACTATATATCTTGTCCAACAATAGTTTTGCATAATTTTTTCTGTTAAATAAGTCTGAAGAAGTCGGTGAATCAAAGTAAAATGGAGAAACAGCCATAGCATACTTTTCTTTGGCCTGACTTTCAAATACATGTCGATAAAGATAGAAAAATTCAACAAATATAGCAATACAAGCCAAAGTGACCGAAGCCAAAAAGTTTTCTTTGACAATGTATCCGTCTAACCATTTCCATCCTATTTGAATAAATGAAACTATATTTGGCAGTAACAATACGACCAAACAAGCAACTACGTATACTAAGACTCTAATATTCTTTCCCATTTTACAAGTGTAGTACTCATTTTGTTTACCAAGGTGTTATTTCTAACAAATCCTCTTTCATTTTCCGATATAGATTATGTTCTCTTCTGTCTATATCAATCTTAAATTCTCTTTCAAAAACTTCTGCTTCACTGCATCCTTCAAGTTTTGCAATATCATGAAGTAACCGTGGAGAGAATCTATCTTTTTTATCCAACCATCGCAATGCTTCCATTAAACAATCGGTATTATAGCGCGATTTTAAAGCAAACAGTTCCACCGATTTTTTATATGACACATCTTTATAGGAAAAGTCAATCTCAAAAATATCTGGTACATCCTCCCTTTTCTGCCAAGTCATATCAGCTTTAGCATTAACAACAAATAGCACGTTGTGCCAGAAGTCATAAGATGGATTTGTAGGACTTAATTTGGTAATTTCTTCCTTGGTATCTCCTATAGTTTTTGTTCCCTTAATCGCAGGATCATTGCAAGTTCCACAAGAAGGTACAAAATTATATAAGGATAAGGCTACTAATGGACAGTCTCCTTTATCAAGCACATGTTCTGTGTCAAACCGTCTTACGAGTTTTCCCTTATGATTAAAAGGAGAAACTTTTATCATGTCACAATACACACAATTCCATATTTCAAATTTATGTGCAGGATTAATCAAGAATGCACTTATTTTTTTTGTGAAAGACTCGTATGAGAATACTTTATTAGCAGCATCTCTGACTTCTTTAGCTTGTATATCCGTCAATCCGGCAACATATTCTTTATAATGAAAATACACTTCTACAAGTTTCTTAAACTCGGCTGTAAGAAGTTTCTTTGCAGACATTCCAGGCAACATAGCCCCTGCCAATAAAGGATGAGAGAGAACATTTTTATTCCATTTCCTATCTAAATCATGAACATATAACGCATTATATGCCCTGTGCAGAGTTCTTTTGTCCAGTGAACTTTCAAACTTATACATAATCAATGAGTCTTTCTAATATAGTCTTCCATATAATCAAACATCCTTCCTACCATTTTTTTCAAGTAAGAGTCTGCTATATACTTATATACATATTTGAACCTTTTCTTTTTCTTTTCGAATCTATCTGTGATATTTTCTTCCCGCTTAGCAGCTTGATATAAATTAACAATCTCTCGTATCTCATTTGAAGCCACATTTCCTATCACAGAACTAAGGAAAAAACTATTACCAAGTAGTTCTATGATATTTGCACCAAGAGTTCCTTCAACGCTCATTGTATTTTCCCCCAGACAAAGAACATTCGAATGAGGTATGTCGCTTAACAAGAATGGTGAATGTGTCGCCAATATGATATTTATTCCATGCAAATTCTTAAAATGCGCATTTTGTAAAGCTTGTAGCAATAATCCCATAAAACTACGCTGCAACTCTGGATGAAAATATAACTCCACCTCATCAAATATCACGTTGACAAAACGATATTTGATTATTTGCAAATGGTCTTTGTCATAATAAAAATCATCCCATTCGGAATCCACATTTATTAGATGATACATGAAATTACTGATAGTATAGGCTATTTGCCTTTCTCCAGAACTCAAATTTCTAAAATCAATAATACCATTATCTCCATCCTTTCGCAATAGCAAGAACTTTTCGAATATTGGCGGTGGAAGTAAGTCTGTCTCTTGTAGTTGATGCTTTGGATGAATACGCTCCCCAACCATAGCATTGATAGTATTGTCCAATTCATCCAAATTATATGTATTGTCAGAATCCAAATAAATGTCCTTCTTCAAATACATGATTGTACGCAGAAGTTTCTTCGTAACATGCGTGAAATCTTCTGATAATGGAATCAATTTTTTACAGACATCTTCATATTTGGCTTTTGTCTTGCTGAGGTAATTGTAAATTGAACTATATTTTTTGTAATTAGAGACAATCTTTAATGTCTTATATACAATATAGTCGTAGGCATCTTCGCGTAGCTTTTGTCCTTGCGGGACAATGCTAAAATGATACAGGCTATCCCAGAAGCCGATAATCCAATTGTATATATTATCAAAATTCTGAGAGATATTCTGTTGCCTACCGATACCTATCTGGCTAAGCATATTTTCCCTTGAAAACGATTTGTTGCTTATCGGTTTTATCCGTATCGCTACAATGTGAAGATTTCCATTGACAACACGTTGTGGATAATGACCAGCATTGTCCTTATAAAACAGTAAGTTCTCCATGCGTTCCTTGGCAAGCAAGTTTTCCTTTGTTATCTTCAATATGCCATCCTCTCTCATAGGATGTAAGACAATAGGTGTCTGATAACCATCATTTTTATGGAAAATGCCTTTTAGCCATACTTGATCTTCGGTAATATTGTTGCGGTCAAAATCACATTTCTTAAACAACTTGTTTAATCGACTAATAGGCGTCGCCTCCTCAAAGTAATCTCTGTAGTTGAATCCATACATAGAATAGTTGCATACAAGTGTATAGAACAGAGATTTCAGTATTACCCTTCCTTTTGAGTGCCTGTCAAGTAATTCACTTGTTGTATCTAGAGTTGTCCGCTCATTGAGTAAAATTTCTTCCTTAACAAGTACAAAACGCAGGCCAGTTACTCGTTTACGCATGAATTTCTTAAGTATGACCTTTCGTCCTCTTTCTTCTAAGATATAGATTGCGTTGTCTATTCTGAATGCCATTTCAGCATATACATGATCTATAAAATGCAAATGTTCTGCAGCAGAGAAGTTAAATTTTTCACCGAGGAGAACCGCAGACAAATTATTTATCATACGAATAAACAAATCTACAAGACTACTTTTACCACTACCATTTTTGCCAACTATAGCAGAGATTGATATTTTTAAATCATTGGTATCGTATAGAGAATAATCTTTTAATGCCTCATTAGTTACTTCGATAAAACTATTATCTTCAGCTATGGAATAACCATGGTATAACATATGCCATACATTGTGATTCCATAAAGCTTTTTGTATAGCTTGAGCCTTGTTTGCATAAACAGGTTGCTCGTCTTGAAATGTAGGCATTAAAGGCTTAATGCCTATAATACAAAAATGATGTGCCATTTAGTATATTTTTTATCTTGCAAAAAAAGGCTACTAAGCCCCCATCCCCTAAAAGTAGCTTATGATAAAAAGGGGATGGGAGCCTTTCGCCCATATGTTAATCTTTCAATCTCTTTTCACATCAGGAGAAGAGCATCTCGTCATTGCAGCATACCCTCCAATCACCCATAACAAACCAGCGGTATGAGAAAGGCAATCGCCATACAGCCAGTAGTATCCGCAATATACCCCATGATTACCGGAGCAACCGCACCACCCACTATCGTCATGATAAGCAATGAAGAGGCAAGTTTGGTCTTTGTACCCGCATCCCTCAATGCCAGCGAGAAGATAGTCGGAAACATGATGCTCTCTCCCAGATACAGGGCGAAGAACGCAATGAGAGATAAGGTTCCGTTACATACCACTACAATCAATGTGGCAACAAAGGTGAGGATGGCACAAGCCAGCAGGGCCTGCTTGAACGCAAAGGAATGTAAACCACCAATACAGCGTCCCCACTATTTATCAGCGGGTTAGTCGTACCAGTATTTTTGAATAAAGTTTTGATTTCCTAAAATTTAACAATTAAGCGACGGCTTGGGATGTCTTCGTTACCTCAGCATCCGTACCATCTTCAAAGTTGTGATAATAGGTATGAAAGCATCTTGCGATGGTTCCTGCTGTTTCTCCTGTAAAGGATAGTTCTTCTTGTACTGGATGAGCCAGTCATAATCTACTGCATCATCTTTGCAATACTTACGCAGGCTACGTCCCTTTCGGTTCTGGTTGTAGTTCTGCATCACCTTTTCAAAATATTCTTTGCTTTCCATTTTATGCGAATTTTAAAACGGTTGCAAAGATAATATTTTTCATTCAACCCACCTTACACTGTATTGGTGATTTACGGATGTAACTTGATAAACATTGCTCATTAGGTATATTGGAGAGCCATGCTCTCCAATATATTCCCAAATTCTATTTTTTCATCATAGCTCAACAACATTTTCTTTTCCAAACCATTCTTGAGCCTTATCAATTACACTTTTAGTAGGCTTGTGATAAAACACAGCCAAACGTTCCATAGCCCTAGTACAACATACATAGAAGATTTTTTCTGTTCTAACAACAACACTTTCTGTACGAGAGGTTGAAGTAAACAACTTGTCGAAATTATAATTGTTCCATCTGCCATTGTCCAATATCACTAACACATTATCAAACTCTGCTCCCTTAGTTCTATGCTGAGTTGAAAATGGAGTTTGACCTTCAAGATAATTGTAAAGGTTAACAAACTCTTGGTATGGCACTTCCATCATACGGTCATATATATATGGGGAACGTTCTTTGTAATTCCGTACTTTGTCATCTATCAGACAGATATTTTGCTCATCCGCCAATTCTATTACTTCTTGAATTGTTTTATGCTCTATGTCTTGAAGAGCTTCAATAGAAGCCTTCAATTTCTTCTTATCTTCAATGCTTCTAATACTTCTTCCCCTTGTATATCCTGTCACTTTTAAAAATTCAGATACATTTCCATTCTGAAATAACCGAATAGCCTGTTCTATCTTACACAAATGCTTTACTAAAGGCGAACGTTTAGAACCTGTTTTGCTTTCTTCGTCTTCACTTTGCTTCTTGTCATCAACAAGTTGAGAATTTTCCACATAGGTGCGTCTTAAAGCCAAATAATTGTAGCTTTTAGCTTTCTCAAATAATGAAATATGCGCATCAATATAATCTTTCTGTCCCTGAGTAGGCTTGTAACTCTTTTCATCAACACCTTTCTCACATAATGCTTTTAGAATTTCTCCGAATGTCATTTCAGCCATTTCTTCATCAGAAATATTTGATTGTACACAGGTTTGTAATTTGCTTCCTTTTATGTATTTCAGCAAAGGATCTCCACTATAGATTTCCATCAATGTAGAAAAGCCAGCCTTCCCAGCTATCAGATTATGTGTGAGATTTAATTCTTTTGTCGCTTTTGCATCATGGAAATTCCATTGCTTTTCCGTTGAAAGATAATTTCGAACTAAAGAAAGGACATAACCATCCTTTTGTGTATATAGAAACAAGCATTGACCATTCTTTATATGTCCATCTTTCATATTGGGAGCTTTTACATCGCCAGATGGTTCTTGTATCAATCTATCCGTTCTGATTTTATTAGCCAAATCAATAACCATTTGTGGATTGCGCCTGTTTTGAAGTTTCTGGACCTCAAATACTTCGCCCTTATCCCCATCATGTTTATAAACATTCAAGTCACCAATACCTTTATCATAAATACATTGCATGGCATCACCGAAGAAACCAATGATACATTTTTTGTCAGACTGCTTCAAATATGACAACATAATCTCTACCACCATAGGAAAAGTATCTTGATACTCATCTATCATGATAAAAGGATAACGGCTCTTCAATATATCAGACAACTTTGGATATTCCTTGAACATTTCGTGCGCAACAATTATAACCTCATCATGCGATAGAATGCCTTCTTTCAGATTGGTATGTTCTTGGTAACTTATGCCAACAGGCTCTTCTCGGTTACTATAATAGTCTGTTGGAATTACTTCCATACCTGATATTTGTAATCCAGAATCGGGAGTGTTCAGAAGTTTAATGACCACATTGCACAATTCTTTCTGATAATTTTTGATATTGTCCCATAGGAAATCATGGATAGTTGATACCCTTAAATTTTCATGGTTCACTCTTTGTGCAATCTCTTTTACTGCTGCATTTGTATATGTTATACAGGCAACCAAGGAAGAGGGATCATTTTCTATAATCCATCTCACAACCTTCACAAGCGTGTAAGTTTTGCCACTACCAGCTCCGCCACTCAACAAGAAATTGTGTCCTTGTTGGATGTGCTCTGTTATTTGAGCCAATTCATCCTTTAATCTTTCCTCAGCCATAACAATCCTTCTTTAATGTAAGTAGGTATATTCCAGTGCCCAAAATTAGGATTTGTCTCAGTATTACCATTGAGCAAAATTTCTATCGCCAAAGAAGACTTACCGTTTACACCTTTTTGTGCTAATTCATAAGGATTGTTGTCTTCTTGGAATTTTTCAACACATTCCGGGTCTAATGAAGAAAATGTGTTTGATGTAATGAATTCCTTATTTTCTGAAAAGAAAGCATCTTCAAAGCTACGAGGTTGATACGCTCCTTCCTTTCCATATTGAAATGCCAACATAATATTGCCATGGTCTTCACGTTTCCAACACTTGGCTGCATCATCCCAAGAAAGTTTCACGGGTACATCAGAAAGAATGTCTTTAATACTACTGGTATTCAAGAAATACTTTATAGAGGCATTAGATGTTACCATTGTATCATTAGTCGCATCATATTGGGCTTTTTGATATTTGGTTGTCTTTCGACCATTTTTGTCTGTTTTAACCACAGGTTCACAACAGTCTAAATCTGTTATTATTAAACCTTTTCTGAGTCCAATAAATCTTATGAACTTTTCAAAAATATGCGAATAGGCTCCAACCTCAATAATAGATATATTCTGTGACAAAAGATAATTTTCATTTTCTACAAGTCCAGATTCCTCATCTACCTTCTTCATCATAGCAGGAAACAATATTCTCTCTGTGTCACCTTCTATAAAAATAGCCTTATCAGCAAAGAACAATTCACTTCTATTCAATGTAAGATATTGCTTTAGAAATGCAAAGTATTGTTTGTGTTCTGCGTCACACTCATATTCCTTTTGCAAATCCTTCATATTTTTGGCAATTACACTGTTTCTATCAAAGATTCCATTCTTTTGAGAATGCACTATGTATTTTATATCGTTAAAATCACAATCTGCCACGATATGAGCAGAATGAGAGCTGACAATATATTGCAACTTACGAGAAATCCCATCCTTATGCGAAATACCTTTTTCCAGCAAATCCTTGATATTTTTGATGAAAACATATTGCATCTGTGGATGAGTATGTGCCTCAGGTTCCTCTATAAACAACAAATTAATATCTGCAGGCTTACGTTCTTTGTTCCTTTGCATTTTCTTAATAATGAGATCGATATCAAATATCATCGAAATCAAGTTCATATAGCCAAGACCATTATAGTTTTCTGGCAGTTCCTTGTCTGCCTGTTGATAAACAACAGTTGTGTTACCTTTCAATAATTCTCTATGTTGCAAAGAAGAAACGACCTTTATAATGGTTTCATTCCTTGCCATACCGCCAAATTTCTTCACCTTATCGATAATATCCGCAAACATCTTGTCATATACAGAAGAAAGAACAACATCTGTATCTTTTAATCTATCTTGAAATTGTTCTATAGCTTCTTGTTGTTTGTCATCAGTTTCTTGAACTTTATACAATTCAGATGTTTGTGTGGATAAAGTCTTATCAACCTCTTTATTGTCAACATTCCTTTTTGCGTTGATGTATTGGAAATTCACAACATCCTTAAGATTGAAGTTTGTTACATCTTTCAAATTAATATAATTCTCTTCCTCAAAAGATTCTGTATCCTTATTAATATGAATCGATTTTCTTATCAGAAAGAAATATAAAGACTGCTTTGAATCCAAGAAATCATCAAGTGTCTTAGCGACATATTGCCCTTCCTTCTCACGAGATTTTGCTTCCTTTTCTTCCTCATGGTTTTTAAAAGTTTGATAAGCTTCACGAAGATTCAAGTACATGTCGTATGATAAAGTATAATCAAATCCGAGCCCCAAGAAGTTATTTGCGACATCCAAATCCATAAGGATGGGACTGATATATTCCAAGTCATCCTTATCATTATACTCTATCAACAAACGTAGGCGAATACCTAATTCTTTATAATCTTTCCGTTCGAGCTTTTCATTTTCTATCAACTCTTTCAACTCCGTTCTAAAATCCAAATTGAAATCATTGTATTGAAATTTCTTGGTCTCTCCATAATTCAAAAACTTATCAAGAACAACCAAGAGAGAAGTCTTTCCTACATTGTTCTTACCAATGAGGAGAGATAGGTCATCTTCCAACTCCAGTTGAAACTCTTTCAAGAGTCGAAAATTCTCAACTTTTATTTCTTTTATTTTCATAGATTCGTTTGATCGTAAACCACCAATACAGCGTCCCCACTATTTATCAGCGGGTTAGCCGTACCAGTATTTTTTGAATAAAGTTTTGATTTTCTAAAATTTAACCATCAAGCGACGGCTTGGGATGTCTTCGTTACCTCCGCATCCGTACCATCTTCAAAATGGCGGACATAGTCACATGGCAGGAACGAGGCATTTTTCGAAAAATCCTCCTTTTATTTAAAGAGGAACGTGGCGATTCGAAAGTGCATACCCTCCAATCACCCCATAACATACCAGCGGTATGAGAAAGGCAATCGCCATACTGCCCGTAGTATCCGCAATATACCCCATGATTACTGGAGCAACCGCACCACCCACTATCGTCATGATAAGCAATGAAGAGGCAAGTTTGGTCTTTGTACCAGCATCCCTCAATGCCAGCGAGAAGATAGTAGGAAACATGATGCTCTCTCCCAGATATAGGACGAAGAACGCAATGAGAGATAAGGTTCCGCTACATACCACTACAATCAATGTGGCTACAAAGGTGAGGATGGAACAGACCAGCAGCACCAGCCTTGGCTGGATATAATTCATGATGACACCACCAGCC
>ERZ1023967.110-NODE-110-length-22847-cov-11.735828_pt1 | contig 22847 bp, 31 predicted proteins | sample MGYA00380429_ERZ1023967 | MGnify/ENA primary metagenome ERZ1023967 (study PRJEB33179, sample SAMN07449055) | human gut metagenome | biome: Human-gut; feature: Human associated habitat; material: Faeces | host: Homo sapiens | place: India:Kasaragod | collected... | reverse complement strand
TACTGCCACTCTTAAAATTTTAGAACGTGGTCTTGACAAGGGGCCCATTATAATAGTCGACTTTTAAGCGGTAATATTTTTCATTAATCCCTTCTAATAAATCACTCTTCAATGACGGGAAAGTTTGCCAATAGACAGACAGTCCATCAATGTCCCTGGCCGGGATGCCGCCGTGCAAGTGGGCATAAATATCTTGAATATCTTCCGGTTCAGACGAATCGATATAGCGCGTAAGATTCAAATTATAGCCATTTTTCAGCTCAATTTCATCATTTGACACGAAGCGCGCATACGTCGGATCATCGGTTATCTGATTATTGAAAGTCTTCACGATTTTATAGACATCGCGTTCACGGAGACGGTTCTTATCGCCATCTTTCACGTAGCCATGGCTGGCATCAATCATAAAGATACCCTGACGGTTCGCTGCGCCTTCTTTATCGATGACTAAGATGCAGGCTGCAATGCCCGTACCGTAAAACAAGTTAGCTGGAAGACCAATAATCCCTTTAATCCAATGTCTCCTGACAATCGTTTCACGGATGATGCCTTCTGCATTGCCCCGGAATAAAACACCGTGCGGCAAAATGACAGCTGCTTTGCCTGTCGATTTGAGGGTCTTCAAGATATGCATCAGCCAGGCATAGTCACCATTCTTTTCCGGCGGCGTAGCGCCATAGCCCTTAAAGCGGCCAAAATCTTTATTTCCAAGACCATCCGTCCAGTTTTTCATCGAAAACGGAGGATTAGCAACGATATAGTCAAAGCGCTGCAGCTCATTGTTCTCCACATACTGCGGATTCGAAAATGTGTTGCCGCTCTTAATGATGATTTCTGCCTTACGATGCAGGACTGCATTCATTTTCGCCAGGCCGGCTGTCGTGCTTTCTTTTTCCTGGCCATAGCCCATAATCGGAAAAGGTGCCGCTTCTACGGCGCGAATCAATAAGCTGCCGCTGCCGCAGGCCGGGTCACATACTGTCATATCGCGGCTTGAGCACTGTCGAATGCCCACAACGTTCGCTAAGACGCGCGAAACTTCAGCAGGCGTATAGAATTGTCCCTTGCTCTTGCCGCTTTCGGTCGCGAATTTACGCATCAAGTATTCGTAAGCATCGCCGATGATGTCGTCGTCTTCAGCTCGATTGTGGGAAAAGTCTAATTCAGGTTTTTGAAAGATAGAAATCAAGTTGGTCAGCTTATCAATCATTTCTTCATCTTTACCCAGTTTCTTTTCATCGTTAAAATGAGCGATGTCGATGATGCCCTGTAAGCTTTCATTTTCTTCTGCCAGACGAGCTACGATTTTATCCATGCCTTCGCCAATATTTCTCGTCCCTTTTAAGGCTACAAAATCATCAAAGGAACACCCTGTTCTTTTCTCAGGGTCTGTTTCCGGATCATGGGCCTTATCGAAAACAATAACATCTTCAAATATCCCCTTATTTTTATACTTGTCTGTAACATACTTCATAAAAAGAAGGGTGAGGATATAGTTCTTATATTCAGATGAATCCATGCCTCCTCGGAGCTGATCGCAGCTCGCCCATAACGAAGCATATAATTGTGTTTTCTTAACCGCCATTTCCGGATCTCCTTACTACTTTAAATTGCTATTGAAGGTCTTTCACACGACATTCAATCCAAGCGCTAATATAACTATTTTATTATACATCACAAACGCTTTTCCCTTCAATATTGATGCTTTCAACGACGTACCGGACATCCCCATGTCCGGTCTTTTTTTTGCGTAGTTATCAGCTTAGCACAGATTTTCCACATCAAAATACGCTTTTTCACCTCGAAAAACGGACATCCCTATGACCCTACTTTGGGCAATATTTTCGGGCATACTATTACCAGGAAAGAAAACAAAGTCCCAAGCAAGACGTTAAAAGGCCTACCGCTATAGGCGTTCACCCAAAGTACACAGGTGGCTCGAGCGGCCATAGCGGTCAAAACTGAATAGCTAGCCCTGTCTACGAGCATGACAGCAGATCTGAAACGAGTTTTTTTCATCCCGTTCCGGACGACCTGTCACGCTCTTTTGTTGTGCCTATCTCCGGTCCGGGATGGATCGGAGGTACACATGAAAAAACAAGAAAATCGAAGGAAAATATACGACAAACAGAGCAAGAAATGGTATGCAGTTCCTGAAGAATTTTTTAAAGCCTATGACCGCTTGTGTAACACGACGCGAAAACGAATGCAGTATCAAGGACGTTGCTGCTGCCCGAAAGGAAAGTGGTGGTTGTGCGATACCAATTGCCTTGATTGCGAGTTCCGTATTTCGCTGACAAAATCATTGGACGAGCCCATTTTTAATGATGACGGCTCCAGTAACGGTACACTTTTAGATCACATCGCAGATCCACAAGCTATTGCAGAAAAGATCACGTCTGACCACAATCTGTTGCAATACCTCTTTGCTAAGCTGCAAGAGCTGGACCCGGATGCAGAAAAATTGATGGCTATCTGGATGGCTCACCCAGAAGGCATTTCAGACCGGAAAGTAGCAAAACTGTTGGGCCGCCCGCAGCGGACCTTCGCTAACAAGATGAAGCGTTTCCGTGAAAAATATCGTCACCTGCTTGACGATTAAAGTCTTCTAAACATAGAAAAAAGCCGATATAAGACATCACAACTCGATGCCCTATATCGGCTTTTCGTTTCCGCCCCCTTACGGGGATTATGGTTCTGATCTATTCTGCGGGAGCGATTCAACGTCTTCAAAACGAAATTGTATACTAACGCTTACGTGGAATATTTTTCTGAAGATCAGTCTCATGACTCCGTTATTTAAGGAGGAATTGGAATGTTTCCGTCCCCTTACGGGGATTATGGTTCTGATCAGCATTTTTTAAGGACTGGGAAACGTCTTACAATGTTTCTGTTTCCGTCCCCTTACGGGGATTATGGTTCTTACCAAGAGCGTTAAGTTTACGATACACATAGGGCCAGCCTGCGTTTCCGTCCCCTTACGGGGATTATGGTTCTTACCTAGCCTTGATTACAGCCAGACGAAAATGATGTAAGATTTGTTTCCGTCCCCTTACGGGGATTATGGTTCTTACCAGCACCCTCTACAAATGACGTAAGGACGCCACGGATTTTGCAATTTGCGGGGCGGATTTTATTTTTCCACTTTTTTCTTGATTTTTCGTGAAAATCTCTATCAAAAGTTCTCGCAAGCCGCAATTTCATCACAGCGGGGCGAAATGTTTAAAATTTCTGATAAGATGCTTATATTATACCATAAATTTAAAAGCCGGTATAGGACGTTCCCATACTGGCTTCTACATAATGCGTCTGCTATAATAAAAACAATAAATAGCGTGATTTCAAAAAACTAATTTCATCTATATAAGGAGGCTTTTTGAAATGAAAAAGTTCTTTCTAGTAATTATTTCTCTATTTACCTTATTGTTTTCATCATCAGCCTTTGCCGCAGATGATGACTGGATTTATGCCGGACGTTTTGGTTTATTGTGGAGACCACCGATTTCACATAATGTTGATATGTATTTAGTCAATCACTTGACAACATTTAGAGGAAATACTTCCATGAATGATCCAGAAGGTCAGTTACCATATGATGTTTATTACAAACATGATCATTCAACAGATACGGGCGATAATCAGCATGAATATAACAACCATAGCTTCCGGTTCCAGGTAAAAATTGTTCCATTAAGTATCAAGGGAAACACAATGGGATCTGGTATTACTGCAGGTACAATTGTATGTAGCTATACGGTTGCTGCAAAAGGAGCCTTCTGTGTCATAATGAAAAGCTTCAAGGTCTTCGATACTCAAACCCATCAGCAGCTTTTTAATGCAGAAGGAGATTTTTGGTCAGAACAAATGTACAAAGATTCTGCAGCTGAAGCAATTCTAAAAGAAAGCGCTCCACATCCCGTTTTTCAAAGTACTGCTAATCAGCTAAATGGCGTAGGGTATTACAAATACAGATAACATTAAAAAGCCGGTATAGGATATTCCCATACCGGCTTTTTCTTATGCAATCTTCTGTTTTACATCTGCTACGATGGCTTTGATTGCCTGCTGCATCAAGGTGATGTAGAGGCGGTTGCGGATTTTGACCCACCAGCTTGTTGTGGTATGGATTTCGGTTTCCAGCGGATCAGTGAGATTCTTCATCTGCGCTTCGATGAGCTGCTGCAGGTCATCGAAGTCGATGGCTTTAAGGGCAGCATCGGCTTCTTCTTTGGCAAAGGATACGACCGTATCGGCTACGGCTTTCTTGATTTCATCACGGTTCATGTTAATTACCTCCTTCAAGGGTTTGTTCATAATCAGTAATGCCACGAGCTACGGCTCTGGCCATGGCGTCTTGAGCATTCGCAAGGAGCTCTTCATCGCCCGGATTGGTGATGAAAGCCAGTTCGACGAGGACGGCTGGCATCTCTGTATTGGTCAAGACATAGAGTCCATTGACGCCAGGAGTAGCAATCTTCACACCACGGTCCGTCGTGTCCAGGGCATCAACGAGTTGGCTCTGGATGCAGTTGGCCAGCATGCTGCCGCGATAACTGCCGGCACAGGCCCAGGTTTCTGTGCCATTTGCCGCTTCCGCTTCTGCCGCATTGCAGTGGATAGAGACGAAAATGTTGGCATCGCTGTTATTCGCCGTTTCACAGATATTGTACAGACTGTCGGATTGGAGCAACTCTGTTTCCACACCGGCTGCATTCAGGTAACTTGCTGCGGATTGACCAACCGCCAAGGCGACGTCACATTCACGCAGTCCCGTTTCTTCATTCACGGCACCGGGATCAGGATTGCCATTCGGCGCATGGCCGGGATTCAGGAAGACTTTCATTGTTTTTCTTCTCCTTTCTGATGAACGGCGGACTTGACCGTACCGCCAATGTAACCGAGTAAGCCAGAGGCGATGGACATGGCCAACTCGTTGAGGTTATAAAAAATGGCCATGATCAGGGCTGTGACCAGCCCGATGATGACCAAACAATCGGGAATATTAATTTTATCGATTAGCAAAAACTCACGCTCCCTTCGGGGTAACACTTACCGTGCCGTCTTTACGGACGATATCGAAGTCTTCCAGTGCCAGGATGCGGTCAGCCACAGGGCTCCAATGGCTGTCTGCCTTGTAAATTTCCAAGGCAGCCCTAGGAACCAGGACTTTCGTCTGGGATGGAATACCACGGTCACTATCTGTTCCACTCTCAACAACAAAATCAACGTTCGCATTATTCAAAATGAGGTATTCCAGTTCGGTACAGGTAGAAAAGGTATGGTACGTATTGATGGTCGTATTGCCGACATTCCTCAGCGTATCGAAGTAGACACATTTGAGATTCTTGCAGTATGCAAACAGACTGTAGATGGCATCAATATCCCCAAAACCACCCATATCCGCCGATTCCAGGTTGCTGTTCCCCAAAAACAGCGAACCAAGGCTGATTATACTGCTTTTAGAGATACCACTCAAATCAACACATTTTTCATCAAAGCCTGCCCCTGTATTATTGCTCTGTGATGGGCAAAATAGGTAACGGAGTGTATACGAATTGCGGGTAACATCCATGACGTAAATTTTGCTGTTGGCTTCAATCTGGTTCTTTGAAGACAGTTCTACCGTCAGGCCCTGATCCTGATAGAGCTTGTTTTGCCCTAAGTAAACGGCGGTATACCCTTCCGGTATCGTAATGTCGGTCGGGATTTGAACTGCTTCAGAAGCCGTAATAGTAACGTCGCCGCAAATCAGGCCATCCTCCAGTTTCCCTGATACACTAACCTTGCCGCCAGCCCACCCCGCATCGGGTGTTATCTTCGTCTGGAAAGCATATGAAATACCAAGCGTGGCTTCAGATTCCAGTTCCAACATTTCGCTTCCGGCTCTTGCCAAAGTATCTATCGTTCCCGCTACTTTTGGTGTAAAAGAAGCAGAAATGGTCTGGTGCGGCACCTGCTGGATGGTCACCTTATAAGGTGTGGCAGTAACGGTGTTGCTACTGCTTCCCGTATTCGTTCCTGCCGTATAATTGCCGTCTGCATCATAGAAAGTCTTGCCTTTGGCTACATCAGCCGCTTTTGCTGTCGTATCAGATACTTCGCAGAAACGTGCCTTGCCGCCACTTTTTAAAGGAATCAGGACTGCCGGCACTTCACTGTAACTGGCACCGGCAATCTTCACATCTACTTTCATATTTCTTTCTCCCTACACGACCGTCAGGACTTTCGTCAGGCTGTCCTGGGAAACGGAAACGGTCGTCAGGCTGCCCGTCACCTTGGTGCCGTTGACGTAGGCCGTCTTACCGCTGACAATCGTCCCCGCAGCAGCAGTGGCATCACTGGTATCGACAACGCTGGACTTGCCGCTGATGCCAAGGACAGTCACCCCGGACTTGATGTTGCCGCTGACGAGTTTGGCCTGCTCCTCCTTGCTGATACGCACGGAGCCGCTACCATTATGGAAGCCGGCCGGGATGGTGTACGCGCCATCGGCTTTTGCAATGCTTCCGCTGACAGCACCGTTATTGCTCATTGTCCCGGTAACAGCCCCATTTCCAAGGAAGGCCGACTTGCCGTTCAGAATATCGCCGGAAGAGGCAGTAGCACCAGACGTATCATAAAAGACAGCGGTACCTTCCCCTTCTGCCAGAGGAATCGAAACCTGCGGTACTTCTGCATAAATAACGGAATTGATTTTTACATTTTTCGCCATGTTGATTGCTCCTTTACTCGACTTTTAATTCATAACCGTTAAAACTAATTCTGCCATAATTCGACGGAATGGCAGCCACCGTCACTTGGGAAAGGGCAACATAGCCACCATCTGCTGTGATGATCTGCGCCTGAGCCGCTGGGATGATGCATTTTTTCTGAAAGTCCGAAGAGGGGGTCTGCGGCATAGAAAGAATGCCAACCAGGGTGTTCCGCTCATATGCCATGCCCCATCACGCTCCTTTCCAAGAAAAAATCCCGGGCCGGGATAATTGTATCGGTGTAACCGTTTTTCCTCATGAGTTTCATGTCATAGACATAACGGCCGCAGGCCAGCGACTGTGTATCTTCTGGACGGAACTGCAGCACATATTGTTTCTGCTCCTGCCGGATACCTTGCCCCAGTGCTTTCGTGAGTACAGGTTCTTTATCCGTGATGAAGCGCTTCAGCGTAAAGGTCAGTCGGTCACCGTCACTTAAGATAAAAACATTTCCCGTTATCCGGTCCCGGATGGTCAGATTGATTTCTGCCGAATCGCCTCTTGTTAAATGAATCCGATTCTTTAGTACAAAAAAGCTCATCTCCCTCACCCCTGTTCATGTTGGCGCTGCTCCATCACATCCAGACGGTGATGAGCATGCTCTGCCGACTCTTCGACGCGGGACAGCCGCTCGGCCATCTTCTGCCGTTTCGCTTCGGTATCCGTCAGCTGCCGGCGCAATTCAACGATGCAGTCCCGAAGACCTCGCACCGATTCGTTCAGCGGTTTGATGACGCTGAAATTAAAGATGATCCCGCAAAGCATTAAAACAGAAACTAGGGAACCTGCGACTTGCATCCATTCGACCATAACGTTCACCTCCTAACCGGTACGCTGGAACATGTAGACCACCAGCGACGGCTGCATATTGTTATGTGCTACCCCACCTCCGGTGTTATCAGTCGTAAAGCTATGGGCATGATTACCGTCTACTGAAGTTCTGCCAGACCAGGACCGGGCCGCTTCAAAGGACATGACTGATGGATAATCGTTATGATAGCTGCCGCCCTCATCATTCCAGTTACCACGGCCACTGATAAAAAAAGCACCATTGCCGTTATACCCACTCTGCACATCCCGACCCCAGAATGCGCCAGTAATATTCATATTACCTCGGTCATGGTTGTGACTACCCGCATCTCCAGTTCTTCCTGTATGATTATGGATAGGAATCTCTGCCAGCGTATTCGCATGTTTTTCTTCGCCCAACTTATCGCCGGCTTTATACATGATACCGCTATCCGCTGTGCCAGCACCGATCAGGCAGCGCCCCATAGCAAAGGCCACCCAGGTGGTCCCTGGCCAATAGGTCGCAGGATTCTTACCATCTACGGAAATATAAACCGAGCCCGTCGGGAAAGGACATGCCTGGATTTTCGCCACCGCTTCTTCATCCATATCCGCATAGGTAACTTTTCCCCAAGTGCCGCTGCTATGAAGCACGGTATTCATTTTTCCCACTGCTGGGGCTGGCACGACACCACTTTGACCGGCTGTCTTTTCCCCGCAGCCCGTAAAGTCCGGTAAGGTAATATCTCGGGTGCCATCAAAGAGTACCCGGTGAATCTTACGTCCCGTCTGCAGCTTCGTCGCACTGGCTGCGTTGCCGCTGATACCGTTGGTGTGAGCATTGGCGTCGGTCAGATGGGCATTAATATCTGCTGCCGTCGCCGAGATGCGTTCATAAAGGCGCGCATCATTACTGACGAGCTGCGAGACTGTCCGATTTTGCTGGTTAAATACAACTGGGTCTTCGGCCAGATACTGCGGAAAACATACATCGTAATCGAGGCTGTTTTCTACAGCCTCCGTCGGCCGTACTTCTTGCCCAGCACGGTCCGGGAAGTCGGCAGACCATTTTTCTTTATTATATTCATCCATTTGTCGTCACTCCTTTCCCGGATACGATGGTTGCCGTCGAGAAAGTGGCTTTCCCGTTCCAGTAAATCTTGCCATTCCAGGAGTAGCCAAGATAAATAGCATAGCCCAAATGGGCTGGTTTGTAGATATTGAGCTGCGTGATGAGTTTCTGTAAGGTTGCCGTATCTTTGTCATTCATGATGCAGTAAACCTTAAAGTAATATTCTTCATTGACTTCCTCGATGTGGCCGACACTGTAGAGGTTAACGATGGACTCCATGAAGGTTTTCGTCGAAACATCCGTGTGCTGCAACTTAAAGAGGATGCGCTGACGGCGAAATTCATCAGTTTCACCGTTACCCGGCCGGATGCCGAGGAACGATTCAAAAAGCGGCAGCGCCCAGGTGGCAGTACTGACAAAGAAATTATTCGCCAGGTCCTGCAGGGCTACGCGAATGCGGTCATGCTCCTCATTACATGTTTCCGCCGTGCGGCGAAACATCGGGTCCTTCGATAAGAAATGTGGCAAATACTTTAGGATATCCATCCGACTCTGCCGCATCCAGTTATTGGCTAACAAGGTTCAGCACCACCTTTCCTGCTACCGGAATCTGTTCATTCGTCAGTTCCACATTGGCCGCTTTCCCATTAAGCTTCAAATCCTTATAGTCCGTAATGCCGCTGATGGAAAGAAGGAGTTTCCCCATCTGGGCCAGACTGACATAAGACAGCGTAAAGCCCGTCTGCTTAAGATACGCTGTCATGGCTGCCTTCACGGCATCGGGATTGGCCGTACCATAGACATCCGCCGTCAGGTCAATCGTTAATGGCGCCGGCGAAACGACGGTCACGGTGGCACCGATGGGTCGCTGACTTTCAATGTAGTCGTAGACCTCCTGAATCAGTTCAGCCGATGCCGATTCGTTCTCTGCCGTGACAATGATTACCTTCACTGTACCGTTACCTTGCCAGAGCGGAATAACCTTGCAGTTCCCCACGCCATCGACGGACATGGCCCAGTCACGATAGTGATTGGCATTACCAGAGGTGATAGGCTGGCGCACCCGGAAAAGCAGCCGGGCGAGAAGCGCTGCATCCGTTTCTTCATCTGCGCCATCAGTACATTTCTTACGGTTGACAACGGCCGAAACATTCGGGATGGAATATGGAATTTCAGTAATCGTCCCTTCGGCCACATTGCCCATCGTGCCGGCATCGGCCGCTTCCACAGGAATGGTAATTTCTGTCGCATCCGCAGGAATGGTCGCGGACTCTAGCGTATAGAATCGCCGACCGTCTTTTGTCTGAAAAAGGCTGCTGCGGATGATGTACGCGCCGGCCATGCCCGTCACAGTCACTTCGCCTTTCGCCTTGACGGCCTTTTTACGATCCACGCCAAACTCCGCAGCCCGCAGCGTCAAGTAATCTCCCCAGGAGGTTTCGGCAAAAGAGGCATCTCGCAGCATGGCCATCTCGGCATAGTTGCTTTCAAACTCTACGGCATTGGCGTCAATCAGGTCGCGGGCAAAGGTTCCTTCAATGGTACTCTGCTCTTTATCTGTAATGGTGTGCAGGGTCTGTGCCATGCGGCTTTCAATCACATCTTTTGTCTGTGCATCAAACAAATTACTCATGCCTCGCTCCTTCCTGCTGTTACGGACAACGACTCTTCACTATAAATGGAGGTAACGTCTACGGTGATGACCAAATCATCCCGTTCCCGCTTCTCCACATCGATATGGTTAATGCGAGTAATATACGGATTAATCAGCAGGCCTTCGCGGATGTTCTGAGAAACCTGGTCCGCCGTATAACGGCTATTCGGTACCCGGCCCTGATATGGTTCGATGGTAATGCCGTAGCTGTCATCATAGGCTAAGTAGCGATACCGCTCGGTGAGAATCGCCTTATAGATCCAGACCTTGAGGGCTTCATTTTCTGTCACCATCAAATTCTGGCCTTTTTCGTCATAACGAAAACACTGCTTTTCAAAGTCATAGCCGTATTCTACGAAAAGAGGCAGCGATTCATTCGAATTCGCTGCCTGGGTATTACTCATTGCTACAAAAGGATTAGCCATGGCCATCAATCCTCACAATCTCGTCTAAAATGATGTACTGCTGAATCCGGCCATTGATGAGCATGGGCATGATGGCCACGTACATGCCGGGTTTCAGGGTATCTGTGTAGATAACGGAATCGGTATAGTCATTATCGATGTCATGATTATGAGATTGGTAAGCCGCATCCCCGCTGCCACCAGCACGGTTCTGTGTCGCTGACACAAGGTGCCCTTTCGCCATGCGACCGTAACCCGCCAGGAGATAGTGGGAAATCCACAGCTCCTCTTTCGTTAAAATGATACCGTTATAACGGACCTTGATATCTGGCGGCGAGGACAGGATCTGTCCGATCTGAATGGCCGGACTGTTGCTGCTGCGGCTGACTTGTTCCATCAGATTCAATAGGCTAATATACGGATTTTTCTGCACATGCTCACCCCCTTGAGGTCTTGATAATCGTTGCCGGATAATAATCGCCGCCCATGTCGATGCTGCCTTCATAATGATGGAAGCAGCCATAGACATTCGAACTGTTGCCCCAGCAACCGCCGCTTCCATCGTAGACGACAACATGCCAATTCGGGTCCGGCTTACTGTAGCGGTTGTACATGATGATGTCACCTTTTTCGAGCTGCGATGGATCATAAGGAATGGCCAGTCCCTGCGCTTCAGCATCGGCTCGAAGCTGGTCACAGCCTTTGACACCATTGTTATATTCCTGAGCCGCAAAAGGCGAATAGCCCGCTGCCGCAATAGTCGCCCGATCGACACATCCTTCCGAGCCATACGGTGAAACGGTACCATCAAAGTTTTCCATGCACTCATCGACCACACTGCTGCCAGCAAGGCTTCCGGCTGCGACACTTACTGGTTGTGACTGTGTTTCTGCCGGCGGTACATAGTCCGGATTGGCATTATAAGAGGTACTATCCAGTTCCTGTTTCTGTTCATCTAAGAGCTTATGAAATACGAGGTGCAGCTCCATCAGGTGTTTATTGCCCTCGATTTTATGGCTGTCGGACTTGATAAAAAACTGACCTTTGAGCTGTTCTTCCTGGACTGAGACCGAAAAGCCGGCGATGCACTGGATCTGTCCAATAGCTCGGATGGACATGTCATGAGCAACGGTCTTTAGCATGGCCCGCGCCTGCGAGGCATCATCCTGCTTCGGGTCCGCTTTGCAAATGGCCTGGATAAGACCGAAGCGGTCGATATCCGTTTGATTGGGCAACTCACCTTTCGTCTGCCCGGCACTGTCAACGACGATGACTTTAGAAACCATGTCTTCGACCGATTCTGATACCGAAGCACCCGTCAGATTTGTCACATCACTGATCAGAAAATCTTCCACCACCTGGTCATTCATACAGACCACGTTGAGCTTTCCTTCCGTCATATAGATGTGGTAGCCCTTCTGGTCCTGGGCCGACTGATAAGCCAGCGACTGCTTGATAGCTTCTGTAGCCGAGATGTCATCGGCAATAAAGTTACAGATGACGGACAGGTCCGGAATGGTCCCGGCAGGAATCGAGAAATCATTGATAGTTTGGCGGATAGCATCAGCCACCGTGACGTTCGTGTACTTCTTGGTAATGCGGGATTTGGCCAGGTAAACAATATTGTCAAAAGCCGTAAAGTGCATCACGGAAGAGCCGCTCTCCCGGCTGCGGCCAAAAATGCGTCCTTGAAACAGGTAGAAAGTTTGCTGCGACGTATCGTCGATACTGGATAGCAGCACTTCATCGCCAAGCTCCAGTTTCGGATTCTGCCAGGCCTTGTCCCGCGTCGTATAAGCCAGGTCGAATTCCAGCTTGCGGCCGGCCTGTTCGACGTCCCCGGACCAAGTTGCAGAAATTAACCAGCCTGTAAGATCTGTATTTTCGGGCTGGTTATTTCCCGCAGGCTGTGCGGATGCAGTATTCTCTTTTTTATTAATTTTTTGTAACTGGAACATTTTCGTCATTCCTTTTGAGGTTCATCGTTGTCAGGCGGATAATATCGCCGGTCGAAAGGCCGCCATTGCGGACGATGCTGCGATAAATTTGAAACTTCGAGAATTGCTCATTGTTGAGCGTCACTGATTTACCCACGGCCCGGCCGATGACGTTGCCGATACTGTCACCGGGATAATAAGTAATGTTTTTCTTCATCTTCGACCAGAAGGACTCTGGCCGCTTCTTTAGACCGGTCGTAGCATCGGTCTTCCCTGTCTCAGGGGCTGTCACATAACGGTACTCCGTCAAGCCTAACTCATAATAGACATCACCGCTGCCGTCCTTTTCGCCAAACTTGAACGAGGAAATCAGGCAGGGCATGGAAAGTGGCGTATCCGACACCGTCAGCTGGCATACACTGTCACCGGTGCGCATCGTTTCCAGTTGCGCAATATACGTATAGGGCGCTAAGCCCATCATGGCAAAAGGATAATCCTGGGCCGGGAAAAAGCCGGAAAGTGTCAGCGTCTTTAGGCCTGTCTTTCCTTTCATCAGGTAATCGCCGAAGTTGTTAATGTTTACTGTCCCATGATTGGTATTGACCGTAACCATCAACTCCGAAGGGAGAACAGGGAAGACCACGGTCGCCGTTTCAGAAGAAAGGGAAATCGTGATAGAAGACGCAGCTAATCCGACGGCGTTCAATATGGATTCTAAGAAGGAACTCATTACATCGTTGCTCCTTTCATGCGGTTCATGCCGTACAGCCTCATTTTTTCGACGAGCTTTTCAGCGACGGCATCAATATCCTGCTCGCTGCGAACATTCATGGTATCGATGCGAATAGTGATACTGCCACTGCCGGCATTCATAGCCTGGCGGATACTTTCATCATGTGGCACAACGGTACTGCCATTGGGCAGATGAACTAATTCACCACGCTGGTTTTCGTTGATGACGGCAAAACCACCGCGGAAGTTTTCGACGCCTCTTTCAAAGTGGCTGAGGCTTGGAATGTTAAAGCCCACATGTGTCGGCGCCCCACCGGTAATAGAGGGAATGTCGATGGAAAGGCCATTAATGCTGGAGATGAGACCGTTCACTTGGTCGATGACCCAGTTCACACCGCTGCGGAACGTATTCTTGATGCCTTCCCAAATGTTCGAGGCTGTTTCGCTGATAGCGTTCATCGCGCCATCCCAGGCCGAGCCGATCCAGTTCATTCCAGCATCGACAGCTTCCGATACGGCCTGAATTGCCTGTTCAATGTACTGCGACACCGTATCCCAGTTACTCCATAAGAGATACAGGGCGGCAATAATCGCCGCAATGATGATAATGATAGGGTTTGCCATAGCCGCAGCTCCTACGGCACGTATGATGGTAATCATCATACGGCCTGCTGTCAGGAAGGTACTGCCCATCCCCTTGGCTACAATGGCAATGCCCCGGCAGACTGGGATGAGACCTTTGAACTGGGTCGAGAGATATTTTGATACGCTGCCGGCTTTGCTGATGCCCGTTGCGATGGAGTTAAAAGTACCAAAGGCCCTGCCACCGACCGTCAGAATACGGCCCAGCGTCGAGCCGAAGAGCTGGAAAGTCACGATGCCAAAAGCCACTTGGCCAATGAGCGCTTTTTGTTCGGGTGTCAGTGTACGGAACCAGGCAGCCAACTCTTTTACGCGCATCGACATGGCCTTAAAGTAAGGCGTAAAGGCTACGGCCAAATCCATGCCCGCATTCTTTAGCTGGTTCATGGCAAGCTGCATCTGCTCGGACGGTGTCAGCATCTTTTCATAAGCTTCCCGCGTCATACCGGCAGACTGGGCCATCTGATCCATGACCTTGTCGAAGTCCCCGGCGCCCTTCCCCGTTAGAACTAAGACACTGTTCAAGGCTTCGACGGAACCGAAGAGCTGTGCCATCTGCTGTGCATCGCCGCCGGTCGCCCGCTTCACTTCATCGAGGAATTTTACCCAGCCCACACTCTTGAGGTGTGCTGCGTTAAACTCGATGCCCAGGGATTGGGACAATTTCGCCGCTTCAGCAGACGGCTTCAGGATGTTACTATAGGCTGCCTTAAGGCCCGTAATCGCTTCACTGGTACGAATACCATTTTTCGTAAGGACCGCAATGGAACCGAAGAGTTCCTGCGTACTGACATTAAGCTGGGCCGCAATAGGGATGACGTTGCCCATGGCTTCAGCCATTTCACCAAAGGATGTCTTACCAAAGTTCTGCGCAAGAAGCATCTGGTCTGTAATGGCGGCCGCTTCTTCTGCCGATTTCCCATAAGCATTGAGGACAGTCGTGACACCGTTGACGGCTGTCGTCGTATCGGTAAAACCAGCCTTGGCTGCAATCGTCATGTCTTTGACAAAGCCTACGGCATGGGCTGCATCCACACCTGCAGAAATGGCCTGGTAGACCGATTCCGAAAGGTCCGCCACGCCTGCGCCTGTCTCATCACTGACGGCACGAATTTCGTTGCTGATTTTCTGCATGGAAACGACCGTCGTATCGACAAGAGTCGAAATCTTGGCGATACCATTGGCAAAATCGCTGTGAAGTTTGAAGCCTGCCGTCGCTGCCGCCAGGATAGGTGCGGACAGCAAGGCCATCTTATCCGACAGCCCGGAAATTTTGCTGCCCGTCTGCTCGATGCTTTTGGCCGTCCGCTTCTGGATACGTTCATGTTCCGTCAGCTTATCTGAAAAGCCGCTGACCGATTGTTTCGCCGCTGCCATCTGAGTCTTCATAGAGCCTAGGCTGGCATTAACACTCTTCACGGTCGGCGTAAATAAATCCCTCAATCGAATCGCCGCATCGATGACATTATTGGCCATGCTGTTTCACCTCACTTTCTCTTCTCCACCCCTGCGTTTGATGATATACTTAACTTACAAATTCATTTTTATAGAGGAGTGTGACGATATGACAAAAAAATCTATTTTCTCAAAACTTTTGATATGTACGACATTGGTATTTTCCTTATTGAGCCTAAACATTGCCCACGCTCAAACAGATGATGCCCGAGTATTAGGAGGAATTGATTTAGATACAGACATTTTTACGTATTTGAATACGCACCCCTATACCCTTTGGAAAGCAGACCATTCTAATGCACCGATAAGCTATTTTGATTCTTATATGTCGAAAGATAAATGTGTTCTCATCACATTGGGTCATGATTTTTTACGGAACATTTTCATCCTTGGCCCAGGATATAAAACTGATAAAGGAATTGAAATAGGCATGACCATAGACGATATTAAGCATGCTTATGGTCCACTTTATACTTATCAAACACAACCTCAAGACCATACACAAACTTACGGTATATACAATGACAACCGGTACTCGAAAAAATTCTTCAACTATATTACAATTGAATATGTTTCACCAAAAAATGAAGGATTAGAATTTGTAATTGATAAAGCAACAGGAAAAATCATCCTTATTAGGTACCAATCAGACCGCCATGGAGGTAGCGGTGTTCTTAATGCTGCTGAATTTGAAAATGTATTGCCTCGAAAACACGTCTCCCACCACACCGTATTATAATGGTGTGGTTTTTTTATCACGTTCTTCCATCTCATAGCGAACAAAAGCGTAGAGCACCTGCCGTTCACCGTAGCCACATTGCAGGACCGCTGACGGCAGCAGGTGATGGTCCCGAAAAAGGAAATACATCGCCTGCACCTCGCCATCGGTCCGGATTAGTTTTTTACGGCTTGATCCACCTTTTCCTGCGTCGTATAACCGTTGAGCTCCGTAATCTGTGCTGTGAGATCTGCGATTTCACCAGCCAAGAAGAGTTTCCGGATGATGTCAGCCGGAATAACAGCCCCGAATTTTTCTAAGAGGTCCTTGTTTTTGAGGTCCGGATCGGCGATACCTGCCAGCAATGTCTGCGTCTGCATCTTATAGAGGTCGATGTTTTCTGCGCTGCCGTTTGTGAAATCGACAGCCATCTTCTGGATATCGGCATAGCGCTCCGGGTCGATGGCCTGCAGCGTCACGATGAAATCAAAGCCCAAAAGCTTACTCAGACGTTCCATCTTCACTTTTTTCGTCGGTTTATTCGCCAGTTTATTGGCGATGTCTGCTTTCAGCAGTTTATCTACCATATTCATGTGCATGTTCTCCTTATGCTAAATCCAACAAATCCCAATCTGAGAAGGTAAAGCTGTAGCTTTCTTCTCCCATCTTATCGACTTCCCAGTCTGCCAGGATAAGGCTGTCGAAGGTGGCATCTTTGATGACGATGCGTTCGCTGCCGATGGCGTCTTTATCATCAAGGACGGAAACGATGGTCACGACAGTCTGCTTGCCTGCCTTGATGTTGTCGTTCATCTTCTTAATCATATAGCTCGAGACTTTATGGAGCTTCAACTGCCCTTTGCAGTCATAGCCTGTAACCTTATAGCCCTTGCCAACATGACGCAGCATCTTCACTTCTTCTTTGGTCAACGTGACCTCGGCTTTAAAGGCCGTCGCTTCGGCCATCAAATCACCGTCGATATAGAGGTCGGCATATTTGCCGTTCATCACTCGTTTGGCTTCCATGCTGTTCACGGTATTTCACCCCCTTAGATATTGACGCCAATCGTGACATCTTCCATGGCATCCAGAAGCGAGGCGTCTACAGAAAGAAAGACATTGCTGCCGATGTTGGCCAGCTTGATTTCCATATCCGACATCTCTGCCAGTTCTTCTTTCGTATATTTGCCATTCGATTCCAGCCAAGTTTTTGTCGCTTCCACATCGATATAAGCGGTATTCTGCCCTTCTTCCAGTAAGCCTTCCTGAGCCAACTGATCAAGATAGCCCTGAACCGCCGTCACCAACAAGCAGCGATTCGCATAGCTATTCGAATACTTGCCAAGGTAATGGTCCTGTGCCGTCGTGCGGATATCGTCGTACATCATGTCCATCAAATCAACGAGCTTGATTTTCTGGAACGATACGCCTTTGCCCTGGACGGTTGTAACCAGGGAGTTAATGCCGCGACCCAGCTTGACCTTTTCCCCATCAAAGAAGAAGAACAGCTTCCCTGCATTGGTCATGGTATCCATTTCTTCCTGCGTCCAGACATCGCAGCCAATGACCTCTGGCAGCGGCGCATAGGTACAGGCAATGGTCATCGGCGTTCCTGCAATAACACCAGCGATACGGCCACAGTACTGAGCGGTCGTGTACGTCTTCGTGCGCGTACGGATGACCTTATTGACGAAGTTGATGACGCCTTCCGTATCGGCAGTGCAGTCCGGTAAGATGGCCTTGATGCGCTTGTTCTTATTCGTCCGCATCCCCTTAATCCAGGTCGCGATGGTATCGATGTGGTTTTCTTCGATGTCCGGAATAACCAAGTAATCAAATCGTTTGTTTTCGATGGTCTTTAAAATGTCGGTATAATCTTCTGCGTCCTTACTGATGATTTCAGCAATGACTTTCTTCGGGCTGTTTACGTAGCCGCGAAGGGTCAGCTCCAGTTGCTCACGGTTGCTGTCCGAGAGTTCTTTCGGAATGTCATCGGCCGTGTAGAGATTTACTTCCGTTTGGGACGGCAGCGTATCTTCCTTCAAAATCAACAAGACAATGCCGCGGGCACTGCGCGCGATGGCGCTGATGCCTTTTTCTTTGAACACAACATTGATGGATGGCATTTTCATGGGCTAAGTCTCCTTTCTCTGGTACCGTTGATGCAATACCTTCATAATGTCTGCCGTTTCCACTTTTTCTTTGGCGTCATAGTACTGGAAGGTCAGCGTCAAGCGCCCGCCGTCATTGTCCGTTCCCATCAGCTCCTCACTCATAGAAACGACAGGAAGATAGCGGTCGCCGACTTTCAGCCCGTCCCGGAACAAATCTTCCGCAGTAAAAAGCACGGCGTAGATAGCCGTGCTTTTTTCCTGCTTCTTCGGCAGATACGTAATGTAGAGGTCTGTATCCCGATAGACCTCGTTTTCTTTCTGCGGCATTGCCACCGTCATTGTTTTCAGGAAGAAGGCCGGCGGTGCAAAACCTTCCTTGACTTCCTGCAGATGGACGGGATACGGGAACCGCTCTTTGAGCTTCTGCTGCACCGCCTGCAGGATATCGAGGTCATGAATCATGTGCCGCCTGCTTTCCTGAGGAGCTTCTTCGTGAGTTTCTCCAGTCCCGGCTGCAAGTCACTGGCTTCGAACTGCTTGACGGATTTTTCGGTATAGTGCTGGCCTTCGTAATAGCCCACAGTCCTGCCACTAGGCGTTTTCTTTACATGGCCGTTGTTCAGTAGGTGATGGACCGGATGTGTATTACGCAGCTCATAGACCAGCTCGGACCCGTTATAGCCTTCCACTTTATGCTTCCAGCCCTTCTTGAGCTTACCTGTACTACCTTCCGGTGTGTTTTTTACGCACGCCTTCTTGAGTTTGTTGCCGATGGTGATCAGGCCTTTTTCTGCAGTCCCCGGAAAATCATCGACAGCAGCCATCAACTTAGAAGACAGTTCCGCCAGACCAGTCATGTCAAAATCGCCTTTACTCATGTATCCGTCCCCCTTATTTCTTCTGTACAGTACAGCTCCAGCGCCTCATGGCGCATGTACGGATCGACGATGGTGTCGATGTCGTAGAGGTGGTCCTGGTACTTTACTTTCATATCATGGGTGATCTGCGGACGCCAGCGGATGGTAATCAAGGTGTACTCGGTATCGGCCTTACGCTCTAGTTCGTAGAACACTTTACCTCGTGCCGGCTTGATCGACGCCCAACAGCGACAGATGACAGCATCGGTCTGTGTATCAAAGCCGTATTCATCGGTCACGGCTTTCTTGCCCAGGATTTCGATGCGCTTATTCAAAAGCCCCGTCTTCATGGCACACCTCCTTAAAATGCGCTGCGGCGTACACCAAAAAGAAGCCAGCGCAGGCGCTTTAAAAGGCCTGCATAATCCGCTTCCTCCCGGTGTTCATAAAGAAAGGCCGCTGCGTAGAGAATGGCTTCGTGGAAAACCACGGGATTCTCTTCGGCATCGGCTTCATCGCAGCGGGATATATCCAGGCACAGCGCCTGGACTGTTTCCAGGGAAGACTGGATGACCTCATCATTCGAAGTATCATCTTCGTCAATCCGCAGGTATTCTCTGGCTTCTTCCAGTGTCACAATCATGGCTTATCCCTTCGCTTTCATCTCCAGGGCCTTGACCGCTTCCTTGAGCATCAGCATGCCGTCGACGCGCTGGCTGGCAAGGAAGCCAATCTGGCCGTTCGCTGCATACAATTCATTGAGTCGCTTAAAGGAGCGGGATTCACGGTCCGCAATCCAGTAATAGCTGAAGTCACCAAAGAGCACAGGACGATTACCTGCTGCCAGTTCCGGTGCAAAGGACGTGCAGTAGCAAGGCCGGTTCAAAATGGTATCCGGCGTGCCTGCTGTGACAGACGGCTGCCAGATATAGTTGCCGTTGTTGTCCTTCACTTTACGCAGGACCTTGATGGTCGCATCGTTCAAGAGCCAGACGGCCTTGCGGCGATATGGGATGCGCAGAGAATGATAAAGGTCGATAACGTCGTCAAAGGTAATGGAAGCGGTGGTGACCGTAACCCCAACTTCAGCAGACGGAAAGATGCCAGTCGGCTTGTTCTTACCATCGCCAATCAGAAATGCTTCTTCTTCCTTCGTACCAATACGGCGGGCAAATTCACCAGCAATGTAGCTTTCAAGATTGAAAACGCTGTCGTTCAACAGTTCTTCCGAAACGCGAATGGCCGTGCCCAGTTTATAGGATCCGATGGACTGCAAGCCAAACGTATCCTGGCTATCCGGATAGAGTCCATTTTCTTCCATCCAGGCCGCTTCCCCATGACCCGTTACGATAGGGATCTTACGGTCGCCGCTGGTATGAATAACCGTCGCCAGGCTGCGGAAGAAGTTTTCTTCCTGCAATTTATCGATGAGCTGTTTTTCAAATTCATCCGGTACAAGGTAACCGCCATCGGCATCGGTACCGACACTCAGGGCATTCTGTACATCGATGAAGTTCTTATAACGGATGCTGTCCCAGAAAGCTTTACGGTAAGCATCCGACGCACGGCCAGTCTTTTCAGGCGTTTTATTACCTGCTCCCGGAAATTCGGTAATCGGTGTCGTTGTCGGCTGGGCAAGCTGTGCATCGAGCTGCTGCTGGCGTTCCAGGCGGTCGATTTCTTTACCAAGATTCACGACATCCGCTTCCATCTTGTCGTAGCGGGCTGCGTCTTCCGCAGAGACCATGCCGTTTTCATCGCGAACAGTATCCAGGAAGGATTTTGCTGCATCCCAGAGATTTTTGCGCTTTTCGCGCAGTGCTAAAATCGTATCCATTATTGTCCTCCTTAATGAATGAGCAATGCCAGCCGTTTTTCTAAGGAAGCGGCTGGCACTTTATGAATCGGTTCATGAGGTTTTAGTTTTTGCACCAACGAATTGGTGACGGTTACCGGCGTATAAATCATGGCTTCTGGCGACTCATCCCCCTCTTTTTTATCAAAGAGAATCTCATCGGCAAAGCCAAGTTCCACGGCCTTTTTGGCATTAAGCCAGGTTTCGTTATCCATCATATGGGAAATCTTTGTGCGGGCCAAGCCGCTCTTGATTTCATAAGCATTGATGATGCTTTCCTTGACTTCGCTTAACATGCCGATGGTCTTTTCCATTTCTGCCTGATCCCCATAGGCCAGGGTCGCCGGATTGTGAATCATCAGCATGGCCACCGGCGACATACAGACCTTGGTCCCAGCCATGGCAATGACGGAAGCGGCCGAAGCTGCCAGGCCATCAATCTTAACCGTGACGTTGCCCGGATAATCCATGAGCAGGTTATAAATCTGTGCGGCTGCAAAGCAGTCCCCGCCTGGGCTGTTAATCCAGAGCGTGATATCGCCGCTTCCTGCATTCAATTCATCCTTGAATGCCTTCGGTGTTACCTCATCGCCCCACCAGGTTTCGTCGGAAATCTGGCCATCCATATAGAGTGTGCGATCGCTGCCGAAAGTATCCAGTGCTTCGTTTGTCACCCACTTCCAAAATTTATGTTTCATTCGTGTCTCCCTTCTGAGCAAAAGCCCCGGCATCCTTAAGTTTTGTCATGCTGCCGTTGACAAGATATAGATTACCGCCTTCTTCATCGGGCACGGGGTTCATGTCTTCCATCTCCCGGATGTCATTCGCCGACAGCCAGCCATTCTGCCGGCCGATGCTATAACCCGTCATGCGGCTCTCGTAGTCACCGCGCATCAGGCCGTTAACATTGAACTTGAGGAAAAACTGCTTCTTTTCTTCTGGCATGAACAAGGCTTTCTGCATGGCTTGTTCCCAGCGGATGACCCACGGGTCCAAAGTGTACTTTACAAATTCCATGGACTGCTGCTCGATGTTGTTGAAAGAACTCTTCTCCAGGTCGCCAATCATGTGCGGTGGGATACGGTAGAGCCTTGCGATTTCATTGAGCTGGAACTTCCGTGTTTCCAAAAACTGTGCTTCTTCCGGCGGGATACCAATTTGCTGGTACTTCATGCCTTCTTCTAACACTGCCACCTTGTGGGCATTGGCGCTCCCTTGATAGACAGCATTCCAAGAATCTCTTACTTTCGCTGGGTCCTTGAGGACACCTGGATGTTCTAACACACCGCTGGGACTGGCACCGTTAGCAAAGAAAGATGCACCATATTCTTCACAGGCCATGGTCATGCCTACAGCATTACGAGCCATAGCAATGGGCGAATAGCCAACCAGGCCATCAAAGCCAAGACCGGGAATGTGCAGTACTTCATCTTTTCGAAGCGGCACCTGGCCATAGGACTTGATGGCCGGATTCTCGTCCGAGGTCTTTGTATAGATGTAATAAATCTGGCCGCTTTCATCACGGCAGACGGTCATCTTGTCCGGCCGTAACGGGTACAAGCCCTGTACACGCCCGAGCTTATCACGGATAATTTGGGCGTAGGCGTTACCCCAGATTAAAAGATGGCTCATTAACGTTTCGCGGAAGATGAACGACGTCATCTCCGAGTTCGGCTCATCGTGCAGGAGATGATAGAGCGGATGATCATAGACCCGTTCCTTACCTCCTGGCGTGTAACGATAAAGCTGCAGCGGCAAAGCAGCCAGCGTCTCTGACAAAATACGAACGCAGGCATAGACCGCCGTCGTCTGCATGGCCGTAAACTCATTGACGTTCTTACCGCTCGTCGACGGGCCAAAAAGAAA
>ERZ1023967.108-NODE-108-length-22873-cov-11.792576_pt1 | contig 22873 bp, 27 predicted proteins | sample MGYA00380429_ERZ1023967 | MGnify/ENA primary metagenome ERZ1023967 (study PRJEB33179, sample SAMN07449055) | human gut metagenome | biome: Human-gut; feature: Human associated habitat; material: Faeces | host: Homo sapiens | place: India:Kasaragod | collected... | reverse complement strand
ATCATGCACTCTTAAAATTTTCAGTACTGGTCTGAATTCACAGGCCCATTATATTTCTCGATGATTTTCCGAATGGTAATTTCGTTAAATTCTGTGATCTGCGTAGGATGTTCTCTAATGAATTTTTTCAAGTCTTCGAGGCGTTTGATATTTGCCTGCTGGCTCAGATTATTTTGTTCAGCTTCTTCCTGTTGTTCCCGAAGGCGAAAGATTTCATTGGCAATGGCATTATAGTTCTGGCGATTCGTAGCATGCTGAATGAGCTCTTGCTGTAATTCGTCCAGGCGTTTTTGGATACATTCTGGTGAAAGTGTATCGTTTTTTATAATGGTCTTGGTGATGTTTTTCTGCATCTGCAGCAAGAAGGTGTGGCTATCAGAAAGTATGTGGTTCATGGCCTTCATTGTGATTTCCTTCAGTAGATTTTCGTTCACTGTTCGATTGGTACAGTTTATCTCGGCGCCTCTTGGATCTAGGCGGCTGATGCAGCGCCAGACGATAGATTTGTGACCTCGATTGTTCCAATGGACGCGACGGTACAATTCGCCGCAAACGCCGCAGTAGGTAATTTGGGCAAAACAGTTATTACTGGAAAAACTATGCCTTTGGCCGGAAGGGCTGATATGGACAATGCGACGGCGAACTAACTCAGCTTGTACCTGGAGAAATATGTCTTTAGGAATAATGGCCTCATGATCATTTTCAACATAGTATTGCGGGACGAAACCGTTATTCTTGACACGTTTTTTGGTGAGAAAATCGACGGTATATGTTTTTTGCAAAAGCGCATCACCCATATACTTTTCGTTCCGCAAGATTTTATTAATCGTACTGTCATGCCATTTTTTTCGTCCGGCGCCAGTGAGGATGCCATCTGCTTCTAAATGCTTTCCTATTTTTTTCATACTATAGCCTTCGAGGTATTCGCGATAAATGCGCTTGACGACTTCTGCTTGTTCCGGATCGATGATAAGATGGCCGTTTTCGTCTTTGGTATAACCGAGAAAATGTTTATGATTGACCTGTACTTTACCTTGCTGGTAACGGTACTGGAGGCCTAGCTTTACATTTTGGGAAAGAGATTCTGATTCTTGCTGGGCTAAACTGGCCATGATGGTGATCAGCACTTCACCTTTGGCGTCCATCGTGTTGATGGATTCTTTTTCAAAAAGGACTGGAATATTTTTTTCTTTAAGCTGACGGATGTATTTCAGGCAATCGAGGGTATTGCGGGCGAAGCGGCTGATGGACTTGGTGATGATCATGTCGATGTTGCCAGCCATACATTCCTGGATCATACGGTTGAATTCATTGCGCTTTTTCGTGTTTGTACCCGAAATGCCGTCATCAGCAAAGATGCCGGCGAGAACCCAATCCGGATGGCTGCTGATGAATTCTTTGTAATGCGAAACTTGCGTTTCATAACTTGTTTCTTGTTCATCCGAATCGGTACTGACCCGGCAGTAGGCAGCTACACGCAGCTTCTTTTGTTCCGGTTCTTTTTCGATATTTCCCATGCGTTTTCTGGCGGGGATGATCATAACTTTTTTCATTATATTGCCTCGCTTTCAATGAGACTATAGAGATATTCTGCTTGCTGCCGCGGGTCTTCATAATGATGAAGTGGCTTTTTCCAGTGAAAAGAGGTGTCGGCGACAGCAGGGGTGATTTCCTTTTGCCGATTAATCCGGCCTAATAAAATAGCACGTCGATGCAATTCTTGGGCTGCCTTGTCAAAGGTTTCTTTATCGATAATAGCCGGGTAGAAGGAGTCACCTAAGTAGTGCGAATTTTCCATCATGTGTTTCGCTGTACCATGGTAGGTACTGATTCCGGCTTCAGAGGCAGCTTTATGAAGCGTCATGCCTGAAAGATAGTTCTTATACAACTTTTGGATTTTAGAGGCTTTTTCTTCATCAATGATTGCGGTGCCATTTTTGATGATGTATCCATAAGGTATGTGGGACATGTTATCGTATCCTTTCTGTTAAATGAAGACCACATTTCAATTCGAACGTAGCGTTATTGCGTTCGTAAATTTTAATGCGGTCTACAAATTTTTTAAATAAGTCATCGTCAAATTGGGTTAGGAGAGTTGCTTTTTCTGTGAAGTGCAGCAAATTCACCGCTTCGGTAACATGTTTCATGCTGAGCGATGCTGTATTTTTCAAGGCCTCCATCTGACGGCGATAGGCATCCGCCTGGGTGAGTAGGATGTTGGTTTCTTGTGCATAGATGACCTGGTCGATGATGCCCTGGGCCATGAGTTTTGTTAGCGTTTCACTTCTTTCTGTATTTTGACTTAGTAAGGTTTTCAATTCTTGGATTTGCTGAAGGACATCATTGTTAGGTGCATTTTTTAACGCTTTGACGTAAGGCGCTAAAAGAGTACGGTGCGAGAAAATCAACTTATTCAACATCGTAAGAAAGGCCACCTTTAAAGCCTCATCACGAATGTAGCGCATATGGCATTTGGTTTTATCCTGGAGGTGCGTGAAACAACACCAGGCGATATATTTATTGCCTTTGTAAGCATGAATTCGTCGTCTCCAAGTATCACCACATTCGCCGCAGATGATTTTTCCAGAAAAGGCATAGCGATATTGGTACTTTTTAGCCCCTTTGGCGATGCCTTTTTCACAGCCATGCTGTTGAATCAATGCCTGTGCCGCTTCGAAAGTTTCCCGGGGGATAATGGCTTTGTGATGGTCTTGAACTAAGTACTGTGTCATTTCACCATGGTTATGATGGCGAAGAAATTGGGAATCAGAATAGGTCTTCTGGTACAAACAATCTCCTACATACTTTTCATTCGTAAGCATCCCGATAATCGTATTCGGGGCCCAATGCCCCGTTCGTTTCGTAGGGATGCCTTCTTGATTGAGTTCTCTGGCAATTGCAGGAGCTCCTTTACCGGAAAGAAAAGCATGAAAGATTCTCCTTACTACTACAGCCTGTTTCGGATTGATGACCATTTCTTCACCGTCAAATTCATAGCCATAAGGGGGATAACCTATTTTATAGGTAGCGGTTTCAAAACGTCTGCGAATGGACCATTTGTTGTTTTCTGAAATGGATACCGATTCGCTTTCGGCTAGGGAAGAAAGAACTGATACAAAAAGTTCACTCGTCATGGACCCGGTATTAATTTTTTCCTTTTCAAAGTAGATGGGGATGTGCAAGGCGAGCAGTTCACGAATCAGGCCCAGGCAGTCTGTCGTATTGCGGCTGAAACGGCTGATGGACTTGGTGATAATAAAATCTATCTTGCCAGCATGACAGTCTTCGATGAGGCGTAAGAGTTCAGGCCGTTTATTCTTTTTCGTGCCTGTAATGCCTGCGTCGTAATAGATGCCGGCAAACTGCCAGTCGTCACGGCTATTAATATAATGCTCATAATGACTTTTCTGTGTCTCCAGGCTTTCGAGCTGGGCATCGGAATTGGTGGAGACACGACAGTAGGCAGCCACTCGTTTCTTTTTGATTGCATCTTTAGACGAAGCTGTGTTTTCGATTTTAGTGATCTTCTTCAAAAGAATTCCTCCTTTCTGTAGCTATATATCACTCTAAGCCGCCTATTTATCAAGCGATTTTGGCATTATTTCCGCGAACACGGGTGAAAAGGTTTCAAGATTGATAGTATAGAGTTCCTTATATTCTTCGAGGCTAATCAAGCCGCAAGATAACATAGACCGAGCTATTTCAAGGGCCAGGCAAAAGTGAAGTTCACCCTGAATACGTTCTTCTGTATAATAAGAATCTAATGTTTTCATATATGTTGTCCCTCCTTACTGTACTGGAGGTGATGCCACCTCTATTTCCTTAATGGAGAATAGGGGGTAGTTTGAGCAAAAGCCGCGGACTTTCTTTTTTGAGAAGGCCTGCGGCTTTTTTTTGCTCAATATGGAGCTCTTTCTCCACTTGATAGTAGGAGGGGAAAGAAAAGAGGCAGCAAGAAAAAAATCTTGCTCAAATGTCGACATCTTCTCCAATAGTAAGTAGGAGGTGTGATAAGGCCTCCGGAAAGGAGTAATAAATGAATCGAAACTATCTCGATGCCGGCGCTATGATGTGCAGGACGGCAGAAGAAATCGAAGTCCTCCGTGCCATCAGCCAGGTATCCGCCAGGATGGCAAGGAATCTTTTCGTCCTGGCTACACACAGACAAACGAAGAAAGGAGTGTCAAAACATGACAAATGCAGAAGCTATGGAACAAATTATTGAAGCCCTGCATGCTGCCGCGAAGGCCCTCGATGAAGCTGCTAATCAACTGGCGGGACAGAAGAAACCGCAAAAGACAGCAGCCCCAGCAGTCAATAAGGCAGAAAAGACGCTGACCTTAGAAGAAGTCCGCAAAGTAGCTGCCGATAAGGCCCGTCAGGGACACACGGAAGAAGTACGGCAGCTCATTCAGAAATTCGGTGCCGATAAGCTTTCCGGTGTGGATGCGGCCAAATATCCGGCCTTGATGAAAGAATTGGAGGCGATGGGCCATGCCGACTAAGCACGCAGTCTTATCCGCTTCCTCGAGTTATCGCTGGCTGGCCTGCCCGCCTTCTGCGCAGGAATGCGCTAAGGTCAAAGATGTACCTAGCGAATTTGCCCTGCAGGGCACGGATGCTCACAGCCTCTGTGAATATAAGGTGTTGTCAGCTTTGGGCCGTGATGTGGTAGATCCGACGAAAGGACTCACCTTCTTTGATGAAGAAATGGATGAATGCGCAACCGAGTACGCGGAGTTCGTGATGGAGCAGGTTGAAGCCGCCAAGACTGTCTGCAAAGATCCGCTGGTACTGGTTGAGCAGCGGCTGGACTTTTCCAGGTGGGTACCCGGCGGTTTTGGTACCGGTGACTGCGTCATCGTAGCCGACGATACGCTGACTGTCATCGACTACAAACATGGTCTCGGTGTCCTCGTCGATGCTGAGAAAAACAGTCAGATGATGTGTTATGCACTTGGGGCGCTCCAGCTCTTTGATGGTATCTACGACATCAATCATGTCTCAATGACCATCTTCCAGCCGCGGCGCAATAATGTCAGCACTTATCAGCTGGAAAAGGATGAACTGCTCCACTGGGCTGAAACGGTACTGAAGCCGACGGCAGAACTAGCGGCGAAAGGAGAAGGCGAATATCATGCCGGCGACCATTGCCGCTTCTGTAAAATTAAGGCAACTTGCCGCAAGCGGGCCGAGTATAACCTGGAACTGGCACGTTACGATTTCGCCGTCCCGTCTACGCTGCAGGATGAGGAAATCGAAGCTGTCCTGGCCAAAGTCGATGAGCTGGTCAATTGGGCCGGCGATGTGAAAGACTATGCGCTGCAGCAAGCCGTCAGCGGCAAGAACTGGAGTGGCTGGAAACTTGTCGAAGGTCGCTCAAATCGTCGCTACGTGAATGAAGAAGCCGTAGCGACAGCCGTAGAAAATGCAGGTTTCGACCCGTATGAAAAGAAGTTGCTCGGCATCACGGCGATGACGAAACAGCTCGGCAAGAAGCGGTTTGAAGAACTGCTGTCAAACTTAGTGGAAAAACCGCAGGGCAAACCAGTCCTGGTGCCGGAATCGGATAAACGTCCGGCGATGCATACAGCGGCTGATGATTTTAGTGATAAGGAAAATTGAGGAGGAACTTATTATGTCAAAAGGTTATGTCAATCCGTGCAAGGTAATTACAGGAGTCAATACGCGCTGGTCCTATGCGAATGTTTGGGAACCAAAATCTATCAACGGTAGTACGCCGAAGTACAGCGTCAGCCTGATCATACCGAAGTCGGATACGAAGACGATCAAGAAAATCGAAGCTGCCATCAAGGCTGCTTATGAAGAAGGCGAAGGTAAGCTTAAAGGCAATGGCCGCGTCGTGCCGGCCCTCGAAGCTATCAAGACGCCGCTGCGTGATGGCGATTTGGAACGGCCCGGCGATGATGCTTATAAAGACAGCTACTTCGTCAATGCCAACTCGGCGACGAAGCCGGGTATTGTGGATGCCGATTGCCAGCACATCATCGAACGCTCAGAAGTCTACTCGGGTGTGTATGGCCGCGCTTCCATCAGTTTCTATGCTTTTAACAGCAACGGCAATAAAGGCATCGCCTGCGGCTTGAACAACCTGCAGAAGATTCGTGATGGCGAACCGCTCGGCGGCAAACCGCGTGCAGAAGATGATTTCGCAACGGCTGATGATGACGATTTTCTGGCGTAAGGGGGAACGGATATGATGAAATTGATTCTGGAAGTACTGTGCTGTTTAGTGGCCCTGAGTGCCGTCGGTATGTTTCTTGCCATCATCTACACGGACTTCAAACGGGAACAGCGTGAAGCAAAGCTGGATAAGCTCCGCGAAGAATGGGAAGAAGAGGAGCACCTTAGACAGATGGAATTCTATAAAAAACAATAAGTGGTGAGTGTTAGCGGCGAGGCGGATGCCTCGTCGCTTTTCTCGAGGTGGGAAAACATGAAAAACATTAGCATTGATATCGAAACCTTTAGTGACGTCAATTTGGCCAAGTGCGGCGTGTACAAGTATGCCGAATCACCGGCTTTTGAAATTCTTCTCTTTGGTTATGCCGTCGATGGAGGCGAAGTACAAGTCGTTGATTTGACCCAAGGAGAAACGATTCCTGAAGAAATTCTGGATGCCATGGCGAATGAAACTATTACCAAATGGGCCTTCAATGCCAGCTTTGAACGAGTCTGCCTGTCACGGTATCTTCGTGATCTGGGCATGAGTGTGGACCCTTTTCATGATCATCATCCAATTTCAACCGAGCCGGCGCACTTCCTGAACCCGGCAGGCTGGCAGTGTTCTATGATTTGGTCAGCTTATATGGGGCTGCCCTTATCTTTAGAAGGTGTGGGAGCGGTCCTTAAGCTAGACAGCCAAAAGATGAAAGAAGGGAAGGAACTCATCCGCTATTTTTGCGCTCCTTGCAAGCCTACCAAGACCAATGGTGGCAGGACGAGAAATCTGCCGTCGCAGGCAGTGGAGAAGTGGACGATGTTCAAGGCCTATAACAAGCGGGATGTGGAGGTGGAGATGGCCATTCAGCAGCGGCTCCATCATTACCCGGTGCCTGAACAGGTCTGGGATGAATATCGTATCGACCAGGAGGTCAACGACCGAGGCATCGCCATCGACCAGAAATTGGTGCAGCAGGCCGTGGCCATGGATGCTGTGTCGCGAGACCATCTGATGGCCGCTTTAAAAGAAAAGACAGGGCTGGAGAATCCGAACTCTGTGATGCAGATGCGTGCCTGGCTGAAAGAACAAGGAATGGAAACTGATTCACTTGGGAAGAAGCAAGTACAGGAACTGCTGAAAACAGCAAAAGAGCCGCTGCGTTCGGTACTGCTCTTACGGCAGCAGTTAGCAAAATCGTCTGTGAAAAAGTATCAGGCCATGGAAATGACCTGTTGTGATGACAGCCGGGCACACGGTATGTTCCAATTCTATGGTGCTAACCGGACCGGGCGCTTTGCTGGCCGGCATATTCAACTTCAGAATCTGCCTCAGAATCATATGTCCGACCTCGCTGAGGCCCGGGCATTGGTACGGCAAGGAAACTACGAAGCCCTGACACTTCTTTATGATTCGGTACCGGATGTTTTATCGCAGCTCATCCGTACAGCCTTTGTGCCGAAGGAGGGACTGAAATTTGTCGTATCGGATTTTTCGGCTATTGAAGCCCGCGTCCTTTCCTGGCTGGCCCAAGAGACATGGCGCTCTGATGTCTTTGCCCAGAACGGGGATATCTATTGTGCGTCGGCCAGTTCGATGTTTGGTGTCCCCGTCATCAAACATGGTGTCAATGGGCATTTGCGCCAGAAAGGGAAGATAGCCGAACTGGCCCTTGGCTATGGTGGCTCAGTCGGTGCTTTGAAAGCCATGGGCGCTCTCGATATGGGTCTTGCCGAAGAAGAACTGCAGCCTTTGGTCAATTCCTGGCGCTCGGCAAATCCGCATATCGTTCGATTCTGGTGGGGTGTCGACCGCTGCGTCAAGCAAGCCATCAAGACACATATCCCACAGGAACTTCAAGGCCTCCGCTTCCTTTGGCAAAGTGGCATGCTATTTATTTGTCTGCCGAGTGGACGCCGTCTTTCCTACGTCAAACCGAAAATCGGCCAGAATCAATTTGGCGGTGAATCGGTTACCTATGAAGGCATTGGCACTACCAAAAAGTGGGAACGCCTCGAAAGCTACGGTCCAAAATTCGTGGAAAACATCGTCCAAGCCATCAGCCGCGACATTCTTTGTTACGCCATGCGGACGCTGAGCTGTATGGATATTGTTGGTCATGTCCATGATGAACTGATTATCGAATGCCGAAAAGATGCCAGTGTGGCAGCTATTTGTGAGCAGATGGGGCGGACGCCACCCTGGGCCAAAGGGCTTCTTTTACGAGCTGACGGTTACGAATGTAGTTTTTACCAGAAAGATTAAAAAATTTTGCTCAATTTCTTCCATCATCTCCATAAGAGAAATGGGGGAGACCCTTTACCCATATCCATTTTTTTTAGAATAGGAGGGATATCCTTGTTTTACGTAAAACAAGCACTTACAGACCGTGCTGAAATAGCGGTCGAAATTACGGATGACAATGTATTCTGCCGCTGCCCACTTTGCGGCAGGGAGGTCGCTGTCGATTTGCAAGAAATACTTGCTGAAGAAGACACCGACTTAATGGGCACAGTAGTCCTTTGTGAAGAATGTGTAGAAGAATGGATGAAGCAGCATGGAAAGAAATCCGAAGCGTAATGCCGAGCACTATCCGGACCCGACGGCTTATCAGGCGATTAAGAACGTGGAACCTCCAAGGTTCCCGTTCATGCCTGTTGTGTACGTTTGTTCGCCCTATGCCGGAGATGTAGAAGAAAATATCCGAAAAGCCTGTACCTATTGTCGTTACGTGGTAGACCAGGGGTGTATTCCCCTGGCGCCACATCTATATTTGCCAAAGTTCCTCAATGAAGAATCGGAACGAGAACTGGCGCTCTTTATGGATATTGCCTTGCTGTCTCGCTGTGCAGAAATCTGGGTTTTTGGCGATGTGATTTCGGCGGGAATGGAAAAAGAAATTCAGTACGCTCAGAGAAAGGGAAAACCTATTCAGTATATTAGTGGGGTGATATGAATGAATTTTACACTTTACACGTCAGATTTTGTTGGTGTAGAAGCAAACTGCCGCTATCCCAAACAACAGGAAATCAGCTGCGCCGAAGACCTCAAAGCGGCGGCGGCCTTTGATCATGTCTGCGTAGCCTTCAAAGATTGTTATCGGAAGCGAGAAAACTTCCTCTCTGCCGATGTCCTGGTCATGGATTGTGACAATACACACTCAGAGAATCCAGCAGAATGGATCACCATGGAGAAGCTCCTCACCTTGCTGCCAAATGTCGCGGTAGCCATTGTGCCATCACGTAATCATATGAAGCCCAAGGAGGGAAAGTGTGCCAGGCCGCGCTTTCATGCTTATTTCGAGATTCCCGGTACTACAGATGAACCGTACTATACGGAAATGAAAAGGGCGGTTCACCGGGCCTATCCTTTTTTCGACAATGCCGCTCTCGATGCGGCCCGCTTCATCTATGGCTGCCCTGTCGAGAAGGTATTATGGCAGAATGGTGAAGTGACGATTAACCAAGTGCTCCAAGCACGAAAACAGACATCACGCAGTATCCCAGCTGGACGCCGGAACAACACGATGAGTCGTTTTGCCGGCCGCGTTATCAAGCGCTATGGGGCGAACGAAAAGTCCTATCAAATTTTCCTCGATGAAGCGGAAAAATGTGATCCTCCGCTTCCCGATGCGGAACTCAACACCATCTGGAACAGTGCCGTGCGCTTTGGTGAGAAGATTGCAAAGCAGGAAGGATACGTTAGCCCGGATGAGTACAATAATGACTTCGGCACCCGGGATTCCCTGCGGCCAGGGGATTACTCGGATATTGGCCAGGCTAAGGTCATCGCCAGGGAATACGGCAACGAGCTGCGCTACACCGACAGCACGGATTTCATCCGCTATGACGGCATCTGCTGGGAAGAATCGCGGCAGGCGGCTGTTGGCGCAGCAGAAGAATTCCTGGATCTGCAACTCGCCGATGCCAATGAACAATCTGAACAGGCACTCAAGGAACTGGTGAAGGCGGGCCTTCCAGAAGACATCATCCGTAAGGGTGGACGGACGCTGGAAAAGATGATTGATGCCGCACAGACTAAAGCCTACGCCGCCTATCTCGCTGCAGAAATGTACCGAAAGTTCGTCCTGAAACGCCGCGATATGCGATATATCCTGTCGGCATTGCAGGCACTGAAGCCCATGGTCCAGATGCCCATCCAGGCACTGGACGCAGATGAATTTTTGCTAAACACCCCGTCCTATACGTATGATTTGCGGAAGGGGATGCAAGGAAGGCAGGAACATCAGGCGACGGATTTCATCACGAAATGTACCTCTGTAGATCCGGGGAGCGAAGGAAAAGCCATCTGGGAGCAGGCCGTCCAGCAGTTCTTTACCGGCGATACGGCGCTCATCGACTATGCCCAGGAAATCAGCGGCCTTATGGCCATCGGCAAAGTCTATATCGAAGCCCTGGTCATTGCGTACGGCGATGGCCGCAACGGCAAATCAACCTATTGGAACTCCCTAGCCCGGGTCCTCGGCAGCTACTGCGGCGGTATCTCTGCCGATGCCCTGACGGCCGGCTGCAAGAGGAACGTCCGTCCGGAAATGGCCGAGCTGAAAGGGAAGCGCATGATCATTGCGGCCGAAATGGAAGAGGGCGTCCGGCTCTCTACGTCCATCCTGAAACAGCTTTGCTCGACCGATGAAGTAAGCGGCGAAAAGAAGTACAAGGACCCTTTTAAATTCGTGCCGACACATACACTGGTCCTCTACACGAACCACCTGCCCAGGGTAAGCGCTAATGATGAAGGGACATGGCGGCGGCTTATCGTCATGCCCTTCAAGGCCCAGTTCGAAGGGAAGAGCGACATCAAGAATTATGCAGACTACCTGGTGGAGAAAGCCGGCCCTGCCATCCTGCAGTGGATCATCGAAGGGGCGGAGCGGGTCATTACCAATGAGTACCATCTGACACCTCCACCTTGTGTTCAAGAGGCCATCCAAAAATATCGCGGTCAGAATGACTGGTTACGTCATTTCCTCGATGACTGCTGTGATGTGGATTCTGCCTTTTCCACCAAGTCGGGGGACCTTTATACGGCTTATCGGGCGTATTGTCAGCAGATGAATGAATATACAAGAAGTACGACAGACTTTTATGCGGCTCTGGAAAATGCCGGCTTTGAACGAAGACGAAACAAAAATGGCCGTATGGTCTATGGCCTACAGGTAAAAGTGACGGATTTTCTGGATTAGATGGCAAAGGTGACGGTCGGTGACGGTCATTTCATAAACTCTTCTATAGAGATATTTCCCTAAAAAAACAGTCCTAAAGGAGAGTTATAGAATAGACCGTCATCGACCGTCACCCGGACCTAACTGAGGTGATAAATATGCGGGAAAAAATAATTGAACACCACTTGGTGATGGAAACGGAGAAGGCTGGCGGTAAGGCAGTGAAGCTTGTTTCGCCGTCACTCGCCGGTATGCCGGACCGTTTAATTCTATTGGCTGATGGAAAATGTGGTTTTGTAGAAGTCAAGGCGCCGGGGCAGAAACCGCGGCCATTGCAACTGAAGCGTCATGCCATGCTGCGACGATTGGGCTATAAGGTTTTTGTCCTGGATGCCATTGAGGCGATTCCCAGCATGTTGGAAACCATCGCCCACACACCTGATGGGAAAGGAGGCGAGGGTGCATGAAGTTTGTCCCTCATGCGTATCAGCAGTACGCCATCAACTATATCAAGTCACATCCCATTACGGCGCTGCTACTGGATATGGGTCTTGGCAAAACGGTAACGACGCTGACGGCCATCCGTGACCTGATGTATGATACTTTTGAAGTGAAGCGGGTACTGGTCGTAGCGCCCCTTCGGGTTGCCAGGGATACATGGCCGGAAGAAATCCGGAAATGGGATCACCTGAAAAACATGACCTGTTCCGTTGTCGTAGGTACTGCGGCAGAGCGGAGAAGAGCCCTGCAGAAACAAGCCGATATCTACATTGTGAACCGGGAAAATCTGGTCTGGCTCTATGAACACTGCAAGCTGTCTTTTGACATGGTCGTACTGGATGAACTGTCGAGTTTCAAGAACCACCAGTCCAAGCGCTTCAAAGCCATGAAGGCCATGCGGCCCAAGGTGAAACGCATCGTAGGGCTAACCGGGACACCGACCGGGAACGGGTTGATGGACCTCTGGGCCGAATTCCGGCTCCTGGATATGGGTGAACGGCTGGGACGGTTCATCAGCCAGTACCGGAGCCTGTACTTCAAACCGGACCGGTATAACGGCCAGATTGTCTATTCGTATAAGCCGCTTCCAGGAGCGGCAGACGTCATCTATCATCAGGTTTCGGACATCACTGTATCCATGAAAGCCCGGGACTATTTGAAGATGCCGAAACTGGTGAGCGTGATCAAGGAAGTCTATCTCAGCGACGAAGAAAGGAAGCGGTACAATGGAATGAAGAAGTCCCTCGTTCTGGAGCTGCCAGGTGGCGAGGTCACCGCTGCTAATGCCGCTTCCCTTACCTTGAAACTCTGCCAGATTGCCAGTGGTGCTATCTACACCGATGACAAGGGAGTCGTGACGATTCATGACCGGAAGCTGGATGCCCTGGAAGATTTGGTGGAAAGTGCAAACGGGAAACCGGTCCTGGTGGCATACTGGTTCAAGCACGATAAAGAACGTATCCAGAAGCGGATGAAGGTACGGGAGTTGAAATCCTCGAAGGACTTTGCCGACTGGAACGAAGGGAAAATCCCCGTGGCTCTTATCCATCCCGCTTCAGCCGGCCATGGACTCAATCTGCAGCGTGGCGGTTCTATTCTGATTTGGTTCACGATGACCTGGAGTCTGGAACTGTATCAGCAGACTGTAGCCAGGCTTTGGCGGCAGGGGCAGACGGATCAGACTGTCGTCGTCCAGCACATCGTGGCCAAAGGCACCATCGACGAACGCATCCTGAAAGTGCTGGAGCATAAAGATGGAACCCAGGCGGCTTTGATTGATGCTGTTCGAGCGGACTTGAAAATGACGAATGTGTGAAATGGGGGTATACTATGAAAGAGGAAAGAGAAGGAGTCGATCGAACCATGGAAGTTAAAGCCTATTTAGAACAGGCACGAAATATTAATCTTCAAATCGACAGCAAGCTGGAGCAGGTGTCGGCCTTACGGCAACTGGCCACTAAAGCCTCATCGGCGCTGAGTCCTGTGCCCCCGAGTGGTACACCGAATCCGCACCGTTTGGAAGAAACGATTGCCAGGATGATGGACATGGAGCATGAAGTCGATGAAGCCATCGATGGCCTGGTGGAACTCAAGGGCAACATCATGAAAGCCATCAACCGGGTGCCGGATGAACGGGAACGCGTCGTCCTAGAGCTGCGATACCTGGCCTTTAAGGACTGGGCCGCCATCGCTGACACGCTGGGGCTGCATGTCCGGCAGGTGTACCGGCTTCACGAAGAAGCCTTGAAAAACATCGAGATTCCCGATGAATGTCACTAAATGTCAGTTGAACAGCACTTGATGTCAGGGTGTTCTGTAAGATATACTATAATCAGCATGAAAAGGATAAAGGACCGTGGTTATGAGCTATCGGTCCTTTTTTGATGCAAGAAAATAAAGAAAAGTGTCTGTAAGCAAGAGCCAGAGCGAACCATAAAGATACACTTTAAAATATTTTGAACATTCAATAAAATTTAAAGAGCAAGACAAAAATATGATATAATGGAGCCATAGAAAAAACGGACTGAAGAAGGTGTGTATCTTTGACAAAAGAGGAACGACATCTGGCCAGCCAGCTGAAGGCATGTGCAAAAAAGATGAAGAGCAAAATGTATCATACCAGAACATTTCCTTTGTTACGCAGTGAATATGTACGGCTCCGCCGGAATGATTGGGATTGTTACTGCTATCTGGAACAACCGCCTATTGATGAGGTGGATGCCTGGGAAAGAGAACGCAACCGAAAAAAGTGGTGTAAGAATAATCAGTTATATCAGCTGTGGCTCCAAGAGTATATCAGGGACTTTGTTGAAATGCCAGAAAAAACAGATGCTATACGGGCTGTGTTTATGAAGCATCAGAAGCCTTTTCCAAAGAAACTGGAAACAGAAAAGGAAAAGGTGGATGCATGCAGCATGCTGGTGTTGTCGATTCTTCATGAACTGGCCATGCAGAGGAAGTTATTTACGACGGTGTCCACTTCCCTGGCAACCAGGATGCTTGACAGGTTCGTTTCCCAAAGTATCGAACGAATGAAAGCGCGGACCGATAGGATAGGCTATGAACCACCTTTTGAAATCCATAATGAGTGGGAAGCACTGTGCTTCCAGATGCAGCTTGGACATGAGCATGATGTACCGCGTTATGCAGCATGGGTAAGAAAAGAGTTTTGTTACCCTGTAATAGCTGAGACCTTTGAATCGGGTGGCGAATATACCAAAAAGTTAGGGAACAGCCTGGCAAGGCGGTTGCACATCATGGATTCGAGTGACAAAGAGTTAGGGTTGCATTATATACCCCGATGCTATGACTTCATATCAGAAAAGGTAACGGAAGCTGTCCTGGACGAAGCGGTGATGGACATGATGTTTTATTGACCTGTTTATAAAAAGAATGAAGGAACGTGGCGAAATGCCATCGGTCCTTTTTTGATGCCGGAGATGATGAAGATGCCGAGAAGACCGAAGACGCCCTGCAAATATCCGGGCTGCCCCAGGCTGGTACCCTATGGAAGAAAATATTGTGACGAACACGAACGGCAGTGCCAGGGCGACCGGGCCAGTGCAGAGACACGCGGTTACGGCCGGGAATGGCAGAAAGCCAGGAAGTTCTACCTGAAGCGTCATCCATGGTGTGTCCGATGCAAAGCAAAGGGACGTCTCGTCCCCGCGACGGTCGTCGACCACATAACACCTCATCGTGGTGATGCGAAGCTGTTCTGGGACGAACAGAACTGGCAGTCCCTTTGCAAGAGCTGCCATGATCATAAGACGATGACGGAAGACCGGAATGTCGAGTACAAGTACTGAATCTGGTCAGGGACCGGGGGATGCAAATCTCTGTGACCTTTCTGCCCATGACCGCCGCCCCCTCAAACGTGAAAAAACGCGAAATTCATAAGGGGGGATACCCGGCATCTAAAATTGAATTCTTTGCTCCAGGCCGATTGGCCCGGGGCTTTTTTGTTGCCGGTTTACCCTGTTGAGCCGGCGAAGCCTGCGAAATATAACCCACCCGCTATGCGGGTGCGCGGTGTTAGTTATACTAAAAAAATCACCTTTCCTGTATAATAGAGGTGTCCAAGCCACTATTATAATAAATAAGGAAAGGTGATTTATATGGCGAAGAAAGCCTATGATTTAGCACACACCAAATGGATGTGCAAATATCATATCGTCTTCACTCCTAAGTATAGACGAAAAATTATTTATAATCAATACAGGCGCGATTTGGGAAGTATCTTAAGGCAGCTGTGTAATTATAAAGGGGTCGAAATTATAGAAGGGCATCTTATGCCCGACCATGTACATATGTTAGTAAGCATTCCTCCGAAATTGAGCGTTTCTTCTTTCATGGGATACTTAAAAGGAAAATCGGCGTTGATGATGTTCGATAGGCACGCTAATCTCAAGTATAAGTTTGGAAATCGTCATTTTTGGTCAGAAGGATATTACGTCAGCACCGTAGGGCTTAATGAAAAAACAATCCGAAAATATATCCAAGACCAAGAAAGAGCAGATATTATTCAGGATAAATTAAGTGTAAAAGAATATGAAGATCCGTTCAAGTCCTGATTTGTGTTGGGGCAATCCCTTTAGGGATACGTGACGAGTGAAATGCACAGTGGCTTGAACAAAGTGAAAGCCAGCGCCTTGAGACGCTGGCTTTCAGCAACAAAGGCTTATAGCCGTCAGCCGAGCCACCCGTTTTACGGGTGGGGGCGACTTGTCAGAAAGAAGGGAGCCGCGTATGAATGACTGCCAGCGGCGGCAGATAGAAGTTATGCGAAAGCAGGGGATGGGCTACAAGGCCATCGCCAGAAAGACCAAGCTGTCACGGGACAGCGTTCGGAATTATTGCAGGTGGCACCACCTCGCCGGTTACGGCCGGGCGGTGGCGGCTGCCTTTAGAGAGGAGCAAGTGCGTGAAGACATCGGATATGGAATGGAAGATGCTGCCTATCGGGTCGCTGAAGCCGGCAGCCTATAATCCCAGGAAACAGCTGAAGCCCGGGGACAAGGAATACGAAAAAATTAAAAAGTCCATCGAGGAGTTCGGCTATGTAGAGCCCATCATCGTCAACTACGATATGACGGTCATCGGTGGGCATCAGCGACTGACGGTGCTGAAGAACCTGGGCTACGAAGAAGTCCAGTGTGTCGTCGTCCATATCGAGGATGAACATAAGGTCAAAGCGCTCAACATCGCGCTCAATAAAATCACGGGTGCCTGGAACGAGCAGCTCCTGGCCGACCTCATCGTCGATTTGCAGAGTGTCGATTTCAACGTCGACCTTACGGGCTTTGAAGTGCCAGAGGTCGAGCAGCTCTTCTCGAAAGTGTACAACAAGAAAATCAAGGAAGATGACTTCGATGTCGACGGCGAACTGGAAAAGCCGACCATCGCCAGGGCGGGAGATATCTGGCTCCTGGGTGACCACCGCGTCATCTGCGGCGATGCGACGTTGCCAGAGACTTACGAACGGCTGATGGCGGGGAAGAAGGCCAACATGGTACTGACGGACCCGCCGTATAATGTCGATGTCGAAGAAACGGCCGGCAAGATTAAAAACGATAATATGCCAGACGATAAGTTCTACCAGTTCCTGTTTGCGTCCTTTGTTAATATGGAACAAAACATGGAGCAGGACGCGTCCATCTATGTATTTCATGCCGATACCCAGGGGCTGAACTTCCGCAAGGCTTTCAAAGACGCGGGCTTTTACTTATCGGGCTGCTGCATTTGGAAGAAGAACGCACTGGTGCTTGGGCGCAGCCCGTACCAATGGCAGCATGAACCGTGTCTTTTTGGCTGGAAGCTGAACGGTAAGCATCAATGGTATTCCGACCGTAAGCAGACAACCATCTGGGAATATGATCGGCCGAAGGCCAGTAAGGACCATCCGACCATGAAGCCCATCGCCCTGATGGCATACCCCATACAGAATTCATCTATGAGCCACTGCATTATTCTGGACCCGTTTCTTGGTTCCGGGTCGACGCTCATGGCGTGTCAGCAAACGAATCGCATCTGTTACGGCATTGAGCTCGATGAAAAATTCGTCGACGTTATCGTGAAACGCTATATCAGCGAATGCGGGGACGGAAGTGTGTTTGTCCTGCGTGGGGATGAGAAAATTCCCTACAGTGATATCGCCCCGCAAACGGATGAATAATTTCTCAAAAAGATGCAGAAATAACTTGCTATTATCGGCGTTCAGAGTGATATATGTACTAACAAAACAAGGAGGTACATTACCATGACCATCAAAACCAATCTGGACGACCGCAAGGAACTGGCAAAGCGCCTGATTCCCTTTAACCATAACGAAAAACTTCATTACACGGGCACGCCGACATTTTCTTATGAAGGACACGGCTTCCGTATCCTCCGCAGCGGAGAAATTGAATGCGACGATGAAAAAACACAGCAGGCCCTGCGCCGCTTCCTTGAAGAAGAAAAATTGGTGGAACCGGAACTGGATACCATTGAAATCAGCCTTCCTATTAACGGCATGGACGGCATCCATCTCCGCAACCTGGTCTTCACGCTTAGCGCCCAGCAGTATTTGCTGAATCGCACTGCCGGCTGCGATAACTTTCAGATTACCGAAGACTGCGTGACAGCCTTGAAAGAAGCTACACTGACGGACGCCGTTTCCTTTTTCAAGGTGTACAGTGCCTGCCAGAAGGGAAATAAAGGTCTTCGCCTGAATGAAGACACGGTGACCTTCTGCATTGCCGACACAGGAAACCCTGCAAAGAACCGCGCCATGGTTGAACTCTTTGCTTTTCTGACAGGCGCGGCTCGCAAGGCAAAACGGGTACAGCCTGCGGTGAAGAAACCGGAAAATGAAAAGTACTACTTCCGGAGCTGGCTCCTGCGCATCGGTATGGGAACCAAAGCCAGCCATGAATCCCGCATGGCCTTGATGAAAGACCTCAACGGCTGGAGTGCCTTCCGCACGGAAGAAGAAGCCAAACACCATGCCGAACGGGTGAAAGCGCGTCGGCACCATACAAATTAATTCATAATTATTCTCAAAAAACCTTGCTATTATGTGCTTTTAGAGTGATATATAGTGTACCAAAAGAACACACGCACATACAGAAAGGACAGAGAAAATTATGAAAACACAGCACTTTGGCATCGAAATCGAAATGACAGGAATTACCCGCAGCAAGGCGGCCACCTTGATGGCCACCTTCTTCGGGACCAGAAGCAAATACCACGCAGGCGGAGCCTACGATACCTACATTGCAGAAGATGAACAGGGGCGGAAATGGAAAGCCATGAATGACTCCAGCCTGATTCCTGAAAAGAAAGTGGGCGGCCGCACCATGGACGCCTCGACCAACTACCGCACAGAAGTGGTCAGCCCCATCCTTTCCTACGAGGACATTCCGAAACTGCAGGAACTCATCCGCACCCTGCGCAAAGCCGGTGCTTTTGCCAACAGCTCCTGCGGCATCCACATCCATGTTGGCGCGGAACGCTTTACACCGAAAACCCTGCGGAATTTGGTGAATGTCTTTTACAGCAAGGAAGACCTGATCTACCGGGCTTTGCACATCGACCCGAGCCGGGAACGCCGCTACTGCCGCAAGACAAATGCCCAGTTCCTCGAAGAACTGAATAAGAAGCGGCCGACGACGATGGAAAAATTCGCGGATCTTTGGTACATGGAGGCACCTTACGGACGGAGCATGCACTACAACAGCAGCCGCTACCACGGCCTGAACCTCCACGCTACCTTCACTAAAGGGACCGTTGAATTCCGCCTTTTCAACGGCACCCTCCACGCCGGCGAAATCAAAGCCTACATCCAGTTCTGCCTTGCCATGACCCATCAGGCGCTGACCCAGAAGAAAGCTTCGGCTCGGAAAACGGAAACAGACAATGAAAAATACGCCTTCCGCTGCTGGATGCTTCGCCTTGGTTTGATTGGCGACGAATTTAAAACTTGCCGCCACCACCTGCTTAAGAATTTGACGGGCGACGCCGCCTGGAGACACGCCGCCTGAAGGGAATAATAACCGCATACGGGGCAGCCTCGGCTGCCCTTAAGGGGGTAGAAGGGCATTCCCTTCAGAAAGGATGAGCAACATGAAAAAATACTACATCGCTTATGGAAGCAACATGGACGAACGGCAGATGGCCACGCGGTGCCGCGACGCTGTCCTGGTGGGGACGGGATTCATTCAAGGATACGAGCTATTTTTCAAAGGCTCGCTGACGGGCTGCTATGCCACCATCGAACCGAAGGCCGGGAGCTGTGTTCCGGTCACTCTCTGGACGATTTCCAGAGCTGACGAAAAGCGGCTGGACCGCTACGAAGGCTTCCCGACGTTCTACTACAAGAAAGATGTCAAAGTGCAAACGGGAAACGGGACGATTACGGGGCTGGTCTACATCATGCATGAAGACCGTCACTGCGGCATGCCATTCCCTTGGTATTATGAGCAGATGGATCGGGATTACCGGAAATTCGGCTTCGACCGCACCATCCTGAAAAAAGCACTGGAAACCAGTAAAGCAGGCATGGCAGGGATGCGGGTGAAGCTGATCTATATGGAGGACCCGCAGGCACCCGCTTCAGGAACGGAGGGGACGGTGCAGTTCATCGACGATATGGGAACCATCCATGTGACATGGGACACGGGCTGCAGCCTTGGTCTGGTGCCGGGGGTAGATGAATGGAAAATCCTCAAATAATCCATCAGAAATGACTTGCTATATTATGCGTTTAGAGTGATATATATACATACCGAAAGGGAAAACACTTAAAGCATAAGAAAGCGAGGAAACAACGATGAGAACAATCATTACCTTGAATGGAAAGAAAATCAGCAAGAAAGCCGCCTGCGAACAGTTCGGCAAGGAAGACATGGAAAGAAAGATTAAGGAAGCAAAGAAAATCTTCATGGAAGATCCATGGGTAGAAAGCAGCTGGTGGATGGGGAACGGGATGCTGACCATCAGTTTTCGCTAAGAAACAGGCATCGAAAGAGGGCTGGGAATCAGCCCTCTTTTCTCATCAGAATTCCCAAAAATGCATAAATTCTCAATATAAAGCTTGCTATTATGGGCTTTTAGAGTGATATATATACATGACCAAAGGGAAAGTATCCCGGAGGAAAAGCACATAAGAAAGCGAGGAACACATGATGACAACATTGAAAGCGATTGACAAAAATAACCTGGACGGAGTATACGGAGCCACTGCAGTAGCGCTGGACTGGCCGGAAGACCTTTCCAAAAAGGCAAAGGAAGCTTTGGACTACTTGGATGATACCGCTTACCTTTTCCATTACCTTGGGAAGTACATCATCACCGACGAAAGCCTCTGGCTTACGGAATACGGAAGCGGCAAGCGGAACGACCCCTGGGGATCTCCCCGTGCCGAATTCCAAAGCCTTGAAAAAATTGAGCCATGGCTCGAAAACGTGACAGATGAACTGAACGAATTCTAAAACAAGAAGCAGCCCTGCGGGGCTGTTTTGCGTTACCGAAAGGAGGTGTATGGCTTGGCCGTACGAGGAAGAAAACCGAAACCGACAGCCCTCAAAGTATTGGAGGGCAATCCCGGCCATCGGCCGCTCAATAAAAAAGAACCCATGCCCAAAGGCAAACTGCCGCGCTGCCCGGAGTGGCTGGAAGATGACGCCAAGAAAGAATGGAAGCGGCTCGGAAAAGTCCTTGCCGAGATGGGGATGCTGACGGAAATCGACCGTGCCGCCTTTGCAGGCTACTGTCAGGCCTACGCCCGCTGGAAAGGGGCTGAGGAATTCATTACCCAGCACGGCGACATGGTACGGACGCCGAACGGCTACCTGCAGCAGGTGCCACAGGTTTCTATCGCCCAGACCAACCTCAAAATTATGCTAAAATTCTGCGAGCAGTTCGGGCTGACGCCGTCTGCCCGGAGCCGCATGATTGGAGAAGACACGAGTGGCGAACGAGAAGTGGATGAGATGGAATTGATTCTAAGGGGGTGAGTAATTTGGCGTTTGTATATAAGCCGTCAGTGTTCATGCTGCCGGATTCCCATTATGACAAAGGCAAGGCCGACAGGGCAGTTGCTTTCATCGAGAATCTCTGTCATACAAAAGGCAAATGGGCCGGGCAGCCGTTCCTGCTCCTACCGTGGCAAGAACAGATTGTGCGTGATCTCTTCGGCATCGTCAAGGAAAACGGGAAGCGGCAGTTCCTGACAGCTTATATAGAGATTCCAAAGAAGAACGGGAAATCAGAGCTGGCCGCGGCCATTGCCCTTTACCTTCTGTATGCTGATAACGAGCCGAGCGCCGAAGTGTACGGTGCCGCTTGTGACCGCAACCAGGCATCTATTGTTTTTGACGTTGCCCGCCAGATGGTTGAAATGAGCCCCGCCCTGACGCGCCGCTCTAAAATCAGAACGGCAGGGAAGCGCATCATCAATTACCGAAACGCCGGTTTCTATCAGGTGCTGTCTGCCGAAACGGGGACCAAACATGGTCTCAATGTGTCGGGACTGGTCTTTGACGAAATCCATGCCCAGCCGAACCGCAAGCTCTATGATGTCCTGACGAAAGGCTCAGGGGACGCCCGGGAACAGCCGCTCTTTTTCATCATCACAACCGCGGGCAACGATAAAAACTCTATTTGCTATGAACTGCACACCAAGGCGCTGGATCTGATGGCAGGGCGAAAGAAAGACTACACATTTTATCCTGTTGTCTATGGCCTGGAAGGGGAAGCGGACTGGACGGATGAAGCCAACTGGTATAAGGCGAATCCCTCTCTTGGCCATACCATCCAAATCGACCGAGTTCGTGAAGCCTATCAGAACGCTATTGAAAACCCTGCTGAAGAAAACGTCTTCAAGCAGCTGCGACTCAACATCTGGACCTCGGCTAGCATCCGCTGGATTCCGGAACATGTCTATGATAAAGGAAATCTCCCGATTGACCGCGATGCTTTGCGGGGACGACTGTGTTACGGTGGCCTCGACCTTTCTAGTACCTCAGACATTACGGCCTTGGTACTGGTCTTTCCACCGCGGTCCGAGGATGAGAAATATATTCTGCTGCCATTCTTCTGGCTGCCGGAAGACACATTAGAACTGCGCTGCCGGCGCGACCATGTGCTTTATGATGTTTGGCAGAAACAATGCTTCATTCAGACAACCGAAGGAAACGTCATTCATTACGGTTTTATCGAGAAATTCATCGAGCATTTGGGCGAAACCTACAATATCCGGGAAATCGCTTATGACCGCTGGAATGCCACACAAATGGTGCAGAATCTTGAAGACATGGGCTTTACCATGGTACCCTTTGGCCAGGGCTTTAAAGATATGTCGCCTCCGTCAAAAGAAATGTTCAAACTGCTGATGGAAGGAAACATCATTCACGGCGGCAATCCCGTCCTCAAGTGGATGGCTGGAAACGTCGTCATGCGTCAAGATCCTGCTTGGAACATTAAGCCGGATAAAGAAAAATCCGTCGAAAAAATCGACGGAATCGTGG
>ERZ1023967.91-NODE-91-length-25907-cov-34.665674_pt1 | contig 25907 bp, 15 predicted proteins | sample MGYA00380429_ERZ1023967 | MGnify/ENA primary metagenome ERZ1023967 (study PRJEB33179, sample SAMN07449055) | human gut metagenome | biome: Human-gut; feature: Human associated habitat; material: Faeces | host: Homo sapiens | place: India:Kasaragod | collected... | reverse complement strand
CATAATATATATATGTGAATCACTTTAGAAATAGAGAGAGATTTATATAAAGATGAGGGTGTGTCATAAGTCTGTGACACACCCTCTTTTATTTTTTATTTATCCTTTCTGAATATCTTATCCACGACTATAGCAATGGCGCCATCGCCGGTTACATTGCAGGCGGTACCGAAACTGTCCATCGCGATATAGAGGGCTATCATAAGTGCTTGCATATCAGCATTGAAACCTAAAACTGAGGCTAGCGGACCTAGCGCTGCCATGACGGCTCCTCCCGGAACTCCCGGAGCTGCTACCATGCAGATGGCGAGCACGAAGATGAAGTTGAGAAAGAGGGGGAGATTGCAAGGCATACCATTGATGAGACAGATGGTGAGCGCACAACAGGTAATCTTCATCATTGATCCCGAGAGATGGATGGTGGCACAGAGCGGAATGGTGAAGCCGGCAATGCCATCGGTGACGCCGTTTTTCAAGGTCTGCTTCAGAGTTACCGGAATGGTGGCTGCTGATGATGATGTGCCAAGTGCCGTGAAGTAGGCTGGCAACATGTTGAGCAACAGCTTAAAAGGATTCTTATGGGACAAGCCGCCAGCCAACAGATATTCGTAAAGTAAGATGACGATATGAAGTACGAGAATGACGAGGATAATCTGTGCGAAGACCAGCAGGATATGGTAGGCTTCGCCGGAGAAAGTCATGCCCAGGAAGATGCCGAAGATATAAAGGGGCAGTAGGGGAATGATGACTTTGGCAATGACGCCAGACACTATTTCCTTGAATTCCTGGAAGATGTTCTTCATCGTGCGGCTGCCTTTGTGGGCAATGCCCAGTCCGGCAATGAACGAGAATACGAGGGCACTCATCACATCTACCATGGCAGGTATCTTGATTTCGAAGAAGGGTTTGAGTTCTTCAGCCTTATCTACTGCCACATGGGCAGAATTGGCAATCATGTGTGGGAAGAGTGCCGAACCTGTACCATAGGCAAGTAGACCCGCCAGGATGGTATCGGCAAAGGCGATGCCCACGGTGGCAAGGAGGAGTTTTCCGGCTCCGTGACCGATGTCGGCAATGGCTGGTGTTACGAGACCGATGATGATGAGCGGTATCATAAAGCCCAGAAACTGGCTGAAGATGCCGTTGAAGGTGAGAAACGCTCTGACGGCTGCTTCATTAAAGAAATTGCCGAAGATTACACCCAACAGGATGGCAATGATGATTCTTGCCAATAGTGGCATTTTGATTCTTTTCATATTCGTAAAATTGCTTTTTGCCTGCAAAGGTACGATATTTCTGACTTTTTTCCAAGTATTTTGCTGTTTTTTTAGAATCTGTCATGCTTACTGTACAACTTTCATGATGTTCGAAGGTGGGCGCTGCGACATGAGTTCCTGCTTCATATAATCCATGTAGGGCGCTACATGCTGATAATAATGGTAATAACCCGGACAGAGATAGTTGAGACCGGAATCGCCATACTTATCTTTCATGAAGCGGTTCTTTGGGCATTCTCCATGACAGGCAAACTCCATGTCACACTCCTTGCACTGGCGGGGAAGAGAACTGTGTTTCAGACGGCTGAACTCATGTTGCTGCTCACCATAAAGCATGTCGATGAGCGAATGGTCACGGATATTGCCCAACTTATACTCCGGAAAAACAAAGTGGTCGCAGGAATAAACATCGCCATTGTGCTCCATCACTCCCGCATGACCGCATTCCTTGGAATAAGCACAGATGCCGGGAGAAATACCCATCCAGTTTGCCAGTGTGCAGTCGAAAATCTCAACGAAGATTTTGCCCACATCCTTCCGAACCCATTCATCAAAAATTGCACAGAGAAAGTAGCCCCACTGCTCCGGCGCAACCGATGCCTCGCTCAGCGGAATCTCATCCTTGTCGGCAAGACTTGCCAGGGTACGGCCATCCTCATGTCGGGTCTGTCGCTCAACGATAGGTGTGAACTGCAGAAACTGACAGCCGTTTTCCTTGAAGAAGCGGTAGAACTCCAGCGGATGATTGGCATTATAGGTATTCACCACCGCCATCGCATTCCATTCTACCCCGTGTTTCTTCAGCAGTTTGATGCCTTGCATCACCTTCTTCCACGATGGTTTTCCCGCAGCCGTCAGCCGGTAATGGTCATGATCAGGCTGTGGACCATCGATAGAGATACCTACCAGCCAATGTTTCTGGGCGAAAAACTCGCACCATTCATCGGTCAGCAACGTGCCGTTGGTCTGAATTACGTTGTCGATGCGTCTGCCTCCAGCATACTTTTGCTGTAGGGATAAAGCCTTGCGGTAGAAGTCGATGGAGCGCAGCAGAGGCTCGCCACCATGCCAGGTGAAGAGCACCTGGTTCATGGTTTGCGCCTCAATATATTCTCGGGTAAACTGTTCCAGCATCTCATCGCTCATCAGATGTCGCTGAGCAGTGGGATAGAGCTTGTTCTTCTCCAGATAATAACAGTATTTGCATGCCAGGTTGCAATGGGCACCCGCAGGTTTCAGCATTACATACAGTGGCTTGGCAAAGGGATTTGCTATGTTGTCGTTCATCATTTTTTCTTGAATCTAGTTGTAATCTCTATCTCTCTGTAACCGGGAGAGAAAATCAGAACTTTGGCAGCGTAATTTCGAAATCCTTGCTGTCTCGATGCTCCTTTCTGATGGCTGCCAGGAGTTCGGTAAGAATCTTAGGATGTTCTGCCGCCACATTATGGTCTTCGTGGATATCGGAAGCCAGATTATAGAGCCGCGGCTCGCCTTTTACTACCACCAGTTTCCAGTCGCCCTTTCTCACGCCAATCTGGTCGGTTTCGTGAAATTCCCAGTACAGGTAATCGTGATGTTTCTGCTCTGCATCCTTGCCCAGAAGGGTTGGAGCGATAGAGATTCCGTCGAAACCATCACCAGCCAACTTTCTGTTGGTATAACGCTTGGCAAAGTTTCTGATGCCAGCCAAATCGCAGAAGGTAGGCAGCAGGTCGTAAAAGGCAAACTGGGTATCGTTCACCGCTCCTGCCTTGATATGCTCAGGCCACCAGGCGATAAATGGTATGCGGATGCCGCCTTCGTAGCACTGGCGCTTCAGACCTTTCAACTTACCGTCACGACCGAAGAACTCTGGATCAGCACCACCTTCTTCATGCGGCCCGTTATCTGAAGTAAAGATGACAACGGTATTCCTGTCGAGTCCCTTCTCCTTCAGCTTGGCGAAGATTTCGCCCACATACTGGTCTAGTCGGGTAATCATTCCGGCAAACTGTGCATGGGTATGGACCGCAGCGTTGTATCTCGAATCTTCCCATCCGCCCCAGGTTTTATCGGTAAAGAACAGTTTCTGGTAATTCTCTAGAATAGAGTCTTCCGGCTGGGCTAGTTCGGCATGCGGCAGGGTATAGGTAAGGAATCCTACGAAAGGATGTTCCTTATCCTGTCTGTCAATCCATTCCAGTGCCTTGTCGTGGATGATGCGGGCAGAATACTGTTTGCGCTTGAAATAATCCTTGCCGAACATAGAATGCTGGATGTTCTGTTCCATTACCTCTCTTACCACCGCTGTATCTCCCATTGCACGACTGTAGCGGTTCAGGAAGTTAGGATAATAGAGATGAGCCTGAAACTGGCAGATATAGCCATAGAATTCGTCCACGCCACGCTTGTCGGGAGTAGAAGCCGAACCTTCATATCCGCCAGCCCATTTCCCGAATACGCCGGTTCTATATCCTTCGTCCTTCATGATTTCGGGCAGAATCTTATGCTGCGGGTCGTAAGGTTCCTGTCCTACGACAGAATACTCCTCGTTGTTGCCATATTTTACCATTGGCACACCTCTCCAGTATTCCTTGTTTCCACGCACATGTGTATGTCCCGTATGCTGACCCGTCATGAGGGTAGCTCTCGACGGAGCCGAGACGGGAGAACCGGCATAAGCCTGGGTGAATCTCATTCCCTCCTGTGCCATCCGGTCTATATTAGGCGTGTGGATATAAGGTTGGCCGTAGCAAGCCAGATCGCCATATCCCATGTCGTCACACAGTATGAAGAGAATGTTGGGTGGGGTGTTCTGTTTTGCACAGAGCTGGGTAGGAAGGCACGCCAAACCTACCCCTGTAAGCCATATTGTCTTGTTCATATCAATGTTATTTTGTTCGGTTTCTTTACTCGTCTACCTTCAGATTCCTGCGATAGGTAGCGAGGAGTTTCTTCATTTCCTTTTCTACCTTCTGCATGCCAGGCTTGCCGTAGAGGTTGTGCAGCTCGTTCGGATCAACCTGGATATCATACAACTCGTAGTAGTCAATATCGGCATCATCGGTGATGTAGTTGATGGATTTGAGATATTCGAAACACCAGTTTTCTGAAGTTCCCGGTTGGCACTGATACTTGTTTTCTGGAACGGCTCTTTCACCACCCTTGCCGTAGAAATGAATCAGTTTGTAGCGCTCGGTTCTCACACCATCGTGCTTGCGTACCAGATGATAATTAGGGTAGTCATAATAATGGTAATACAGACTCTTACGCCATTTTCTTACAGGCTGTCCGGCAAACAATGGTTGGAGCGAAGTGCCCGGCATATAGGCAGGCTTCTTCAAGCCCGCCAGGTCGAGGAAGGTAGGAGCAAAGTCGATGTTCTGTACCATCTGGTTGCATTCGCTCTTAGGCTGGATATGCTTAGGATAGCTGATGATGAGCGGTGTATGGAATGATTCCTCATACATGAAACGCTTGTCAAACCAGCCGTGTTCGCCCATGTAGAATCCCTGGTCGGAGGTGTATACGATGATGGTATTATCCGTGAGATGATGCTCATCGAGATAAGTCAGGAGTCGGCCTACACTCTCATCCACCGAAGCAATCACTGCCATATAGTCGCGGATATAGTTCTGGTATTTCCATTCTACCAGTTCCTTACCCGTGAGATTCTTGCTCAGGAATTCTCTGTTCCTCGGCATGTAATAGGCATCAATAGCCTCGCGCTGCTGCGGTGTCATGCGGTTCATCTCTCCCATGAGTCCGGCATACGAGTCTCTGCCTTCCGGTGTAGAAGGGTCGTACATTTCGGGCACTTTCAGGTCGCGTACCATTTCCATATATTCACCGATAGTCATCTTCTGGGTGGATGCAGCCGAGCCTCGGGTCGCATAGTCGTCCCAGAAAGTTTCAGGTAGCGGGAAGTTTACTTTGCCGTATTTCCCAACATACTTGGTGCTAGGCATCCACAGACGGTGGGGTGCCTTATGATGAACCAGCAGACAGAATGGCTTGTTTCTGTCTCTTTGGTCGAGGTATTCGATGGCATGGTCTGTGATGAGGTCGGTGGCATATCCCATTTCCTGCTTGTATTCTCCGTAATGGTCTGTTGATGCGAAGGTCGGGTTGTAATATTGTCCCTGGTCGTTGAGGATGTGATAGAAATCGAAACCTTTAGGACGGCATGACATGTGCCATTTTCCCACTACTGCCGTCTCATAGCCTGCCTTCTGCAGCATTTCAGAGAAGAAGGTTTTGGTGGAATCGATGCCCTCTGCCAGCATGCGCTGTCCGTTCTGATGACTGTAGAGGCCGGTCATCAGACAGGCACGGCTTGGTGTAGAAAGCGAGTTTTCAACGAAAGCCTCGTTGAATTTCATTCCCCTTTCTGCAAGTCGGTCGATATTTGGGGTAGGCGCCAGTTGGGAGATGGCACTGCCGTAGGCGCTGATAGCCTGTATGGCGTGGTCATCGCACATGATATACAGGATGTTTGGTTTTTCGCCTGTATTCTGGGCGAAGAGAGATAGCGGCAAGGCTTGAAGGGCAGCCATCGCCAGCAAAGATCGGTTGAAAGATAGATAATTATTAGCCATAATGTTTAAAATATTTATCAAAACAACAAAAAGAGGGATGCCAACTCACTTGGCATTCCCTCTTGATGTTTTAACATGAGTCATACTACCTGAAAAGTAGACAAGTCATGTGACTAGCTTATGAATTGATTACTTAAAAAGTTTACTTCTTCAAGTTTGGGTTCTTCTCACCATCGGTTGTTGGATATGGACAGTAAATTCTATCCTCTGACCAAGGACCAGTAACTGTAACGCTTTCCTGAGCGGTATATTCCTTGTCACCCTTCTTAGAGATAACTACAGGAGCATTGGTAACGCGATACTCGAAGTTCTTCTTGAGCTCGTCCATACGGAGCTCATCTGAACGGCGGGTAACCATAGATACCCAGTTACCTGCAACTTCCCATCCGTGTTCGATGTAGCAAGCCTCAGCAAGCTGGGCAGCGCTCATGTTGTCGATCTTTACGGTAGTTCCGTCGCCAAGTGTCACATTTTCAACATCTGTTACGGCACGGCTGCGAACCAGCTTCAAGCATTTCTTAGCTTCTGTCAAGTCAGAGAGGCCTGCACGGGCAGCACTCTCAGCATACCAGAGGAGCACCTCAGAATAGCGGATGAGGTTATGACGGCGGTCATTAACCATACCACTATAGTTAGGTTTCATACAATCGTATGGTTGTCTGAGCATACCACCTTTCTCATCACAGTTTACAGTGAAGATAGTGAACATTGGGTGATATTCTTTGACACACTTCTTACCCTTCTCAAACAAGAGCTTTTCGTATTTTCCGTTAACTTTTCTGACGGTCTTCTTTTCACTATCCTTCTCTTTTTCGATTTTTTCATCCAGACCCTTAATCTGCTTCTCGAGTTCTTTAGCATCAGTCTTCATTGTAATAGGAACCCAAAGATCTTCAGTAGGAATATCCCACCAATTACAATCTGCAGTGATTACAGTACCATCCTGGAATGTAATTCTTTTTGCGTAGATGGCATTCTTACGAGGTCCTTCTGGATATCTCTTCCAGAAAGCAATCTCACCCCAGGCGTCACCCCAGCCACCATCACCGAGGCTTTCGAAACGGCAGCAAGAAGAAAGCTGTGAGTCATGATCCCACCAACCCTTGGCATCATTGTTGATACCGAGTAAGGTCTCCTTGTTGTAGTTGTTACCCATAGAGTAAACATCCTTCCAGTCTGGGTTCAAGATGAAGCCATAAGTATGGTTGTTGTCAATGACATCTTTTGCCTGCTCTGCAGCGAGCTTGTAGTATTCTGTGCCCTTATTGAGAGGGTAGCCTGCCATAGACATATAAACTGCAGCCAATGTTGACTGTGCAGCCTGCTTGGTAACCCAAACATCTACATCAAACAAGCGAGCTGGCTCATAATCGTACTTGGTTGGAAGTTCGTTGATGGCATCCTTCAAGTCCTTAACGATCATTTCGTAAACTTCTGCAATTTCTGCAGGCTGAGCATCCAACTGGTTAATGTCTGTATTTGTGATGATAGGTATTTTACCGAATACACGTACCAGATAGAAGTAAGAATATGCACGCCAATAGTGGGCATTACCAAAGGCTACGTTCTTCTTTTCCTGTGAGCCATTCACATTTCCTGCTCCATTTACAATCAGGTTAGCAGCCTTGATCACAGAATAATGCAGATTCCATGCATCTGTTACACCCTTGTTGGCACCCTCAGATGCAAAAGCATCAAGAGCCGCACAAGCCTGCTTGTTTGAACCAGGGTTGGCTGTGATATCATCACCCTGCCACTGTGGGTACATAGGGTTGGTCCAGCTCTGTGTCTGGTTGATTCTTTCGTACAAAGCGTTAACACTCGCAGTAAGGTCAGCTTCTGTAAGGAAGAACTTCTCTGGGGTTAACTGTCCCTTAGGATCCTCATCCAAGAAATCGCCACAAGACGAGAAAGTAACCAAGGATGCTGCCATGAGACAACCAATATATAATAATTTCTTAGTTTTCATAATTATTACAGTTTTTAGATTGTTGAAATTAGAAGGTTACACGAACACCCATTGTGATGGTACGAGGATTAGGATAAGCACCCATATCCAAACCATTATCACGGTCTATATTCTTTTCGCCGAATGAAGCACCTGCTGGGTCAATACCCTTATAGCCTGTGATGGTGAAGAGGTTCTGAGCTGAGAGTGAGAGACGAATGTCTGCCAACTTGGTTACGCTACGTGGGAATGTGTAAGCAACACTGATATTTTCGCAGCGGAAGTAGTCTGCATTCTCGAGCCACTTGTCTGAGTTACCATAGGTCTTGTTCTCTGCACCTGGAGTTGGCATGGTGATACCAATATTGCCGAAGTAATCCTTATCAGTTACGAACATAGATGCACCAACCATTGAGTTCATTGCGAAACGTACCATGTTCAATCGCTTAGCACCGAATGCTGCATTGCAGAATACGTTGAAGTCCCAGTTCTTATAGGTTATGGTGTTGTTCCAGCCTAATGTAACGTCTGGATTTGAATGACCTAATATGAAGCGGTCCTTAGAAGCGTCTGGGTCTGCTGTCTTGTTGCCGTCTGCAGTGTAATACATATCAACATACTCTCCCTTGTCATTCTTTTCTACACCTGCCCACTTGAAGCCGTAGAATGTACCGATAGCCTCACCTTCCTTAATGATAGTACATGGGTCAACAGTACCAGGAGAAGGAGTCTGACCGTAAATAATAGGATCTGAAGCTGTCATCTTGGTTACCTTGTTCTTCAGGTAGCTGGCATTCAGAGTTGTTGACCATGTCCAATCCTTAGTCTGAATAATCTGACCATTGATGGTTGCCTCAATACCCTTGTTGTTTACTTCACCTGCGTTTACCCAATATGTAGTACCGCCTATGTAACCTGGAGATGATGTCTCTAAGAGAGCATCCTTGGTAGTCTTGTTGAAGTAGTCGAAGCTAACGTTCAGACGGTTGCCGAAGAAACCGAAGTCAACACCGAGGTCGAACTGGTGTACCTTCTCCCATGTCAAGTCTGGTGTAGCAAGACCATTTGCCCAGTAACCTGTGTAAGATTGGTTTGTACCGTATGAGAAATCTGTAGTTTTCAACAATCCAAGGGTAGAATAAGGATTGATGTCCTGATTACCGATGACACCATAGCTGGCGCGGATCTTCATGTATTCTACAGCATTCTTGATAGGCTCCCAGAACTTTTCATTAGAAACAGTCCAAGCACCTGCAATAGATGGGAAGTAACCCCACTTCTTGTTGGTGAAACGGCTGGAACCATCGGCACGGAGAGTACCTGTCAACATGTAGCGCTCGGCATAGTTGTACATTACGCGAGCTACACCAGAGAGCATGGTCCACTTGCTATAGCCGTTGGTAGGAGTCTTAGATGTAGCATCTGCTACGTTCCAGTAGCCCACCTGTTCGTGGATAATACCTGTACCAGTCATACCCATACGGCGAACCTCATTAGAGGTAACTTCCCATACACCTGTTGCGGTCAAAGAGTGCTCACCCCACTTGTTGTTATAGGTCAAGTTGTTGGTTGACTGCAAAGCGGTAACTGTTGCATCGTTGTTGCCCATTGAGTTACCAGAGGTATTCACCTTGCTTGATGTGAAATTGTACCACTTGTAATCATTATAGTCGATACCATTGGTTGTGGTGAATGTCAGGCCCTTGAGAAGGTTGAACTTCAAGTCAACGTGACCAGTTACCATCGTGCGCTTTCGGTCGTATTCACCACCATGGAGAATACCATAAGGGTTGTTCTGGATATTGTTGTTGGTATCTTTAATATAATTGCCATTTGCATCCATCATCTCCATGGTAGGAGAGTAGTTCAAACCTACCCAAATAGGGTTAGATTGGTTCTGAAGGAAATCAGCACCTGAGTTGTCGGTCTGAGCGAGGTTGATATCGGTGGTCATTTCCAACCAGTCGAATATCTTGTTGTGCATGTTAGCCTTGATAGCGTATCGCTTAGAGCTGGTATCTGTGATAACACCCTTCTGGTCCATATAGTTGGCAGAGAAGTAGGTCTGAGTTTTCTCATTACCCTGAGAAACTGCTACCTTATAGTTCTGAGTGATACCTGTACGGAGCAGTTCGTCCATCCAGTCGATACCTGGCTTGGTGCCGTCAAGATAATCCTGCATAGCACCCTGAGATACACCCTTGTAATCAATCAAAGCCTGTGCATATTCTTTGGTTCCCATTACCTCTGGAATGTGGTAAGCGTTAGAGATACCGAAACTTGCATCGAATGTTACCTGTGTAGCACCAGCCTTACCGCTCTTGGTCTGTACCATAACTACACCATTGGCACCGCGGGCACCATAGATGGCGGTAGAAGATGCGTCCTTCAATACCTGGATGCTTTGGATATCTTCAGGGCTGATACCCTCAAGACCTGTCTCGCGAACGATACCATCTACTACGTAGAGAGGGTCGTTGCTCTTGTTTACGGAACTGGTACCACGTACACGAATCTTCATGGCTCCACCAGGAACACCGCTTGACATTACCTGCACACCAGACATACGTCCGTTGAGGGCATCCTCAACACGTGCAACAGGCTGGTCCTTGAAACTCTTGCTGTCCAAAACTGCCACAGAACCAGCCAAGTCAGCCTTCTTTACTGTACCATAACCGATGACTACGGTCTCTTCAAGCATGTTGGCATCATCCTGCAAAGTGATGTTGAGTGGACTACCGCTCCATGTGAGGGTCTGTGATTTGTAACCCACATAAGTGATGGTAAGTTTGGCACCCTTTTCGATGTTGCTGAGGGTGAAGTTACCATCCAGGTCAGTTACGGTTCCACCGGTCTTACCTTCGATTCTGATGGTTGCGCCGATGATAGGTTCTCCGGTAGCGTCTTTAACAGTACCTGTACATGAGTTTTGCTGCTGGGTAGCTGTAGCAATGGTAGAATTGCTTTGAGCAGCCAATGCAGAAACAGTGCAAAGAGGTGACATCGCACCTAAAAGCGCTGCAAAATACAAATTTGCTCTTTTGTTCATAGGGCTATTATTTATTGTTAGTTATAAAATTTTTCGTACTTCTTTCTAGTTATTAGAATGCTGAAACAGAGTTTATACAAGGGCATCCCTTTGCATCGTCGATTACGATGCGGATGCCACTTGTAGTAATCATATCGAAGCGAAGTATTCGCTTGTAGCCGATAGTGGTAGTCTCTTCCTTAGGGTCGAGCCTTACCCAGTTTTTGCCTTGTCGGTAATAGATTGAGAAGGCTTTTACGCGCTGCCCCAGAGGTATGTATTCCTGGAGCATGAGGCGTGTGATAGATTTTGGCTTTCCGAGTTGAAACTCGATATAGGCATCTTTTTTCTTTTTAGAAGCCCAGAAGGTGTCATACTGGCCGTCTGTGATATTCTTGCCAATGTGCTTGCCTTGCTGGCTGTCTACTTTAGGTGTGATGCCTTTCAGTAGATTGACAGATAATTCTTGTCGGATTTTCCTGTGGAAGTTTACTGCATTTGCAGAGTCGATAGGGTGGATGAGTCCATCCTTGTCTACCGGGAAGTTGAGTAACATGGTAGCGTTGTGTCCTACACTCTTGTAGTAGAGATCGCACAGGTCTTCAACGGTTTTTACCTTACTGTCTTCTTTCTCATGGTAGAACCATCCCGGGCGGATAGAAACATCGCACTCAGCTGGTGTCCACTGGTCGCCGTCTTCCCATCCAAACTGCAACTGTTTGTAGTCTTTGAAGCCTGGATAGACGGTGTTGGATGGTATTGTAGACCAGCAGGTCTCGCCTGCAAATCCATTTTCATTTCCTACCCATCGGCATCCCGGTCCGCCATCACCGAAAAGAATGGCATTGGGTTGTAAACTGTCAACAATTTCGAAAATCCTAGGAAAATTGTAGTAGTTCCTTCTGTCGATGGTTCTGCTTTCTTCGGCACCTCCGTACCAGCCGTCTCCTCCGTTGGCTCCGTCAAACCATACTTCGAAAAGTTCGCCGTAGTTGCTCAGAAGTTCCTTGAGCTGGCGCTGGTAGAGCTTCAGGTAGTAGGGAGAACCATAGCTTGCCTGGTGTCTGTCCCAAGGCGAGAGATAAACTCCGAATTTCAAACCGTATTTCTTGCATGCTTGGGAGAGTTCTCCTACCACATCACCTTCACCATTCTTATAAGGTGTGTTGCGGATGCAGTAATCTGTGGTGCGTGTAGGCCAGAGGCAGAAGCCGTCGTGATGTTTGGCTGTAATGATGACTCCTTTCATGCCCGCTGCAACCAGGGTTCTTGCCCATTGTTCGCAATCCAGTTTCTTTGGATTGAAGGTCTTTACATCCGAATTTCCGTATCCCCATTCCTTATCATTATCATTGAAGGTGTTGAGGCCGAAATGGATAAAAGCATAGGTTTCCAGTTTCTGCCATGCCACCTGCTTGGCGGTTGGCACAGGTTGGATGGGGTCTACCTGGCTGTTGTTGCGCTGGGCGGCAGCTGTTATGGTTGCCAGCCCCAGGCATAGTGCAAAAAGAAGAGACTTCTTCATACTTAAAATAGGTTTTGTATTGGTTGTTTAAATTCCTTATTTGTCGATGTTCTCATTTAGAAGCCGGTATCTTGCCATCAGACAGGCTCCCGTGATTCCTGCAAGACCTTTCAGACTTGAGGTAACGATCATAGAATCCTCATTCATGATGTTGAGAGAGAATTTTTTGATACCCATTTTTACCGGTAGCGTGAGGTAGTCGCCTGTAACCGACATTTCACCTCCGATGACCAGCATTTCTGGGTTGAAGATGTTGATGACTCCTGCCAGCTGTTTGCCAAGTTCATCTGCTATGCGCTGCAGTGTGGCAAGGCTCAGTACATCTTCCTTTGCTATGGCGTCCAGAATATCCTGGAGTGATAGGTCTTCATTCTTTTTCAGAACTCTTTCAGAGAGGATGGAAGTCTTTCCTTCCTTTATCTTCTCGATGAGTTTCCTTTTGAGTGCTCTGCCCGAAACTTCTGTTTCTATGCAACCAATCTTGCCGCAGTGGCAGATGATGTTGTTGTTGTAGGCAGTCATGTGACCGAATTCGCCAGAATATCCCGACTTGCCGTAATAGAGTTTGCCGTCGATGATGATTCCGATTCCGATGCCCCAGCATACGTTCACGAAGATGGCGTCTTTCAGGCCTTTGCACTGTCCCTTAATCAACTCAGCGAAAGCCATGCTCCGGGTATCGTTCTCGATACATACAGGCAGCTGTATGAGCTGAGTCAGCTTGTCGGTCAATGATTCTTTCAGGAAGGTGAACATGTTGTAGGCATTTCCCTGTACAGGATTCACGCGCTCAGCCACGTTCACGCAAACTTGAAGTATTTCTTCTCTTGAAACAGGAAGGCTTTCGATAAACTCATTGATGATTCTGCTTATCTCTTCCAGGTTTTCAGGAGAGTTCTCATATACGTAAGGCACTCTTGTTTTTTCGGTAATCAGATTGCCTGCGAAGTCGCTTGCTGCAAGTGCCAGGCAGTTCATCTCAGGATTGACGCCGATGAAGTAGCCTGCTGTTGGAACGAGGTCGTAAACCATCGGGATGCGTCCCGAAGAATTGTCTTTCTTTCCAATCTCTCTGGCGAGTCCTTCTTTTATCAACTCGTTGAGGGCACTTGTTGTTGTCGGTAAGCTAACTCCGATAGCCTTCGACATCTCTGGGATGGTGGAGGCTCCGTGAGAGATAAACTGCTCCAGGAGCTTGCCCTGAACTGAGGGCTTTTTGTTTATCTTTCTAAGATATTTTATTAAGTCAGCTTTCATAACTAATATTTTTTAGTTGCAAAGATAAGGTTTTTTCGGATAGGTGCAACATTTTTGCTGTTAATAAAGTTTAAATGGCGAAAAATAGTATACTTTTCATCGTTTTCGAATATCCTGTTTTCTCCTATACCTTATTATATATAGAGGGGGAGGAGATGCGTAAGTGCACAAAAGGAGGTTACACTTAATCGGCGTCAGATGCGAGCGAAGTGCAGGTATTCCGGCCATAAGAAGGCTCATAGTATAAAAAATGTTTTCGTTTTAGAAATATTAACGCTATTTTTATTGTAGTGTTTGATAAAACTTGTAACTTTGCAAAATAAAATATTTTAATAATGAAGTGAGCATTAATAAATAATTTAATAAACGGCAGTTTGTGTTGCTCCTCGTTATTTTTCGATTTTTAACCTATTAATTAAAAGAAGTATGGAATACGATGTAAAGTCTTTAGTGATTGGCTTGGATTTGGGTGGAACCAATTCCGTTTTCGGCATCGTTGATGGGGACGGAGAAATAATAGCTACAACCTCAATCAAGACCCAGACATTCCAACGCGTGGAACAATACGTAGAGGAGTCGGTAAAAGCTGTGATGCAGATAGTAGAACAGGTAGGTGGTATGGAGAAAATTCGTGCCATGGGCATCGGTGCGCCTTGTGGTAACTATTACAAGGGAACCATTGAAAATGCAGCAAACCTGGTATGGGCAAAGGGTATTGTACCGCTGGCTGACATGTTTGCAGAGAAACTGGGCATTCCGGTTGCTATTACCAATGATGCAAATGCGGCTGCTATGGGAGAAATGAAATATGGTGCTGCGGTTGGCATGAAAAACTTCGTAGAACTCACTCTCGGAACAGGCGTTGGATCGGGTATCGTGGCTAACGGGCAGCTGATTTATGGTTGCGACGGTTTCGCCGGTGAGTTGGGACACATGGTAGTGGATCCTGACGGTAGACCATGCGGCTGTGGCAGAAAGGGCTGTCTGGAGACCTACTGTTCGGCTACAGGCGTGGTCCGTACTACCTTAGCCATGCTCGAAGCATCAACCGGGGCAACTGAGCTGAGAAATATTCCAAGGGAAGAAATTACATCTTATGTAGTTTATAAGGCAGCCATGGCAGGAGATACACTGGCACGGGAAGTGTTCAGACAAACCGGTACAAGAATCGGCAAGGCCTGTGCAGAGATAGCTACCTTTCTGAGCCCGGAGGCTTTTATCTTCTTCGGAGGATTGGCACAGGCTGGCGATCTGCTCTTCCGTCCTATTGAAGAAGCATATAACGAGCATGTGCTCTCATTATATAAAGGTAAGGCTAAGTTCCTGATGAGCGGACTGGATGGTGCCAAGGCGGCCATCCTGGGTGCTGCAGCAATGGCATCTGAACTCTAATCCGTCATTTTAAAAAAAAAGAAAATATAACCTATTTAAATATAGATAAAGATATGAGACTCAATCTTAGTTCGCAAATCGTACTCAATAAAGTACCTGTAGAGTTCTACAAGCCAAAGACGACTGTAGAATACTCTGAAATCTCCAGAATGGAGAAGATTCATACAGATATCTTTGCCTCTATGGCAGAAGGTGCCAGTCATGTAGCTGATAAAATAGAAGCTGGCATCAAGGCGGCACAGCAGGAAGGCAAATTCTATGTGATGGCGCTGGGTGCCGGTTCTTCTCTCTATTCTGTATACGATGAACTCGTTCGCCGTTACAACGAGAAGACCCTGAGCTTCCGCAATGTTATTGTATTCAATGCATACGAATATTATCCGCTCCAGAAGGACAGTTCTCTCCGTACCATCAACCAGTTGAAGGATCGTTTCCTCAATCATGTGGATGTGACTGAGCAGAACATCTTTACACTGGATGGTTTTGTGGCACAGGATGCCGTACAGGACAGTTGCCGTCTTTATGAGCAGCGTATCAAGACCTTTGGCGGTCTCGATGTAGCTCTCATAGGTATAGGCCGTTCGGGTAATATTGCTGCCAACGAGCCAGGTTCGGGCATCCAGTCGATGACACGTATCATCCTCATCGGCAATACCTCTCGCGAAGAGATGGAGAACAGTGAGCAGACCAAGGAAACCATTCCTCCATGTTCGCTCACCATGGGTATCGCTACCTTACTCTCAGCCAAGAGCATCTATCTGACAGCCTGGGGCGAAGAGAAGGCAGAGATTATGCAGAAGGTGGTGGAGAACTCTATCACAGATACCCTGCCGGCATCATTCCTTCAGACTCATCCGAATGCTCATGTTGTCATCGACCTGGGTGCTGCTCACCATCTGACACGTATTGAGCATCCATGGCTCGTAACTTCATGCCAGTGGAGTGATAAACTGGTGCGTTCGGCACTGGTATGGCTCTGCCAGAAACTCGGTAAGCCTATCCTGAAGTTGACCAATAAGGATTATAATGAGAACGGACTGAGTGAACTTCTGGCTCTCTATGGCTCAGCCTATAATGCCAATATCAAGATTTTCAATGATTTGCAGCATACCATTACCGGATGGCCAGGTGGTAAGCCGAATGCCGATGATACCTATCGCCCAGAGCGTGCAACTCCATTCCCTAAGAAGGTTATCGTATTCTCTCCACACCCAGACGATGATGTTATCTCTATGGGAGGAACTATCCGTCGACTGGTACAGCAGAACCACGATGTGCATGTAGCTTACGAAACATCAGGAAACATTGCTGTGGGTGATGAGGAAGTAACAAGATTCATGCACTTTATCAATGGTTTCAACCAGCTTTTTGCAGACTCAAAAGACAGCATCATCTCTAATAAATATAAGGAAATCAAGACCTTCTTTGCCAAGAAGAAGGAGAGTGACTTCGATACGAGAGATATCCTGACCATCAAGGGACTGATCCGCCGTGGTGAGGCTCGTACCGCTTGTACTTATAATGAAATTCCGCTTGACCATGTCCACTTCCTCGACCTGCCATTCTATGAGAGCGGCAAGATAGAAAAATTGCCAATGACCGAGAAGGATGTGGAGATAGTGAGAGCTCTGTTGCAGAAGGTGCAGCCGCATCAGATTTATGTTGCCGGCGACCTTGCTGATCCTCACGGAACCCACAAGAAGTGTACCGATGCCGTTCTGGCAGCTATCGACGAAGAGAAGAAAGCGGGTGCTGAATGGTTGAAGGACTGTCGCATCTGGATGTATCGTGGTGCCTGGGCAGAATGGGAGATTGAGAATATCGAAATGTGTGTTCCATTGAGCCCTGAGGAGTTGCGGGCAAAGCGTAACTCTATCCTCAAGCATCAGTCGCAGATGGAGAGTGCTCCTTTCTTGGGCAATGATGAGCGCCTGTTCTGGCAGAGAGCCGAAGACCGTAACCGTGCTACTGCATCGCTCTACGACCAGTTGGGTCTGGCATGCTATGAGGCCATGGAGGCTTTCGTGGAGTACAAACCATTGTAATACCTTATTAATATATTTAAATCATGGCAAAGTTCAATCGTTTATTAGGCTCGTTTGTAGCCTGTGCAGCGATGCTGGGTGGTATCTCCTCTCCGGCATCTGCTGCCGATATTAATATTATCCCGATACCGGTGAAGACTCAGGTACAGAAAGGTGAGTTCGTATTGCCACAGAAGGTGGTAATCGCTTACCAGACGGCTGAAGGCAGAAATATCGCCCAGTACATGGCAGACAAACTGAAGGCTTCTACAGGTTATGAGGTAACGGTAGGTGGAAAGAAGGGGAATATCTCTATACAGATTTCTCCTTCGCTGAAAATTGCCGAGGAAGGTTATCGCCTTTCCGTAACCGCCAAGGGAGTTGTTATCAAGGCGAAGACCGCCAAGGGCGCCTTCTACGGTATGCAGAGTTTCATGCAGTTACTCCCTGCCCAGATAGAGAGCGCAACCCGGGTGGATGGAGTGAAATGGGTAGCACAATGCTGTGATATCCAGGATGCTCCACGCTTCGGCTACCGTGGATTCCATCTCGATCCATGCCGCCATTTTATTTCTGTCGAGAATGTGAAGAAGCAACTGGACCTGATGTCTATGTTCAAGGTGAATACCATGCACTTCCATCTGACGGAAGACCAGGGCTGGCGTATCGAAATCAAGAAATATCCTAAACTTACTTCTGTGGGCAGTATCCGTACCGAGGGCGATGGCTCTCTTTATGGCGGTTTCTATACCCAGGAGCAGATTAAGGAAATAGTGGATTATGCTGCCAAGCGCTATATTACCGTGATTCCGGAAATCGACCTTCCTGGTCACATGATGGCAGCTATCTCTGCTTATCCTTATCTTTCATGCAAAGGCGAGCAGTGGTCGTTGAGAACTGTTTGGGGGGTAGAGGATATCGTGATGTGTCCGGGCAAGGAAGATATGTTCCGCTTCCTGGATGACATTTTTAGTGAGATTGTTCCTCTCTTCCCAGGTAAGTACTTCCATATCGGTGGCGACGAGTGTCCGAAGACCAGTTGGAAAAACTGCCCTACCTGTCAGAAGCGTATTCAGACTGAGGGCTTGCAGGCAGAAGGAAAGCATTCGGCAGAGGAAAGACTGCAGAGCTACGTTATCAAGCGCATAGAGAAGATGCTGGAGAAGCGTGGCAGAAAGATTATCGGATGGGACGAGATTCTGGAAGGCGGATTGAGTGAGAATGCTACCGTGATGTCATGGCGTGGAACGGAAGGAGGTATCGAGGCTGCCATGCAGAAGCATGATGTCATCATGACGCCGGGCAGCGACGGTATGTATCTCGACTGGTATCAGGGCGACAGCAAGGTGGAGCCTGTAACCATTCCTAGTCCTCCTAGATATCTGGCTTCTACCTATAATTATAATCCGGTACCTGATACCATCAAGGCATTAGGACTGGCTCATCATATCCTGGGCGTTCAGTGTAACAACTGGTCGGAATATATGTATTCCAATGCCAAGATGGAGTATATGATGTATCCTCGTGCCATTGCTCTCTCTGAGATTGCATGGTCGCCAGTGAGCAGGAAAAACTTCAAGGATTTCTGCCGCCGACTGGATGCAAACAGTGTTCGTCTGGACGAGCGCCATATCCGTTATCATATCCCATTGCCTGAGCAGCCTTTCGGTTCTTGTGATAAGGTGGTCATTACTGGGGATACTGCGGTAACCTTTACCACCTCGCGTCCTATGAAGATGGTTTATACATTGGATGGAAGTACACCAACTCCTTCTTCTTCGGCTTATGCAGAGCCTATCAGGGTGAGTGGAAATACCATCATCAAGATAGCAACCATATTGCCTTCAGGCAAGATGAGCCGTATCAGAACCATTGATGTTGAGAAGCAGACTTATGCTCCTGCTGTTAAGGTGGAGGGCGCAAAACCTGGGTTGCAGATGAAGCGCATTAAGGGCAACTATCTGAAGGTTGACCAGCTGGAATGGGCTGATGCTGCCTGGGAGTGTGCAAACATCGAGGGCTTGGAGCAGATGAAGATTCAGCAGAAGGATGATGCTGCTACCTTGCGCGGTGCCAATAATTATGCTGCCATCGCTGAGGGCTACATCAATATTCCGGAGGATGGTGTCTATTATCTCTCTTCCCGTCTGGAGCAGGTTTGGATTGATAACAAACTCATGATTAGCAATGAGGGGGATGTGAAGGCTGGTACCAATCATGATACTTCTGTAGCATTGGCTAAGGGATTGCATCCTTTCAAGGTGGTTTTCCTCAGCAATATCGTTGGCGGCTGGCCTTCTTGGTGGAGCAGTCTCGGCATTGAAATGCGCAAGGACAGCGAACAGAAGTTTACACCAGTAGATAACTCTATGTTTTTCAGAAAATAATAAACAGATATGAGCATCAGAAATATAGCAAATGTATCGCTTTGCCTCGCCTTGCTGTCTGTCGGCAATGGCGTGGCGGCTCAGAACGAGTCGCGCTGGCATAATGTGGATATCAACCAGCAGAACCGCGAACCTCGCCGTGCTGCTTTCTTCGCATACGAGACCCTTGACAAAGCACAGAGTTTTGACAAGAAGAAGTCGGCCAACTATCTTTCGATGGAAGGCATGTGGAAGTTTAACTTCGTGAAGGATCATAACAAGCGTCCAGCCAACTTCTTTGCAGCCAACTATGACGATTCGGAGTGGAAGGATTTCCCTGTACCGGGGCTGTTCGAACTGAACGGTTATGGAGATGCTACTTATAAGAATGTCGGTTATGCCTGGGCTACCCAGTTTGACCCAAATCCTCCTTATATCAGCGAACTCAACAACTATACGGGTTCTTATCGTCGTACCTTCGAACTTCCTAAGGACTGGAAGGGCAAGGATGTCTATTTCCATGTAGGTTCGGCTACCAGCAACCTGACCCTTTGGGTAAACGGCAAGTATGTGGGATATAGTGAAGACAGCAAGGTGGCTGCCGAGTTTAATATCTCCAAGTATCTGAAGCCGGGCAAGAACCTGATAGCTATGCAGGTGATGCGCTGGTGCGATGGTTCTTATTTCGAGGATCAGGACTTCTGGCGCTTTACTGGTATAGCCCGTGAGGTTTATCTCTATGCACGTCCGAAACTTCATGCTGCCGATATCCGTCTTGATGCCGGTTTGATGAATAATTATAGGGATGGTATCCTGAACTATCAGATAGCGCTGAAGGGCGGCAAGACTGATGTGACTGTAGCCTTGTGTGATAAGGATGGCAAGCAAATAGCATCGGCTACCGGAGCTCAGGGTGTAATCAAAGTACCGAAGGTGAAGGCTTGGACTGCTGAGACACCTTATTTATATAAGGTATACATCTCTCTGAAGAATAAGCAGGGGGTAGCGGAGGTGATTCCGCAGAAGGTGGGCTTCCGCAATGTGGAAATCAAGAACGCCCAGTTGCTGGTGAACGGCAAGCCTGTACTGATTAAGGGTGCCAACCGGCATGAGATAGATCCGGATGGTGGATATGTGGTAAGTGTAGAGCGCATGATTCAGGATATCAGAATCATGAAACAGTTGAACATCAATGCGGTTCGTACCTGCCATTATCCTGACGATCCTCGCTGGTATGAACTCTGTGATGAATACGGACTGTATCTTACTGCTGAGGCTAACCTCGAATCTCATGGTATGGGATATGAGGAAAAATCACTCGCTAAGTTCCCTGAGTATCTCCAGACTCACATCGAGCGCAATGAAGGTAATGTGAAAAGTTTTATCAATCACCCTTCTATCATCGTATGGAGTTTGGGTAATGAGTGTGGTTACGGCATCAACTTCGAAAAGACCTATGACTGGGTGAAAGCGCTCGACAAGACCCGTCCTGTTCAGTATGAGCGTGGCGGTTATGACAGCAAGACCGATATTTACTGCCCGATGTATATCGACTACGAGGAGAGTGAGAAATATTGCAAGAGTGATGGTGTAAAACCATACATCCAGTGCGAATATGCTCATGCTATGGGTAATTCGGAAGGTGGTTTCAAGGAATATTGGGACCTCATCCGTAAGTATCCTAAGTATCAGGGTGGCTATATCTGGGACTTCGTAGATCAGGGCATTCGTGACAAGAGTCCTGTCACCGGTAAGGAAATCTTTACTTATGGTGGAGATTACGGCCGCTATCCGGCAAGTGACTATAACTTCAACTGTAATGGTATCATTGCTCCAGACCGCCGTCTGAATCCTCATGCTTACGAGATTCAGTACTATCATCAGAATGTATGGATCAAGGACCTGGATGCTGTGAATGGTGCTTTCAAGGTTTTCAACGAGAACTTCTTCAAGAATATTGATGACTTGAACCTGACAGCTACGGTTTATGCCAATGGTGTGAAACTGGCTACAGTTGAGATTTCTGAAACAAAGGGTATTGCTCCTCAGGCTACCAAACTGATCAAGAGTGATGAACTGAAGTATGCGGTGGCTGAGGCTGAATCGAAGCATGCAAAGGAGGAGATTGTTCTTAACTTTGCTTTTGCAAGCGATGGCACACAGCCGCTGGTAGACAAGGGCCAGGTGATGGCTCGCCAGCAGTTTATCATCAGCGATTATCAGTTTGCCAAACCGGCGGTTCCTGCTGTTGCTGCTGCGCCAACCAAGAAGGGTAAGGTGCAGCAGACAAGCAGTATGGAGGTGGAGGAAACCAACTCTTATGTGAAGGTCAGCGCACAGAGAATGTCTGTTACCATAGGCAAGAAGACGGGTATGATAGATTATCTCGATGTAGATGGGGAACCGATGTTGAAGTTCCGTGAGAGTATGACTCCGGAATTCTGGCGTGCTCCTACCGATAATGACTATGGAGCATCTCTGCAGAAGGAGATGAGAGTATGGAAGAACCCGCAGATGACTCTGAAGTCTTTCGACAAAAATGTGAGTAAGGACAATGTGGTGCTGACAGCTCTCTTCGATATGCCTGAAGTGAAAGCTCAGCTGATGCTCCGCTATGACATCAGTGCTGCGGGCGAGGTGAATGTTACCCAGAAGATGACTACCGACAAGGAGGTTCAGGTTGCCGATCTGTTCAGATTCGGTCTGCAGTTGCAGATGCCTGCTACTTTCTCTAAGCTCGAGTATTATGGTAGAGGTCCTGAAGAGAACTACGTAGATCGTCATTCTTCTGCTTTTATCGGCAAGTACGAGTCTGACGTGAAGGATGAATATTATCCATATATCCGTCCGCAGGAGAGTGGTAACCATACCGATATCCGCTATTTCTCTATTTTTAATCCAACCACCGGCAAGGGGATTACCTTCGAGGGGTATGAACCTATGGAGTGCAGTGCCATCCCTTATCTGGTAGAGGATTTGGATTCTGGTATCGAGAAGACGCATGCATGGGGACAACACAGTGGTGATCTGGTGGATAAGGGACTCGTGCAGTTGCATATCCAGAAATGCCAGTATCCTTTGGGCTGCATCGACAGTTGGATGACCAAGCCTATGGAGAAGTATCGTCTCCATTATGCTGATCGTGAATTTACATTCAAAATAAAGGCAAAATAAAATTTCCGTTATAAAACTCAGATATATGCGGAAATACGGGTATAAGATTAAGTTTAAATAATAAAGTGACCCTAGTTTTAGGGTTGAAAGTTTGTTTTTAGGTTTGCCGCTTGAGGGGTCTTTGGGGCCTTTCAAGCGGCTTTTTTATTGCTTGTTTCAAAATGAAACGAATAATGTGTAATTTGCTTTCATTTTGTTCTGTATTTTAAAAAGAACTATGCAAAATAATAACTAAATGAAAATAATAACATCAAAAAGTAAGTAATACTGCAAAATATTTAGCAAAATGTCGTACCTTTGCACCAGAAAATAAACAAAATGTAAATTAATTAATAGGAGAGATTAACATGAAAAAGATTGAAGCAATCATCCGTAAGACTAAGTTTGAGGATGTAAAGGAAGCATTGCTTGCCGCCGACATCGAGTGGTTCTCTTACTACGATGTAAGAGGAGAGGGCAAGATGAGACAGGCTCGAATCTACCGTGGTGTCATGTATGATACCAGCAGTATCGAGCGAGTGTTGCTGAATGTTGTCGTGCGCGACAAGAACGTAGAGAAAACGATTAATGCCATCCAGGAGGCTGCCCGTACAGGCGAGATTGGTGATGGTCGAATCTTTGTAATTCCAGTGGAGGATACCGTAAGAATCCGTACAGGTGAAAGAGGCGACATCGCTCTCTATAATGCTGAGCAGGAGAAATAAAATGCTAATTGGAGGAGAGAGAATAGTTTTCAGGTTTAAAGAACACTTTAAAGATTTTATGTTATGAGTGTACAGGATTTAGGAATTTCAGTAGATACCGTATGGATGCTCTTGGCAGCCATGTTGGTCTTTTTCATGCAGCCGGGATTTGCCCTCTGCGAGGCGGGCTTTACCCGTAGTAAAAATACAGCGAACATCTTGTTTAAGAACTTTGTCGATTTTATGATCGGTTCCGTTCTCTTCTGGTTCGTAGGTTTCGGATTTATGTTTGGTAGCGATGGCGCCGGTTTCATCGGTATGCCTAACTTCGGCGATTTGTCTTTCTATACAAATGCAGCCGGTCTTCCTACTGAAGGCTTCCTGATGTTTGAAACCGTATTCTGCGCTACTAGTGCTACCATCGTTTCAGGTGCTATGGCAGAACGTACCAAGTTCTCCATGTACTGCGTTTACTCATTCTTCATTTCATTGATTATCTACCCTGTAGAGGGTCACTGGACATGGGGCGGCGGTTGGCTTTGCAACAGCGAGGCAGGTTCATTCATGATGAACACCTTCGGTGCTGCCTTCCATGATTTCGCAGGTTCTGCCATCGTACATAGTGTTGGTGGTGTACTTGCCTTGGTTGGTGCTATCTGCTTAGGTCCTCGTCTTGGTAAGTATCGCAATGGTAAGAGTACTGCTATCCCAGGTCACAATCTGATGGCTGCTGCTCTTGGTGTATTCATCCTCTGGTTCGGATGGTTCGGATTCAACCCTGGTTCTCAGCTCGCTGCTTCTGGTGAGGTTAACCGTGTTGCTATCAGTCACGTATTCCTGACAACCAACTTGGCTGCAGTTTGTGGTGGTCTCGGTACTATGTTCACCTCTTGGATTAAGTATGGCAAACCTTCGTTCTCATTGACATTGAACGGTATTCTGGCTGGTTTGGTAGCCATTACTGCTGGTTGCGATTTGGTTAGTCCATTGGGTTCAGCCATCATCGGTCTCTTGGCAGGTATAATCTTGGTATTCTCTATCGAGTTCATTGATACAAAGCTTCATATTGATGACCCTGTAGGTGCAAGTTCTGTACATGGTGTATGCGGTATCTTCGGTACCTTGATGACCGGTCTTTTCGCCCTCGACGGTGGTGCTTTCTATGGTGGTGGCTTCGGATTCTTCGGTGCTCAGTGCTTCGGCATTCTCTGCATCGACCTTTGGGCAGCCGTAACAGGTATTATCCTCTTCTGGGGTATCAAGAAGATTGCTGGTCTCCGTGTTGATAAGCGAATCGAGGAAGAAGGTCTCGATATCTATGAGCATGGTGAGAGTTGCTACAACTAAAGATGCTTTCATATAGCGAGCGAGAGAGATTTTTTCAGCAGAAGTTTTGGCGAGCAGAGTTGTTATTTGTACCTTTGAATAAGGTACGCTGCATCTCAACAATATAAATAAATCGCGATTTATTTTGTATTGTCTTCGATTTGCAGTACCTTTGCTGCCGAAACTTTTAAAAACAAAAATGTATCACATAAAAATAAGAGAATATGAAGAAGGTTTTTGATATAAAGAAGATGGGTGCCCTTGCACTCGGTTTGGTTGCTTTTGTTCCTGCTGCTTCTGCGCAGGATGAGGTGGAAACAACAATCGCTGCAGATGTCGTAAACCAGTATATCTGGCGTGGTCAGGATCTCGGTAACGTATCTCTCCAGCCAACACTTGGTATTGGCTATAAAGGTTTCTCATTGACAGGTTGGGGTAGTGTAGGCCTTTCTAAATGGGATGATACCAAGGAATTCGACCTGACTGCTGCCTATACAACAGGAGGCTTTACCATTGGAATTACCGACTACTGGTTTAATTCTGGTGATGGTCGCTACTTCGAGTACGATTCTCATAAGACAGCACATGTTTTTGAAGCCAATATTGGTTACGACTTCGGTCCTGTAGCCTTGAACTGGTATACCAACTTTGCGGGAGCAGATGGTCTTAACAAGGATGGTGACCGTGCTTATTCTTCATATGTTGAGGCTACAGCCCCATTCAAGTTGGGCGGTTGTGATTGGGCAGCAAGTATAGGCGCAGTTCCATTTGCTACATCTTTCTATGGTGATGCCAATGGTTTTGCAGTTACCAATGTTTCACTGAAAGCTACCAAGGATTTGAAGATTACAGATTCTTTCTCTGTTCCAGTCTTCGCTCAGGTAGCTGCTAACCCTAGCACCGAAAAAGCTTACCTGGTAGTAGGTTTTACCTTGCAGCCATAATAGGCTCTTAGGTTTTACGATATAATCTTACGTTGGTAGGTTTAAGTTTTTATTTTTTTATTTTAAATGCCGATAGTTCCGTCAAAGAGCTATCGGCATTTCTTTGTATGATATGGGGGGGTAAGAAACTGTGTATAATGCCCTGGATGCTTTGTTGCATATCTATGAGCGTATAATATGCCCTGGATGCTTTGTTTATCTTAAAAATGATTGTATTTTACAGATTGTAATTAAATAGTACATTTTTCTTTTCAGTTTATCATATGTTTTAATCTAATATGCGTTAATATGTTATTGTTGTGATAAAGTAAAGACAAAATGCTACTAATCTTTTCTTTATTCTAACAAAAAGTTGTAATTTTGCACCTGAAACATAGCAAAAA
>ERZ1023967.79-NODE-79-length-27466-cov-34.094269_pt1 | contig 27466 bp, 18 predicted proteins | sample MGYA00380429_ERZ1023967 | MGnify/ENA primary metagenome ERZ1023967 (study PRJEB33179, sample SAMN07449055) | human gut metagenome | biome: Human-gut; feature: Human associated habitat; material: Faeces | host: Homo sapiens | place: India:Kasaragod | collected... | reverse complement strand
GTATGCCTCTGGCATCTTGGCGTTCTGATTTAGTTTTAGTACGTAAAGCAACATAAGTTTTTAAGTTTTAAATGGTTAATGGTTAATGTTAAGTGGGCGCTGCGCAGTGCCTGATCTCTTTCTGAATCACATTGCAAAGATACAACATTTCATTTTCCCAACTCACCGATGCTCACTGTTGCTCACCGATATTCACCGATTATCACTGATAAATATCAGGGTTCTCCCAAATGGAAGAAAATATAGGATACTTGCAGAGGATTGAACTCCTTGCAGCTCTTGTTGTATCCACTCTTCTGCAACTGCTCGTAGAGCTGGGTGCATCTTACTATCCATCTCATCAGATGGGCTCTTGCCACGTCCGGGTCGGAATCCGGAAAATAGAGCAGGGCTAACTCCTGCTTGGTGTAACTTCGTAAATCCATTTTCTATAATGTTGAATGTTGAGTGTTGAATGTTGATTTTGAACACGAATCTCTCGAATCTCACGAATCTTTCGTTCTGAAGCAACTTATTCGTTTAATTCGTGCAATTCGTGTTCAGTAAACCCAATAAGTAATTCGTGTTCAGTAAACCCAATAAGTAATTCGTGTTCCGAAAAAACAATAAGAAATTCATGTTCAGTAAAAACAGTACGTAATTCGCGTGCAGAGAAATATCTATTAGGGTTATGCTTCGTAACTATGATACTTAGCTATCGTAACCATGATACTTAGCGGTCGTAACCAAGATACTTAATCCTCCACGGTATCGTTAGGATCGATGAAGGAATCGTTGTTGATTTCGCTACCTTCCTTCTCTATCACAGCCCAGCCGTTGCCGTTCTTCTTGTGAATCTTCTTGAATCCAAGACGCTTCATCACGTTACCGATGTTCTGGTTGTTCAGGTTCTGGCGAAGGGCAGGGTTCACACCTATCCTCTCCAGTATCTCGGCACTGTAGCGGAACTTGATAAACTGTAGCGGCGTATCTGGCTCCGGCACCCGGTAGTAACGGAGTATCTGCTCCTCGGCATAGTTGGCTACCATGAAGAGGCGGTTGTGACTGCGCATCAGTTCGATGTCGTCCCTCGTCAACCAGTATGTCCACTCCAGGGGCTCGCCCTTAGGATGGCTCATCACCTCCTGACCCAGTGCCACTGCTTCGGCAAACACGTGGTCGTAGTCTATCGGGTGCTCTATCGGACTCTCGATGCTCTTTACCAGCCAAGGACAGTAGCGGCGGTTCTCCTCGTCGGTGATGAACTGCTGGTTGTTGGTGGTGCCGCAGAGCGATCCGCGGTGGGGCATCTCCGAACGGTACTTGTCGTAAGGTCGGCGTATGGAGAATGTCACCTTGGTCATGTTGCTCTTGAAGGCGCTCAGGTTCTTGCCGAATACCATCTCAAACTCGTCGAGACAGAGCAGAGCCTTGCTGCTGAAAGCCTCCATGAAGTCCTTGTCGGTATAGGCGCCCGTCGAGTCGTTGAGGAAGTACTGGCGCAACTGTGGGGGCAACAGCATGTGGAAGAACGTGGTCTTGAAGATGCCGCCCTTGCCCACGAAGATGAGTATCATCTGGTTCACCACCTTCAGCGTTACCCACGCCACTACCATCGCTACCAGCCACTTCTTGAAGAAATAGCGGAAGAGGCTCTGCGTATGCTCGTTGTCGGGCAGGTTCTCTACCTCGATGCGGTCGGCGAGCTGGTCGATGTAGTCGGGATCCTCTCCCTTCTTCCATTTCGGCAGACTGCGCAGGTAATCGTCCAAAGGGTCGAACGGCTCGCTGAAGTCGCTGTTGATGATGTTGTGCAAGGTCTTCTCTGAGAGATGCAGTCCCGACTCGTCCATTTCGCTCCAGATGGAGTTCTCGATATTGTCGTCGATGCGTACCCAGTCAGGATACTTGCCGTCTAAAACGAAGCGGCTCTCCACCTCGTAAAATCCCGTCAGCACGTTTCGGCGGAACAGATAGTGGGTGAGTAGCCACTGCTTGATGCCCCTTACCGATGGCTTGGCGCTGCGCCCCTCGCCATGACGATAGAAATGCCAGATACCAAACTTGTTCAGATGCTTGTAGCGAGACTTGATGACAGAAGCCGTATCTTCGTAGCTGGTGCCAAACTCACGGTCGGCGTAGGTCAGAACTTCTTCCTGCGGGATGCCATAGTAGATGCAGATGTCGGCAAAGTGCCATACATACTCGTTGTGATGCTCAGGTTCGAACCGATAGCCCCACAGGTCGAGCAGTTCCTTGATATGGGAAGCTGCCTCCTCGATGGTAGGCGCGCCCTTGTCGCTTGACTTCGCCTCCTCTTTCACCTTGCTGCTTCGCTTTCCTCCCTTGGCGTTTCGCCTGGCAGAATACTTCGCCTGCAATGCCTTCTTCGTGTAGAGGGGTTTCAGATCCTTCGGTCCCAAGGCAAAAGGCTCGGCATCCCAACGGAAATAGGCATCCGGGTCGTAGGCAAGACCGGCGCATCGGGTGATGTCTACACACTGCTTGTCGGGAGCGATACCCAGGAGCTGGGTGTAGTAAGCCATCGCCTTCTGCAGCACGGCATCGAAGAGTTCGAGCACGCTGATGTCGTCATCATCTACAGGATGGTAGGCGCAGAATACTCTGAATCCCCTGCCGCTCACGGTGATATACTCTACCATCGTATGACTGTCGCCTCTCACCAGTTGGATAAGCTGCTCCATATCTTCCTTCTTCACATGGTCGAAGTCGAGCTGGAACATGTAGGTAGGTTTGAGGAAGTCGGCAAGTTGTCTGCCGTAGCCGTTCATGAGTGCCGAAACCGTGATGGCAGGCATCTCAGGCTTGTACTGGTCGGCAAACTGCTTGCTGATGGCGAGGCGCTTGCGGTAAGTCTCAGTCATCATTCGAAGCTCAGGGCTAGAGGTAATCACGCTCTTGAGATACAACCAGTCGGCGAGTGGATGGCTCTCCGAAGATTTGATACAAGGGAAGTACGATGGCATCGTAGCTGTCCCATTCATGCTGTTGTTGTTTGGTTCTTTTTCCATTTCGTTTTAAAATTGTTGTTGTTATATACTATTCAGTCGTTTCCAACGTTCTCTAAGAAAGAGTGTGGGTGAACACTTGGCGATGAAGTTGGTGAAGGGTGAACCCTGATGCCAACCTTTAGCGTTAATAATGTGTTAAAAACACTATATAACCCATTATAATAGAGACTCTTATATTTCTAGCATGCGCTGTATATACAAAGTTCTTTTTACTAGGGTTCACCCCTGAGCCGAAAAGGTGAATGCTTGGGGCAAGTGTTCACCCCGCTGTTCACCAATCGGTAACTGTCAGCAAAGATACGACAAAAGAGCGATATAGATAATCGAAAATTACCACATTGTGGTAAAAACAAATAATTTAAGTGTTAATTTTTTAAAAAGTTTTAGGAATGGAAAAAAGAAATTCCTTCTTTCTGCCGCTGAGAAGTTAAAGCTCGCGGCTGAGATTTCGTCGAAGACTGCTGAGCAGCGTTTCGATAAGTTGTCAAACCGGTTAGTGAAGTCTGCCAAGCACATTTATTCAGAGAAGGCGATTTATCATGAGTTGACCGAAGGCATGCGTGCCTGGGTGTTGAAGAAGAGTGACATCAAGAAAGCGTTTCACCTGACCCGCAGTTTCTTCACTCATTTGAACAAAGGCGAGCATATGTTGCTCTCCGAGTTTGTTCGTTTCACCAATTGGATTTTCACCCATTATGCTAGCGAGGAGGTTCGCCTGAAGGTATGGATGGGTATTGGCACGGTGTTGTTCTGTCACACGAAGGAGAACGCCGATTACGGTTGGCATCCATTCTCCCGTCCTCTCGACCAGATCTTAGAGGACATGATAGAGAAGGAAGTGAAGAAGCGAGTAGAGAAGGAGTTAAGAATCCGCGCTTTGAAGAAGGCCCAGGATGAGATAGGAAAATACTGATTTCATTTTTTTAGATTGATTTAGAACCATTAAGGCGCCGCCTTCCTGCTGGCGAAAGCTGGCTGGAAGGGGGTGCTGTAAAACCTAAAGCTGTAGAGTCTGGAAGTAGTTTGAATCCGTGAGATCCGTGTGGGGCAAAACTTCCGAAAATTCAGTAAAGAATTTATATCTATAATGATGCAAAAAGACGAATAATTCGCTGAAAATCAAAGGAAACTATGATTTTTTTGTCGATTTACCTGAAAATATTTGGTATTTTGAAAACTTCTGTGTATTTTTGCAGGAAATAAGTGATATTTGGAATTAAAAAAACAAATTTTTATAAAAGGAGTAATATGACAACATTAAATATACAAGCAGCACAGAATGATATTATTCGTCAGGTGCTTAATACACAAGATATCCATCTTTTGGATAGGATAAGAAACCTCTTTGCAAATAAAGAGGCAAATGAGGCGTGTATGGTTCAAGAAGAGCCTTGTATGACTAAAGAAGAAATACTCTCAGGTTTCGACAATGCCCTCCATGAGCTGAAGTCCTATCGTGAAGGAAAGCTAGAGCTTAAACCATTGGAGGACGTGCTGAATGAGTTGTAAGATATTTACTTTCCCTTCTTTTGAAAAGGAAGCTAAACGATTGAATAAGCGCTATAAGTCGTTAAAATCTGATTTGAAGGAATTGATGAATGAGTTAAGTTCTTCCCCCTCTTTGGGTGCAGATTTAGGTGGCGGCTTGCGTAAGGTTCGTATGGCTATTAAATCGAAAGGAACTGGTAAAAGTGGCGGTGCCCGTATAATAACAGTTGTGTTAGCCGATATAGAGGAAGGTCTCGGCTTGCTTTATATCTATGATAAATCGGAGCGGAGTACTATAAAGGGGAAAGAACTGACAGATTTGTTGAAGAAGAATGGCTTAGTTTGATATGCTATTGAAGAAAGGAGTAAAAATTGAACAATACAACGAAATTCCCTGTTGCCGATGCTTGCCAAGTAGTATCAGCAACAGGGATTCTTCGTTTTACTTCTCGTCCTTGTTCAGCTATCGCCCATACGATACTTAATGTCGTAGTTGATGATGAAGTCGAGCTCCCTTCTTCAGTAAAGCCGTAATGCTTGGCGAGAAGCAAGATTATTTGTATATTTTGTCTATTTCTTTTCTTTAGAAAGATAGATAGTTTGTGCCAAAACATACAATATGTTTGAATAGTGGATGATGGCGTTGAAGTCTAGCTCTGTGCCTTTTCTGTCTTATTTAGATAAGGTTCTCGAATCTGGTGCTGTGCTCGTCATCAATGATGCTTTTCTCTTATTCTTCTGCCAGTTCTTTCATCGCATCGTTTAATGTGTTGAAAAGAACGTTGATGTTTTCTTCTTCATTCTTGCATGCCTCCTTGAAGAGGGCTACAGGATCTTCGGTGCTGCTCTTGAGCGGAGTCTCGTTGAGCAGGATGTTGACATTGTTCAGCAACATGCCGTGAAGGGTAGGCATGTGGAGCTGGTGCTGTTCGCCCTCCTTGCTGCCACACTTCAGTCCGGCTGCGTATGCCTTTACGATGATGCGGACCAGGAGATGGATGGCCATCGGCTCATCGGCTAGACTGATGAGAATGCCGTGGGTATAATCGCGTACATGCTCTTCAAGTGTGGTAAACTTGCCTTGAAGAAGCCAGGTGAAGTTACGCTTGTATTCTGATTCCATCGCCTTGTAAAGCTGGTTCGATTTGCAGGCTATGCGCAAGTAGTCGAGCATGGTTGGCTCAAAGGTCGGGTCAGCCTGTTTCATGCTGTCGAAGTTCTTCTTTATGCGCTCGTTGGCTTCCTCGGCAGTCTTGTAGTTGAGGCGTACGAGGGTAGAGAACATGATGTCGAAGAAGTATTGGTTTACCTCGCCATAGTGCTCCAGCATCATCTGCTTGATCTGTTTCGGGTCGTTCTTCTTGCTGAAGTCATTGCCTTCGATGGTAGCATCGATGATGCCACGTGCGTAAGCTTCGAAGAAACCTCTTACAAATGCAGCTACTGCCTGATAACTGTTGATTCTTTTGCTCATTTCTTGTCTGTGTTTATTGGGCTGTTCCTGTTTGGGAATAACAGCTTCTTATTCAAAAGTCTTAAATTCATACCCCTGTTCCATGAGCCATTCTATGGCCTGAGGGAGTGCTGTCTTCAGCTTTTCAATGCTCTTCAGCGAGTCGTGGAAGGTGATGATGCTGCCATTGCGGGCATATCGCTTCACATTGTTCACCACATCTTCTGCCGTCATCCATTTGGAATAGTCGCGCGTCACCACATCCCACATGATGACCTTGTAAGTGCGGTGCAGCCACCAATACTCACTTGGTCGCATCCAGCCGTGAGGTGGACGGAAAAGATGGGCATGGATGATGTCGTTCGCCTTATTGGTGTTGAGCACGTAGGAGATGACACGGTGCTTGAAGGCACCGATATGATTGAATGTATGGTTGCCTACCTGATGACCCTCTGCCACAATCTGATTGTAGAGGTCATGATTGCGCAATACATTCTCGCCTACCATAAAGAAAGTAGCCTTGATATTGTACTTTCTCAGGGTCTCTAAGATGAATGGAGTTGACTCAGGAATCGGACCGTCATCAAATGTAAGATAGACTGAATGGTCTTTCTTGTCCATTCTCCAGATGGCCTTTGGATATAACCATCTGAGCCATTTGGCTGGTTGCTCTATGAACATGGATAAAACAGGTTTATATGAATAATGAAAAGTTTGGTGTCGTGTTTCGCGACACCAAACTTTTTTCTATTTTTTACTGATTGCCTTCCGGCATTCTGCCACCTCTGCCATGATAGAGACGGTAGAGGTTGTTGAGCTGCTTCTCATACTTCTGCTCCAACTGTGGACTCACCATTCCGGCAGCCTCGCAGATGCTCTGCATAATCATGATCTGACGGATGCAATCGTTCTCAGCCTGGAGGAAACGGTCGTTAGGCAGTGAGAGATAGTAGTTGAGGTATTGTGAAGCATTCTTCCATACCGCTTCTATATATTCCTTACCCTTGGCTTTCTGACCGGTCATCAGCCAGCCGCGAGCCATATCCAAACCACCGCTCATATAGTCGAGCGTAACATTGTAGGCAGGAATCTCGGTATCAGCCTTCTTCAGGATGTTGATAGCCTTCTGTTTCTTGCCTTCGGCGATGAGCTGGAGGGCTGTCTGGGCGAGCAGGCGACGGTGGGTATAACACATACGCATGGTTGTCTCGTCGATGTAGAGTCCCTTCTGCTTCAGGTTGCCGAACTTGAATCGGGTCATGATGTTGTGATAAGCCTTCTCTGTATCGAAGTTCTTGGCACCTGGCTTGTTGGTGGTGAACGGAGTGATACGGTTCACAAGTCCCTCCTGTACGAAGTTGTCGCCGAGGTTCATATAGTTCTCTTCGCCTACGGTGAGTGCTACGTAGAGCGGACGGGTCCAGTTACACTGTGCCAGCATTTCGAGCATCATGAGGTCGCCCTTGTAGAGTGCGCTCTTGCCGGCAAGAGAGATGACCATCTTGTCTGGAATAGAATCTGATGCCATCATCATGCCGCTCTTCTTTACAGCCTCCTTGTCGATGGTGACATAGAGGGTATCCGTAGGGATGAAGTGCATGTCAGGGTTCTTGCTGCGTACCCAGTTCTTCAGGATGTTCTTGAGCTCGAACGGTTCGGCACCAAACTGCTTCTTGGCGTTCTCTGGATCCTGCTTGTAGAAGTCGAGAATCTGCTTCTTTGCCTCAGGTTCAACAGATACATATTCGTTGGTACCTGAACAGAAGTCGAGACGTGGCCAGGTGATTGGCACAGATGGTGAGTTGTATGCAGGACGCATCATCTGGTCGATATACCAGTCGGTCTGCAGGTAGCTCAGGTTACATACGCGGGCATCTGTTCCTACGCCTTCTACCTCCTGGTTGTACCAGAGTGGGAAGGTATCGTTATCACCATTGGTAAAGATGATAGGGTTGCCCTTCTCCTGGAGTGACATCAGGTAGTTCTGACCGAAGTCACGGCAGGTGTAACGGTTTGAGCGGTCGTGATCGTCCCAAGTCTGTGAAGCCATCTGGATTGGTACGAGAAGTGTGATGACTGCTACGATAGCTGTTACGGCAGTACCGCTGAGCTTCATCTTGCGCTTCAGAATGTCGATGATGGCGAGTACGCCGAGACCGCACCAGATAGCGTATGCATAGAATGAACCGGCATAAGCATAGTCACGCTCACGTGGCTGCATCGGTGTCTGATTCAGGTAGATGACGATGGCAAGACCTGTCATGAAGAACAGGAAGAATACAATCCAGAACTGCTGGATTCCGATAGGGAGGAGTACTTCCTCTTCCTTGCCGTTCTTCATTACCTTCTTCTTGCGGGTATACCAAGCCTGCCAGAAAAGTCCGATGAGACCGAGAATCAGCGGCATGCAGTAGAATACATTGTGGCCCTTGTTCTCCTTCAGGTCGTCTGGCAATTTGCTCTGGTCGCCATAGAGTGAATCGTCGATGAATGAGAAACCGGTAATCCAGTTTCCGTGCTCTGGCTCACCATTGCCCTGGATGTCGTTCTGACGGCCGGCAAAGTTCCACATGAAGTAGCGCCAGTACATGAAGTTGCACTGATAGGAAAGGAAGAAGCGGATGTTGTCAAACTGTGACGGCATCTTCACCATCATACTCTCTCCGCAGCGGTCGTATGGAATCTCTGTGCCTTCTACACCGCCCATCCAGTCTTCGTATGCCTGGGCATGAGCCGAACTGTACATACGAGGGAAGAGCATGTTCTGGGCATAGATATACTTATTCTTGTGACTTACTACGAAGTATGAGTCCTTCTCATCAGCCGAAGCCTTCTCCTTGCGCTGGTAAACCGGTGCGCCTTCTTTCATGACAGGCTTGCACATGTTGCCGTCTACTTCGAGGGCTACCTGTGATGTATAAGCCTGGCCATAGAACAGAGGACGGTCGCCATACTGGTCGCGGCTCAAATAACTTCCCAGGGTAAAGATGTCCTCAGGAGAGTTCTGGTCCATAGGAGGGTTGGCAGAAGAACGGATCACGATGAGTGCGTAGCTGGAATAACCAATCATCAGCATCAGCATGCAGAGCAAGGCTGTATTCTTGACGCGTGCTGAAATGAGCGGCAGGAGCTGCATCTTCTTCTTGGCGATGCCTGTAGATTCGTCAACGCCTGTTACTACTTCCTGCTTGCGCTTGTAGCCGAGTACGAACCAGAGGATAACCAGCACGATGATACCGGTGATGGCAGCTGTCCAGCCATAACCGTAGAATGGGATGCCGAGCATGCCGAAACCGAGAACGAAGGCGATATTCTGCTTCTTCTCGTTCTTCTCTGATGCATTACAGGTCTCGTAGATGCCCCAGATGACAGAGGCTACGAGACAGATGATGTATACGATTTCACCGGTATTGAACGGACAGCCGAGGGTGTTGACAAAGAACAGCTCGAACCAGCCGCCTACGGTGATGATACCTGGAACCACACCATACAGTACGGCTACCACTACGAGGAATGAAAGGAACAGCGCCAGGAGTGAGCCCTTGAGGTTGGCATGTGGCACCTTCTTGTAGTAATAAACCAATACGATGGCTGGGATACAGAGCAGGTTGAGCAGGTGGACACCGATACTCAAACCGGTCATATAGGCGATGAGCACAAGCCAACGGTCGCTATGAGGCTCGTCAGCATGGTCTTCCCACTTCAGGATGAGCCAGAATACCACAGCGGTAAAGGCAGAAGAGAACGCATAAACCTCACCCTCGACAGCAGAGAACCAGAAGGTATCGCTGAAGGTGTAGATGAGTGCGCCTACCATACCGGATGCCTCGATGGCAATCAGCTTGCTGGTAGTCAGTTCTTTCCAGTCGCTGATGACGAGTCGGCGAGCCAGGTGGGTGATGGTCCAGAAGAGGAACATGATACAGACGGCGCTCAGCAGGGCGCTCATCGTATTTACCATCTTGGCTACCTGGGTAGTGTCGCTGGCGAAATGTGTGAAGAAATTGCCTAAAAGCATGAAGAATGGTGCCCCAGGTGGGTGACCGATCTCCTGCTTGTAAGCAGTCGTAATAAACTCAGGACAGTCCCAGAAACTGGCTGTCGGTTCAATTGTGGAACAATAAGTGAACGCCGCAATGATGAATGCGACCCATCCGAAGATATTGTCCACTAATCTGTACTGTTTCATTATTGTTTAAACTTTAATGTATTATATTTCTTTCTGAATGCTTTCTCTGTTTCTGAATGCTTTCTCTGTGCCTTTCAAGAAAGGCACATTCCAGTTGCAAAGATAATAAAAAGATGAGATAATATGGATTTTTGCACCTGTTTTTTAGGCATTATTATATAATAAGCCTATACATTTAAGAAATGCTCTTCCAGTTTCTCTCTCGGCATATCTGCCGTATCGTGGTAGTGGAGATGATGATTTACGCAGGCGATGTGCTTTACGTTATTGAGCACTTCGGCTACATCATGGCTTACGATGATGATGGCGCACTCCCGGTTGATCTGTTCCAGCATCTCGTACATCTGCTTCTGGAAACGGCGGTCGATGTAGGTGTTGGGCTCATCCAGTATCACTACATCGGGTTTGGAAACAATGGCGCGGGCGAGGAGGACTCGCTGCAGTTGTCCGCCGCTCAAGGCTGCGATATGGCGGTCTTTCAACTCCGTGAGCTGCATCTGTTCCAGACAGTCGAGTACCTGCTGGTGCTGTGCCTGGGTGTATCTCGAAAAGAGACTTTTGGTCTTACTGAGTCCTGAGAGTACCACTTCATAAACGGAGATAGGGAACTGTTTGTCGAGATGATTGTATTGGGGCAGATATCCCATGCTGATTTCCCTTACTTCCTCCCCGTCTTTATAAAAGCGGATGCTGCCGTCTGTGGGTTTCATCAGTCCCAGGATGAGGCGCATGAGGGTTGTCTTGCCACCACCGTTGGGACCGATGATGCCAAGATAATCGTCTTTGCAGACGGTGAGGTTGATATCGTGGAGCACCTCCTTGCCTTCATAGCCTGCAGAAAGATGCTCGATCTCTATTAACTTTGAACTTTGAACTTTGAACATTGAACTTTATGATTAGTTGTTGTTTTAACAAAGCTTTTGCCCTTACAGGGCGCCATGTTAACTGCTATTATACCCAGGGCGTTGCCCTGGACTAGGAGCTTCTGCCCTTTCAGGGCGTGTGGAGCTTACTTCCCAACAACGATTTTCTTGCCTTGTACCGCTGCTGCCGCTTCCTGCATCGCCCAGTTCCAGTCGCCCTGCAATGGGTTGATATCCATCGCCTTGGTTTGGCTTTCCTTGATGAAGGTTGTGGTGTTGCGGTTGGCAAATTCTGCCTGTATCAGGCAGAACTTGATCTTTTCTTTTCTGGCTCTCTCTATGAGGCTCTTCAGCTGGGAGGCACTAGGCTCCCTGCCTTCTTCCTCTATGGCAAGCTGCTCCAGCTGGTAATCACGGGCAAAGTAGGTGAGGATAGGGTGATAGATGACAAACTTGCGTACCATCTCGGGATGATTCTTGAAACCCTCTCTGATGGTGCTGTCTCGCTTGTCGATGATCTTCAGCAGCGACAGATAGTTCTTCTCAAAGAATGCCTTGTTCTTCGGCTCCAGATTGCAGAGCGCCTTGAGGATGTTGCTGGCTATGATGCGGGCGTTGCTGCAACTCATCCATACGTGTGGGTCGATGTTGCCACCCGGAGTCTTGGCAGGCTTGATGCCCACGGAAGTATCTATCACTTTCATATCCGGAGCGTTGTCCTGCAGCTTCTTCATCCAGGTCTGCTCAAAACCGATGCTGCCCACTTTCAGATAGAGGGCACTCTTCGAAAGTTCCATCATCTGCTGGGCATAAGGCTCGTAAGTTTCTGGATTGTTGCCGTTGGATACCATTACGTTGACATCCACCTTATCTCCGGCAATCTTATCTACGAAATATTGGTAGGGAGGGATGGTAACGGTTACAGTAGGCTTGGCATTACTTTCAGCCATGCCAGCCTTTTGCTGGTTGCTTTTGCAGCCAACCATTAGGGCGCATATTATAATAAGGTATAAAAATCTCTTCATAATTAAACGATAAAACTCAGTCCATAGACCAATAAAACATATCTTAGTACCTTTCCGATGGTGATACTGAGTATCGAAATCGGAATATTGGCTCTTGTCAAGCCTAAAACGATGGTGATGGCACTTCCCAATAGTGGGAGAAAGGCGAAGAATCCCATCCAGGCGCCTCTGCCTGCCATGAAACGTTCAGCCTTATCCAGACTTTTTTTCTTCACATGCAGGTATTTCTCTATCCATTCCATCTTACCCATTCTGCCCACACCGTAGTTGAACATGGAACCAAGCACATTGCCGATGCTACCGTAGATAACGAGGGGGAGAGGCTCTAGTCCAGCTGCCTGCAAGCCTGCCATTACTGCCTCGCTGCTGAATGGGAAGAAAGAACCTGCCAGAAAAGCTGCAGCAAGCATGCCCCAATAGCCCCAGTCGATTAAGAAACTGATAATCCAGCTCATAGTAATATGCTCTCTGGTACGAGTATGTTGTAAGCCATGATAAGTACCAGCATGATGAGCAGCAGGATGAAGGAGATGTTGGTAAACTTACCTCTGGTGAATGTGATGAAATGGGCGATAAGCGGTGCTGTATTCACAATCAGGATGCCGCCCAGTTCCTGTATATGTCGAGGCTGGAGGACGATGAAGATGATGCAGGCAACCGATATCATGATAAACGTTTCGTAGATCATGCGGGTTCGTATCTTGTCGCCGTAGCTGGTGCGTATGAAGTGGATGGAACCGATGATGGTGAGCAGGGTAACGAAACCCAGGTTCAGTACCTGATGGTCGGTAACCTGCGAATAATCAAAGAGTTCGCTGTAGTTGATGAATTCGCAGAAGTGGTCAGCCAGACCCTGTATGTTGTCGGTATAGAAGAAATAACCGGCTGCAAACCAATAGGGCACGATGAGACCTACCAGGGATGCAAAGAATGTCTTTACGCTAAACGAGAGGGTAAACACCATCATCATGATCCACAGTATAGGCATGAAATAGCCTATCTGCACGAAAACCATCGATGCCAGACCGATGCAGGCAAAGGCGTAGAAAGTCCAGCCTGTAGAGCGCTTATCCTGATAGCAATTCCAGATAATGAGATAAAAGGCGATGAAACACATCGTCACAATACTGCTTTTTAAAGAGAGTTGGGGGAGTCCTGCCATCGTCATTAATGCCAGAAAACTGCAAGATACCATTCGGCTGTAGGTACGCATCAGGGCATTACGGTTGTTCAGTTCCACCATCAGCAGGGTAGACATGGCTGTAAAAGCAAATTCTACCCAGATATTGGATACCAATAAACCTACTGCAACCCAAACCAGCGTGGCAAGGGTTGCAGTAATAGGTAAAGAGTAGCGGCTAGCCGCTACTTTATTTTGAAAAGTTTTCTTTCTTAACATCTAATTCAATGTTGAATGCTTAAAACAATGTTGAATGTTGAATGTTGAATGTTGAATTGCCTAACGGACTCAAGGGCGCTAGCCTAATTCAACATTCAACATTCAACATTCAACATTAAAAAACTAAAGGTCCTGTCCGATATCAGAACGGAAGTACTTGTCGGTGAACTGGATCTTCTGTGCCTCGGCAAAGCTCTTCTTCAGGGCTTCTTCCTTGTTCTTGCCATAGCTGCTTACGCAGATGACACGACCACCATTGGTAACTACCTGACCATCCTTCATGGCTGTACCGGAGTGGAATACTACTGAGCCTTCCACGTCATCGATGCCATGGATAGGATAACCCTTCTTGTAAGCCTCTGGATAACCGCCGCTTACGAGCATTACGCAGACTGCAGCACGTTCGTCAAACTCGATGCTGCGCTTGTCCAAATCGCCTGCTGCTACACCTTCGAAGAGATCCACGATGTCGCTCTTCAGACGGAGCATCACGCTCTCTGTCTCTGGATCACCCATACGGCAGTTGTACTCGATTACCATAGGCTCGCCTTCAACGTTGATCAGACCGAAGAAGATGAATCCCTTATAGTCGATGTTCTCCTCAGCAAGTCCTTCTACTGTAGGACGGATGATGCGCTCGTCAACCTTCTGCATCCACTCCTTGGTAGCGAATGGTACAGGGGTAACGCTACCCATACCGCCGGTGTTCAGACCGGTATCGTGCTCGCCGATGCGCTTGTAATCCTTAGCCTCAGGCAGAATCTTGTAGTTCTTGCCGTCGGTCAATACGAATACAGAGCACTCGATGCCGCTGAGGAATTCCTCGATGACTACGCGTGCAGAAGCGTTGCCGAACATACCGCCGAGCATCTCCTTGAACTCTTTCTTAGCCTCTTCCAGGGTAGGGAGGATGAGAACGCCCTTACCGGCGCACAAACCGTCAGCCTTCAATACATAAGGAGCCTTCAGTGTCTCCAGGAATTTCAAGCCTTCCTCTACGTGCTCGCCGTCGAAAGTCTCATACTGGGCAGTAGGGATGTTGTGGCGCTTCATGAACTTCTTGGCGAAGTCCTTGCTGCCTTCTAGTACGGCGCCAGCCTTTGATGGACCGATGACAGGGATGTTCTGGGTGCGAGGATCGTTCTTGAAGTCATCGTAAACACCCTTTACCAATGGGTCTTCCGGACCAACTACCACCATATCAACGCCATTCTCTACTGTGAAGTTCTTGAGCGCCTCAAAGTCGTCTGCCTTGATATCTACGTTCTCGCCGACATTCTGTGTACCGGCATTACCAGGAGCGATGAAGAGTTTCTCACACTTCTTGCTCTGAGCGATTTTCCATGCTAAGGCGTGCTCGCGGCCACCGCCTCCTAACAATAAAATTTTCATTTGCTGTAAGTTATTGTTTGTTATTTGATGTAGAAGTAAACTCCCCTTTTTCGGGGGATGTTTACTCCTAGATATTTACTTGAGATAATCGAAGAAATAATTGCTGATGCGCTCATGCAGATGAGTGCTCTGATGACCTCTCATGTTGTGAGGCTCGCCAGGATAGACGAAGAAGTCTGGCTGGGTGCCTGCTGCGATGCAAGCCTTGAGGAAGGTGAGGCAGTGCTGTGGTACTACGGTCACATCGTTCAAGCCCTGGATAATCTGCAGCTTGCCCTTCAGGTTCTTTGCCTGATAGAGCAGAGAGGTCTTCCTGTAACCCTCTGGGTTGGTCTGTGGGGTGTCCATATAGCGCTCGCCATACATTACCTCGTACCAGTGCCAGTCGATCACCGGACCGCCTGCTACGCCTACCTTGAACACATCAGGGTGGTTGGTCATCAGCGAGATGGTCATGAATCCGCCGAAGCTCCAGCCGTGAACGCCAATCTTGTCAGCATCTACGTAAGGAAGCGTCTTCAGATATTCCACACCCTTCATCTGGTCTTGCATCTCAATCTGTCCGAGCTGGCGGAAGGTAGCCTGCTCGAAAGCCTTGCCACGGTTCTCGCTTCCACGGTTGTCGAGGATGAAGAGCAGATAGCCCTTTTCTGCCATGTAGGTTTCCCAACCACGGCTAGAGTAGTTCCAGCGGGCATCTACGTTGTGGGCATGAGGTCCACCATATACATATATAATGGTAGGATACTTCTTGTTTGGATTGAAGTTTACCGGTTTCACCATTCTCCAGTAGAGGTCTGTTTCGCCATCGGCAGCCTTGATGGTACCGCAGCTGTACTCAGGCACATTGTAGCCCTTCCAAGGGTTCTCGGCAGTGAAGTAAGCGGTGCGCTTGCCGTTCTCGGTATTCACGAGGGCAATCTTGCGAGGCACGGTAGGAGTAGAGTAGTTGTCGAAGACATACTGTCCGTTCTCGCTCAAAGTGGCGCTGTGCCATCCCTTGCCGCAATCATCTACCAGCGTACGCTTGCCGGTTTTTGTATCTACGGCAAAGATGTTTCTCTGGATAGGCGATTTCTCGTTGGATGCGATGATGATACTCTTGCGCTTGCTGTTGAAACCGAGCACTTCCATCACCTCCCATTTGCCGGAAGTCAACTGCCGGATTGAAAGGGAAGAGTGAAGAGTGGAGAGTGAAGAATTCTCTTGCTTTTTGGATGAAGATTCAGCATTTGAATTCTTCGTTTTTCGTTCTTCGTTCTTCACTTTACAGAGATAGAGGTGGTTGTAGCCATCCTTGCGGCTCTGCATGATGAAGCTGTTGCTGTCCCAAGGCAGGAACTGGATAGGGTGGCAAGGCTCCACGTATTTCTCGTCGGTTTCGCGATAGAGCTCGCCAGTCTTCTCGCCGGTTTCTGCATTGTAGGCAGTCAGACGGCAGTCGTTCTGGTCGCGGTTCAGTTCGAACATATAGATGGTCTTGCTGTCCGGACTCCATGCGATGTTGGTGAAGTAGCGGTCGGTTGGGTCGCCAGCCTTCAGATAGATGGTCTTGCCGGTCATGCAGTCGAACACGCCTACGGTTACCTTGTGTGATGTCTCGCCAGTCATCGGATATTTGTCTGGTGCAGGAGTAGCAATGCAACTCTGTGTTTCAGGATGATTGAAACCGATTTCCGGGATGTCGACCTGCGGATAGTCGGTTACCATACTCTGGTCCATGCGATAGAAGGCGAGCAGTTCGCCGTTCGGACTCCAGAAGGTTCCCTTGCTGATACCGAACTCATCGCGGTGAACACTCTGTCCATAAACAATTTCGCGGCTTCCATCCTTTGAAAGCTGGAAATCGTGAGATTTCTTTTCTTTTGTCAGAGCATTGCTGGTTACATCGAAGGTACGCACATAGAGGTTGCTGCCCTTCAGATAGGCGAAGGCGTTCTGCTGGGCGTTAGCCTCCAGGAGGTTCTCGCCGTCAGCAAAATCCATCTCGCTCAGCAACTTATGCTTCTTGAAGTCTACGGTATAAGTCTTGCTGCCGTTGCTTACCATCACGATGTTCTTGCCTGCAAAAGGGAAGAGAGCATTGTAGAGGGCTCTTACCTTGATGTCTTTGGTAGGAGCAATCCACTGGTTGATGTCATTGATGCCGAAGAGTTTGGTCTCCTTGCCTGTCGTCTTGTTGACGAGATAGCAGGCATCCACATCCTGGCGAACGAGTTCATTGCCCCACCAGGTGCACCAGCGGTTCTTAGCCACCATGTTACGATAGTTGTTGCCGCCGAAGTTCAGGTCTTCCAATGTAAAGGCTTTCTCGCCTTTCTGAGCAGGAACCACGCCCTGAGCCTGTAAGTCGGTTGCATTCATAGCCATCATGATCATAGCAGCAAAAGATAATTTATAAATTGAATTCTTCAGATTCATTATATACTTTACTTTACTTTATCGGGTTTACCACCCATGCGTCGTGAAACACGACGTATGGGTAGTATGTCTCTTTAATCCTCGTCGTCGAAGTCAACGCTGAAGTTCTTCTTGCCTCCGCGCTTTCCTCCGAAATCACGGCCACCACGTTTGTCGCCCTTGAAGCCACCACGCTTGTCGCCTTTCTCGAAACGCTTTCCGTCGCGCTTGCCACCGAAGTCACGGCCACCCTTGCGGTCGCCCTTGAAGCTACGGCTTCCACGCTTGTCATCGTCGTCATCATTGCGTCGACCGCCACCGATACGTGAACGGCCGCCCTTATGGAACTCAGCACGCTTCTTCTCGAAGTCTTCCAGACGGTGAGTATGGAACTTGAAAGAACGGATATCGTCCTCCTCGTTTTCAGTCTCCTCGCTAACACGCTTCTTGAATTCACGTTCCTTCTTGAAACGGTGCTTCTGAGCCATCTCGCTCTTCTCGCGCTCAGTCTTCACAATACCGCCTTCAGAACGGAAGTCCTTCATCTTGCCGTCGAACATCACGTACTTGCGGAATTCGCACTCCAAGCTTCCGTTGAATACTGGAATCTTGATAGATGGTTTCAGACCAATCTGCTCGAAGCACTCCTCGCGGTAGCTCAATACCCAAGCCTCGTTGCCGGCAAAAGCCTTCTTGAAACGCTCACCTATCATCTTGTAGGTGTTCAGAAGGTTAGGGGTAGAGATGCGCTCGCCGTATGGAGGGTTCATCACGATGATGCTCTTCTCGGCAGGCTGGGTGAAGTCCTTGAAATCCTGCTGGGCGATGGTGATATCCTTGCTCAGTCCGGCAGCACGCACGTTGAGGTTAGCTGTGTTCACCGCCTTCATATCTACATCATATCCGTAGATGTGGTGCTCGAACTCGCGCTCCTGAGAGTCGTCGTTATAGATCATATCGAAGAGATCCTGGTCGAAATCGTTCCACTTCTCGAAGGCAAACTCCTTGCGGAATACACCTGGAGAGATGTTGCGGGCGATGAGGGCAGCTTCGATGGCGATGGTACCTGAACCACACATCGGGTCGATGAAATCGCATTCGCCCTTCCAGCCAGTCATCAGAATCATACCTGCAGCGAGAACCTCATTCAGAGGAGCCTCTACCTGCTCCTGGCGGTAGCCACGGCGGTGCAGACTCTCACCACTCGAATCGAGACTCAAGGTGGCATTGTCTTCTGCAATGTGGATGTTGAGGCGGATATCCGGGTTAGATACGCTGATATTTGGACGTGTACCCTGCTTCTCGCGGAACCAGTCAACAATCGCATCCTTTACCTTGTAGGTTACGAAGCGTGAGTTGCGGAACTCCTCTGAGTAGACTACTGAGTCAACAGAGAAAGTCTTCTTCACGTCTAAGATGTCATCCCACTTGATCTTCTGGATCTGATCATACACCTCTTCAGCGCTTCTCGCCTTGAAGTGCTTGATAGGCTTTAAGATACGGATGGCTGTGTGCAACTGGAAGTTAGCACGATACATCATTTCCTTGTCGCCTGTGAAAGACACCATGCGGCGACCGATCTGTACATTATTGGCACCCAACTGGGTGAGCTCTTCAGCCAAGACAGGCTCGAGGCCCATGAAGGTCTTGGCAATGAGTTCAAATTCCTGTTCCATTATTGAATTCTATATCTAATAAACTTTGTTTTTCTTTTTTATATTTCTTTGTTTTCGGTTTCATATCCTTGGTAACCCATACGTTGGCTCCCACTACGCAGCCTTCTCCGATGGTGATGCGACCGAGGATGGTGGCATTGGCGTAGACGATGACATCATTTTCGAGGATAGGGTGGCGAGGGATTCCCTTGATAGGATTGCCGTCCTTATCGAGAGGGAAACTCTTGGCTCCGAGGGTAACACCCTGGTAGAGTTTCACATTGTCGCCGATGATGCAGGTAGCTCCAATCACCACACCCGTACCGTGGTCGATGGTGAAGTGCTTGCCTATGGTAGCCTCCGGGTTAATATCAATACCGGTTTCCGAATGCGCCAGCTCAGTCATCATTCTCGGAATGAGCGGCACTCCCAGTTCGTGCAGTACGTGGGCGATGCGGTAGTTGGTAATCGCCTTGATGACCGGGTAGCAGGAGATGATTTCTCCGTGGCTCATGGCAGCCGGGTCGCCCTCGTAGGCAGCCTCTACATCGGTAGCCAGAATCTTGCGCAGTCTTGGAAACTCCATGATGACCTTGGCTGCAATCACGCCTGCCTTGGCACGCTGGTGCTGCAGTTCAGCCTGGGTTTCCGTTTCGCAGTCGTTGGCGAAGCAGAGACCGGCGAGAATCTGCTCTGACAGCATCTCATAGAGTTTCTCTACTCTTACTCCAATATGATATTTGATGGTTGAGATATTTACCGAAGAATTGCCGAAATATCCCGGAAAGAGGATAGAACGGGACAAACTGATGATTTCTTCGAGCGCCTTGCCCGAAGGAAGTGGATTCCCGTCTCGATGCTGATGGAAGAGACCCTTCAAAGATTCGGCGCTCGAAAGCTCCTCGATGGTCTCTGTCAGCTGATGAGTTAATGTATCTTTACTCATTTTCTTAATGTCTCAATAAAATTTGAGTGCAAAGATACGATTATTTTCTTGAATGACAAAGAAATAGCTACGGTTTTTTGTATTTTTTAGAGTGATTTTTTGAGGGATGAAAGACGGAAAGACCCATGTACGGTGTTTTACCGTACATGGGGCTGGCTTGTCTTATTTTGCGATGCTGTCCAGGAAGAGGAGCAGTCGGTTGGTGACGTTTACCTCTGAAACACCGGAATCGAAGTCGAGTGATACGAGGTTGAGTGTAGGGAAACGGTCGTGGAGACGTTTCTCGATGCCCTTGGAAATCACGTGGTTAGCGATGCAACCGAAAGGCTGGAGCGAGATGATGTTGTTCACACCATCACGGATGTAACCTACGATGTCGGCAGGCAGAAGCCAGCCTTCGCCAAACTGGGCTGCGAGCGAAACCAGTCCCTGTACGTCCTTCGCATCATCATAGATGTTGGTGAACGGACGGAAGTAGCGGAACTTGCCGGCTGCCTTGTTTACCTGGCGCAATCTTCTGCCTATCAGCGCCTGATAAGCGCCCTTGATGATGAAATCGGGCACTTTGGTGCAACTCAGCCGCATGTGTTTCTGTATCTCTACATTCACAAATTCCTGCAGGAAGAAAGGGGCAAGCAGAGGCGGAACCACCTCAATGCCGCGCGAAATGATGTTCTGCTCCAGGAACTGGTGGGCGAAAGGATTGAACTTCAGGAAGATTTCGCCTACGATTCCTACCTTCGGCAGTTCTCGGTCGAGGGTCATCTGGTTGAATTCTTCGGCTGCCTGTTCCAGGAGTCGGATGAGTCCTTTGGCTGAATTCTGGGCGATAGGTCCGTCTATCAGCTGCATGTATTTATCGCGCAACTCTCTGGCAATGCCCGGTTTACGCTCTCTTACGATGCAGGCGTTGTACATCTCGTTGATTGCATCGCCATAGAAAATGGCGGTAACGATAATCTGACTGTATTTCAGCCAAGGCACATTGAAGCCGTCCTGCTCATTGTAGTCTTGCTTGTCGTCTGTTGAGCCTGATGCTTCGCCTGTTGAGGCTGTTACACCGAGTGTGAGCAGCGGAATGTCCTGGAATCCATTTGAAATCATCGCACGCTTGATGAGACCGGCGTAGTTGGTCGCGCGACACTGGCCGCCCGTCTGACTCATCACTACTGCCGTATTGTTCAGGTCGTATCTGCCTGATTTCAAGGCTTTGATGATGTCGCCGACGATAAGGGTTGCCGGATAGCAGACTTCGTTGTTGGCGAACTTCAAGCCGAGTTCGGCGCTCACCTCATTGCTCATCGGAAGTACCTCTACATCATAGCCTATCAGTTTCAGGATAGGCGGAATGATAGGGGTGAGGTATTCGGTCATGAAAGGAGCGAGAATCTTGCGATGAATATCCTGCTTGGTGAATACCTTGGTCTGTTGTAAATGTTGAATGTTGAGTGTTGAATGTTGAATTTCTTCTGCTGTTGAATTTTTCACTCTTCGTTCTTCACTCTTCACTTCCTTTACTCCCTTCAGGCTTTCTATGAGCGAGCGGACACGGAGTTTCAGGGAGCCGATATTGCTCACATCATCTATCTTCAGCAGCGTGAAAGGCTTGTTGTGGCGCTTCATGATGTCGCGAATCTCGTCCTGGATAAAACTGTCAGGACCGCAGCCGAAGCTGGTCATCTGGACGAAATGAACCTCAGCGCCCTGTTCGGCTGCCCATTGTGCTGCCTTCAGAATGCGGTTCATATACGCCCATTGCTTCACGAGATAAGTCTCTGGCTGACAGTTGTATGCTTCGTTCTTGCTCTGGCTGGCTAATGCTGCCTCATTTCTTTCTGCCGCCAGGTTCTCCAGATTGAAGTCTTTGAAATCTGCAAAGAGATTACCCCGGGCGATGTCTTCGCTGATGACGTTGACTCCCAGATTGGCTATCATCTCGCTCAGCTTGTGCTGAATCAGCGGGTCTGTATGATAAGGACGGCCCGCCAGCAGAATCGTAAGTCCCTTGTTTGGCTTCTGAGTCTTGGCTTCGTCCGTTTTCTGAGCCTCTGTTTCTTCATTTTTCAGAATCTCCCAGCCCTGTTTCTTAATCTCAGCTGCATATACAGCCTGAGCATAGAGGGCCTCTCTCAGCGCTTTACGGGCAGTCTTCTTGCTTACTCCCAGTTGCTTGAGATAATCGGTAATCTGTTTTTCCAGCGCCTTAGGCTGGGCAAAGTTGATGACGGGCGTATCGATCGGTTTCTTCAGATTGATGACCGACTTGATGACATCGCTGTAGCCCGAAACGACAGGACAGTTGAAGCTGTTCAGTGTATTCTTCGGGTCGTCATTATGCTCATAAACCACGTATGGCATGAGGATGCGGTCAACCTTCGGGTTCTCGTTGAGTTCCTTCAGATGACTGTGAGCCAGTTTAGCCGGGAAGCAGATATTGTCGCTCATCACCGTATTCAAGGCTCCTTCATACTGGCTGAAAGTGGAATCGGAAGAGAGAATCACGCCCAATCCTGCTGCCCGGAGCAGCGCATTCCAGAACGGATATTCCTCGTACATGTTGAGGATGCGAGGAATGCCTACTTTGACGTTGTGTTTTACAACGTCAAGTGTGGTAACCGTCTCTCTGTCAAAGAGTAAACTATATTTGTATTCGTAAATATTTTTGCCTTTTATCCCGTTTGCTCCCTTGTTGTTGAACACACGCTCACACTTGTTTCCGGAGTAGAATCGGTTGCCGCCGGCAAAGGTGTAGCGGGAAACATAACAATGGTTTTCGCAGCCTTTGCATTGCAGCTGCTTGGTTTCATAATGAGCCAGATTCTGGAGATCATCGATGGATCTTGATGAGGCAGGGTGCTCGTCTTCTGCAGATGTGCGATGCTTGTAATCTGCCGCCGCATGAAGGGCACAGCCATAGGCACCCATCAGTTCCGGCATGTTGCTTCGTGCCACTTCGGTATGGGTGAGTAACTCAAATGCTCTTACCACCGCATCGTTTCTCATCGTACCACCCTGCACAACGATTTTGCCTCCAAGGTTTTCATTACCATGGAGCTTTAATACCTTATAAAGACAGTTCTTGATGACCGAATAAGAGATTCCGGCAGAAATATCAGCAACAGATGCGCCCTCTCTGAGCACCTGCTTCACCTTCGAGTTCATGAAGACGGTGCAGCGGGTTCCCAGGTCGCAGGGAGCCTTCGACTGGCAGGCGAGTTGGGCAAAATCGCCTACAGAATAACCCATATTGTTGGCAAAGGTCTGGATAAATGTTCCGCAGCCCGAACTGCAAGCCTCGTTGAGTTCCATGCGCACCACAGCCCCTTTCTCCACGAAGATAGCCTTCATGTCCTGTCCGCCGATGTCCAGGATAAAACTCACGTCGGGCATGAGTGAGGCAGCCGCTCTTTCGTGCGCCATTGTTTCGATAATGCCGCTGTCTAGGCCAAAAGCCGCCTTGATGAGTTCTTCGCCGTAACCTGTAGAGCAGGAGCCTACGATTTCCAGTTCAGCGCCTCGCAATGCAGCTTCCTGCTTCAGGGCGTTCAGTCCATCCGCTACTGCCTTGATCGGATTTCCCAGATTCAGGCGGTAATTGGTAAAGACAATATCTCCCGTAGGCGTCTCCGCATTCACCCTTACCGCAACAATCTTCGTCGTAGTAGAGCCCGAGTCAATACCAATCACAACCTGCTGTTTTCCTTTATTCAGCGGTTGGGTTTCGGTAGCGAATTTCGCCTTTGATTTGAGCCATTCCTGGTGCTCTTTCTCATTCTTGAACAGAGGCAGCAGACTGCTGGTCCATTCCGTTTGTATTTCTTTTTTCATCCGGCTTCTGAGAACAGATACTGAGGCTGCAGAATCTGCCGATTTTGCCCGGTAAGCACAGCCCAGAGCCGGAATGAGATTGCTGTTTCCGGATACGATGAAATCGTTTGGAGAGAGATGGAGATAATCGCAGAAAGCCTTGCGGAGAGCCGGAAGAAAGGTCAGCGGACCGCCGCAGAGCAGGATAGGAGCCTCGAAGCTGATGCCGTGAGAAAGCGTTACCACCGTCTGTACGGCGATGGAATGGAAGATGCTGGCTGCAATATCTGCTTCGGGCAGATTGCGCGCCATCAGGTTCTGGATGTCGGTCTTGGCGAATACGCCGCAGCGGGCAGCCATCGGATAAACGTGCTCTGCCTTCATTGCCAACTCGCTCATCTTCTGGTTCTCTACGCCCATCAGCACACTCATCTGGTCGATGAAAGCACCCGTTCCGCCGGCACAGTTGCCGTTCATGCGCAGTTCCATATTTCCGTTTTCCTTGAAGAAGATAACCTTCGCGTCCTCGCCGCCGATATCGATGAGCGCTTTCGCCTCAGGATGGGCAGTACGGGCATAGACCGATGCAGCCACCACCTCCTGTACAAACTCCGCCTGGAGCTGTTCGGCAGTAGCCATTCCTACGCTTCCCGTTACGCAGATTCTTGCCTCTGCATCGCCCGTGAGGGCTAAAATCTCATCGAAATATTGCGACACAAGTTCGTTGACACGAGCGTTGTGGCGTTCGTATTTTGAGTAAATTACCCGGTTATCGCTGTCGATAACGGCTATTTTGGCTGTCGTAGAGCCAACGTCCAATCCTATGTAATAAGTTTTCTCCATTTCTCTTATCTCAAGTATTTCTCTTATCTTCTAGTATCTTCTTATCTTCTAGTGGCTTTTCCCAAGTTCCATCTGCTCTCTTCTCATATCCCTGAAAGCGCTCCAGGCTATCGGAACCGCAACGGCAAACGAGCAGCAATCTGCCCACATCTGACACATCTCAACGCCCAGCAGTCCGAAAAAATAGGGGAGGATGAAGATGAGCGGAATGAAGAAAAGTCCGCTTCGTGCCGCCGCTACGATGTTGGCTCTCACCGGTTTACGGATGGTCTGCATCAGCATGTTGGTGAGCACGATGCTGGCTACGAGCGGAAAACTGAGCACCTGCCATCGCAAAGCCACCGAACCTACGGCTACAACCGCTGCATCATCGCGGAAAATACTGATGATGGATGTTGAGAAGATGAAGCCGAGAAGGGCACAGACGCCGAGGAAAACCGTGCCGCATTTGATGCAGAAAAAGAAGGCTTCCTTTACGCGCCCATAGAGTTTGGCGCCGTAGCAGAATCCGCAGAGCGGCTGGAATCCCTGTCCCAGACCGATGACCATCGCATAGGTGAAGAAGGAGATGCGGGTAACGATGCTCATGCCCGCAATGGCTGCATCGCCAAACGCACCTGCTGCCACATTGAGCATCAGCGTAGCAATACTTCCCAGTCCCTGTCTTGACAGCGAAGGGGTTCCGCCGAAGATAATCTCCTTGGCAAAGGCGCGGGTAGGCGTGAAATTGCTGAGACGGATGCGGATGTTCTCGCCTTTATGCGTCATCCAGAAGAGCATGGCGCAGCCGAAACACTGGCTGATGAGGGTGGCTACGGCGGCTCCGGTAATGCCCAGCTGGAAGTAGAGAATGAGCAGAGGAGCCAGAATCAGATTGAGCAGCACACCCGACATGATGCCTTTCATCGCATACATCGCATTGCCCTGGAAGCGCATCAGGTTATTCAGCGTAAGCGAGGTGGTCATAAAGGGAGCACCCAGCAGGATAATGCCCAGATAACGCTCTGTATAAGGAAGAATGGTGGGCGTAGAACCCATCAGAAGGCAGAGCGGAGTGAGGAACACATGACCCAGAATGGCGATGAGGAGACCGGTAAGAAAACTCAGCACAAAGCCCGTGGCTGCCATCTTCTGTGCCTGTTCCGTATGTTTGGCGCCCAACTGTCGCGAAACATAATTGCCTGCACCATGGCCAAACAAGAAACCAATCGCCTGGATAACAGCCATTGCTGCAAAGGCAACGCCTACCGCTGCCACACTCTGCGTGTTGATGCTGCCCACGAAATAGGTGTCGGCGAGATTGTACATGCTCGTCGACAGCATACTGATAATCGTTGGTATGGCCATCGTGAAAATCACATGATGCACAGGGGCATGTGTGAGGAACGTATAGTTGTCTCTTTTCTCTTTCTTCATAACTTTATGATGCTCTTTTGGGGCATTTCAACCTGCAAAGGTACATAAATATCCACAAAGTTGGACAATTATGAACAAACTTTTATAAATTTATAAGAAAAGAGTTGCATTATTCGTAAATTTATTGTATTTTTGCACCGCAATTGAATATATATACATAAAATAATATACTAATGAATGATGAGATAAGAATCATACCGATAACGACTAAAAAAGGGCTGAAAACCTTCATTCAGTTTCATTATGATCTCTACAGAGACCATAAGTTTGCCATTCCTTTTTTGCGTTTCGACGAGATGAATACGCTGGACCCAAAGAAGAATCCTGCCTTCGAATTCTGCGAGGCTCAATACTTCCTGGCGGTTGACAGCGAGGCTCGTATCGTAGGTAGAATTGCTGGCATTATCAACCATCGTGCCAACGAAGAGTGGAACAAGAAGCAGGTTCGCTTCGGCTGGTTCGATTTCGTGGATAATGTTGCGGTTTCCTGTGCCTTGTTGCGCGCGGTAGAAAACTGGGGCAAGAGCAGGGGAATGAACGAATGCGTAGGTCCGCTCGGATTTACGGATATGGACCGTGAAGGCTTGCTCATCGAGGGCTTCGACCGGAAGTCTACGATGTATATCAATTACAATTATCCTTATTACAAGACGCATCTGGAGAGTTATCCGCTCTATGAGAAGGATAACGACTGGCTGGAGTACCGCATCAGGATTCCGGAAGTGACGCCGGCTAAGTTTGCCAAGACTGCCCAGATGATAGAGAGCCGATATAATCTGCATGTTCATAAGTTTACCCGCCGGGAACTGACCTCGGGAGGAATGGGTAGGAAGGTGTTCGAAATCGTGAACGAGACTTACAAGAATCTCTATGATTTCCAGCAGCTTACGGAGAAGCAGATAGATGAATATGTAAATACTTATATCAAGAAGGCTGATTTGAACCTGGTAACGGGTGTGTTGGATGGCAACGCTGGCAACAAACTGGTTGCCTTTGGTGTTTCCTTCCCTTCGTTTACCGATGCGCTGCGCGAGATAGGCAATGGCAAGCTTTTCCCTACGGGTTGGCTGAAGGTGCTGAAGGTTCTGAAGTGGCACAAGACGGATACGGTAGATTTGCTCTTGATTGGTGTTCTTCCGGAATATCGCAAGAAGGGAGCCAACGCGCTTATTTTTGCCGATCTGATAGAGCAGTATCACCGTTATGGCTTTAAATGGGCTGAGGCTATGCCGCAGATGGAGACCAATACCGGTGTTCAGAGCCAGTGGCAGTATCTGGAGAGCGAACAGCATCGCCGTCATCGCTGCTATAAGAAGAAAAGTCTCTGTTTTGAGCCGTTTAGGCATAAAAAAGATAGAAAATGGGCTAAAAAGTTAAAAAAACTAACTCGCTCTAAATTGGACTTTGATTGAAAATCAAGAAGTTGGGCGTTTGCCTATATTATATAGGTAACAATATGGAAACGAGCGGACTTCTGCTCGTTTCTGTATTTTGCAATATGCAAAGAACGCCTCAATTCGGGGGCAAAGATACGATATTTTTCTAAATATCCAATGATTTACAAGAGGAATTTTATGGA
>ERZ1023967.78-NODE-78-length-27804-cov-12.747955_pt1 | contig 27804 bp, 20 predicted proteins | sample MGYA00380429_ERZ1023967 | MGnify/ENA primary metagenome ERZ1023967 (study PRJEB33179, sample SAMN07449055) | human gut metagenome | biome: Human-gut; feature: Human associated habitat; material: Faeces | host: Homo sapiens | place: India:Kasaragod | collected... | reverse complement strand
GCACACTTACGCCTTGGCCTACATCTCTACCTGTGGCACATCCTTGAGGAATTTTCCTATTTCTTCATCGCTGACAGAATAGTTCTGCAGATCGCCATTGATGTAGCTGTCGTATGAAGGCATATCAATAAGACCATGTCCTGAAAGACAGAAGAGGATGACTTTCTCCTCGCCCTTCTCCTTCGCCTTGAGCGCCTCACGGATAGTGGCAGCGATGGCATGACAGCTCTCTGGAGCAGGAATGATTCCCTCGGTACGGGCAAAGAGCATACCTGCCTGGAACGACTCCAACTGCGGAATGTCCACACCGTGCAGATAACCGTCCTTGAGCAACTGCGAGATGATCATACCGGCACCATGATAACGCAGACCACCAGCATGAATGTTGGCAGGCTTGAAGTCATGACCCAGGGTGAACATCGGCAGCAGCGGAGTGTAGCCAGCCTCATCGCCGAAGTCATATTCGAACTTACCCCTTGTCAGCTTAGGACAGCTCTCTGGCTCGGCTGCGATAAACTCAGTGTTCTTCTCTCCGCTCAGATTATGACGCATGAATGGGAAAGCCAGTCCGCCGAAATTGCTTCCGCCACCGAAGCAGGCAATCACCTGATCGGGATATTCGCCAGCCATCTGCATCTGCTTTTCTGCCTCCAGTCCGATGATCGTCTGATGCAGAGCCACATGGTTGAGCACCGAACCCAGTGTGTACTTACAGCCCGGAGTGGTAGTAGCCAGTTCGACAGCCTCGCTGATAGCAGTACCGAGTGAACCAGGATGATGAGGGTCGCGTGTGATGATGTTCTTTCCGGCACGTGTACTCATTGATGGAGAACCCTCCACAGTAGCGCCAAAGGTACGCATGATGCTGGAGCGATAAGGTTTCTGACGCATGGTAATCTTCACCTGATACACAGCCGCCTCCAGTCCGTAGAGTTTGGCTGCATACGACAAGGCTGCGCCCCACTGTCCTGCACCCGTCTCGGTGGTGACGTTGGTGTCGCCCTCCTGCTTGCAGTAGTAACACTGTGGCAAGGCCGAATTGATCTTATGAGAGCCTAAAGGATTGACACTCTCGTTCTTGAAATAGATGTGGGCAGTAGTACCCAGTGCCTCCTCCAGACCGTAGGCACGAACCAGCGGAGTGGAACGATAGAAGGTGTACTTCTCCTGCACATCCTCAGGGATGTCAATCCAGGCATGTTCTGTATCGAGCTCCTGCTTGGCACACTCCAGGTTGAACACTTGCGACAAGTCCTCAGCCGTCATGGGCTTGTGGGTCTGCGGATTAAGTGGTGGCAATGGCTTGTTGGGCATTTCTGCCTGAATGTTGTACCACTGTGTAGGAATGTCTTTTTCCTGTAGGATGAACTTTTTCTGTCTCATAATTTTTAAGTTGATATTGATTGTGATTGTTATTGTTATTCTTAGTCTAACACTTTATCTTATTCTTGTATTCTTGATTTTACTTTTGTATTTCCTGGAGAATGGCGACAGCCCGTTCCACACTCGTGATGCGGGCGATACGAAGGAATCGCTTGTTGTTCTTCTCTTTCAACGCACATTGCTGTACGTGGCAAGTGGCATAGTTGAGAACCTTCGAGAACATCGTGCTGCGATAGAACGGACTCTGCACGTTGCTTACAAACTGCATTTGCATAGTACCCTGTTTGAGCATGATCTTCTCGCAGCCCAAGCGTTTGCCGAGGCGTCGCAAGCTCACCACGTGCATCAGTTCCTCACCCTCACGGGGCACAGGTCCAAAGCGGTCGATGATTCGCTTTCGGTAAGCAGCCAGGTCGTCGTCATTCTCTATGCGGTCCAGTTCCCTGTAGAGCAACATTCGCTCGCTGCTTCCCGGCACATAGGTATCGGGGAAATACATCTCTAAGTCGCTCTCGATAGAACAGTCGTCCACGAAGTCGTCACCCGTGAGCTGCTGTCCCTCGTCCATCTCCTCCTGATACAGGTCGCCAAACTCCTCATTCTTCAGTTCGGTGACAGCCTGCGACAGGATCTTCTGATAGGTTTCATACCCCAGGTCCTCCATGAATCCGCTCTGCTCTGAGCCAAGCAGGTTTCCTGCACCGCGAATGTCGAGGTCCTGCATGGCGAGGTTGAACCCGCTTCCCAAATCGCAGAAGGTCTCCAACGCCTCCAGTCGGCGGCGAGCATCGAGTGTCAGTGTACTCTTCGGCGGAGCCACGAGATAACAGAAAGCCTTCTTGTTGCTACGCCCCACCCTGCCTCTCATTTGGTGCAGGTCGCTAAGACCGAAGTGATGGGCATTGATGATGATGATGGTATTGGCGTTCGATATGTCGATACCGTTCTCCACAATGGTTGTCGAGAGCAGCACATCGTAGTCGTAGTTCATGAATCCCATAATGACCTTCTCCAGTTCCTCGGGCTTCATCTGTCCGTGTCCTATCGCCACGCGGCAGTCGGGCACGTACTTTTCTATCATCAGTTTCAACTCCATGAGCTTCGATATACGGTCGACGACGACATACGCCTGTCCGTTACGGCTCATCTCGAAGTTGATGGCATCTGCCATGGTATCACCGCTGAAGGTCACCACCTCCGTTTGTATCGGGTATCGGTTGGGCGGCGGCGTGCGCATGATGCTCATGTCGCGTGCACCCATCAGCGAGAACTGCAGAGTGCGGGGAATAGGTGTGGCACTCATCGTCAGCGTGTCGACATTCACCTTCAGTTGGCGCAGCTTCTCCTTGGTGCTGACGCCGAACTTCTGTTCCTCGTCGATGATGAGCAGACCGAGGTCATGCCATTTCACAGTCTTGGAAATCAGCTTGTGCGTCCCCACTACGATGTCTGTCCTGCCCTCCTTGAGGTCTTCCAGCAACTGTCTGGTCTCCTTGGCGGAGCGTGCCCTACTCAGGTAGTCCACCTTTACCGGCATTCCCTCCAGTCGGTTTTTGAAAGTCTGGTAGTGCTGAAAAGCCAGCACCGTGGTAGGCACCAGCACAGCCACCTGCTTGCTGTCGCATGCCGCCTTGAAGGCTGCGCGTATCGCCACTTCCGTCTTTCCGAAGCCCACATCGCCGCACACCAGTCGGTCCATGGGTCGTGCGCTCTCCATGTCGGCCTTTACGTCCATGGTGGCTTTGTTCTGGTCGGGCGTGTCCTCGTATAGGAACGAGGCCTCCAACTCATGTTGCAGATAGGAATCGGCGCTGAAGGCGAATCCCTTCTCCCTACGGCGGCGGGCATAGAGTTTGATCAGGTCGCGCGCGATGTCCTTGATGCGCTTCTTCGCCTTCTCCTTCAGTCGGTCCCAGGCACCCGTGCCGAGGGTCGACAGTCGGGGCGGCTCGCCCGTATCGCCGCTGCGGTATTTGCTGATCTTATAGAGCGAGTGGATGGATACATCCACCTTGTCGTTGTTCGTGTAGACGATGCGTATCATCTCTTGATAGCTGTTTCCCACCGGCACACGCACCAGTCCGCCAAACTTTCCGATGCCGAAATCCACGTGCACGATATAGTCGCCCGGCTCCATCTCCTGCAACTCCTTCATCGTGAGCGCCATCTTGCCGGCACGTGCTGAGTCCGAACGCAGACTGTACTTATGGAATCGGTCGAAGATCTGATGGTCGGTAAAGAAACAGCATTTCTTGTCGTTGTCGATGAAGCCCTCGTGCAGGGTCTTGTCCACGGGCACAAACCTCACCTGATAGCGCTTCAGTTCCTCACTCTCAAAAATATCCTTGAGTCGCTGTTGCTGCTTGCTGCTGTCGGCCAATATATATAAGGTGTACTGCTGCAGAAGATAGTCCTCCATCATCTGGCCTATCAGGTCGAAATTCTTATGGAACAGGGGCTGAGGCACGATATGGAACGGCACCACGTCGGCAGCCACCTCTGTCTTGCGCTCCGCCACACCCTGTTCGGCGATGCCAAACTCTATGCGCTGGCGCTCCGCCACACCCTGCTGAAACTGCAGGGCCGATGACAGGTTCAGCTCTTTCTTCATGGCGCGTCTTATCCGTTCCGCCTCCACCTCGGTGGCTCCCTCCATCTGTTCCACCATGCTCTGCGAGGAGAAACCCTCCTTGTATATCTGGTCTATACGGTCATAGACGAACGTAAAGTCCTTCATCGCCACCACAGCCCGCTTGTCGAGGAAATGCAGGAAGGGCTGTTTCTCACCCTCTGCAAGCGAGAGTTCGGGCACAATCTCCACACTCTCACGCCGGTCGCGCGACAACTGGTCCTCAATGCAGAAAGTACGTATGGTGTCTATCTCGTCACCGAAGAAGTCGATGCGGAAAGGAAACTCGCAACTGTAGGAATAAATATCGAGTATGCTGCCTCGTATGGCAAACTGACCAGGCTCGTAGACATAATCTGTCTCCATGAAGTCGAAGTCGCGCAGTTGATGCGAGATGTCCATCAGCGACACCTGGTCACCCACAGCGAGCTTAATGATACGCTCATCGAGATTTTTCTTCGACACCACCATTTCTGCCAGAGCATCGGGGTAAGTAACGACATAAAGTGGCTGCGAGGATGCCAGTCGTGCCAGCACCTCGGTACGCAATATCTCGTTGGCAGCATCCTTCTGTCCGTATTTCACAGCACGCCTGTAAGTAGAAGGAAAGAAGAAAGCCTGATCCTGCCCCAGTATCTGCACCAGGTCGTGATAGAAATAGCCCGCCTCGTCGGCATCATTGAGCACGAAGAGCACCGGGCGAGCCAACCGCTCTTTGACAGCGGCAAAAAACAAAGGCGCAGAAGAGCACACCAATCCACTGAGGAAAACGGTCTTCTGCGTTTTTCTATCCAATAATTTAAGGAGCGCCTTCGCCTGGGGCGACCGCTCAAAAATATGTACTATTTCTTGTATTTCCACTTCTCTTCAGTCTTCGCCCCTACACCTTCTTGGGATATTTCTTAAACCATCCATCCCAGCGCAGGCGCATCACACCAAAGAAAGCCTCACCAAAGATTCCACCGCTCATCTTGCTCGTACCCTCACGTCGGTTGACGAAGATTACGGGCACTTCCTTGATCTTGAAGCCAATCTTGTGGGCAGTGTATTTCATCTCTATCTGGAAGGCATAACCCTTGAAACGGATCTCGTCAAGATTTATGGTTTCCAGCACCTTGCGGCGATAACATACGAAACCTGCCGTAGTATCATTCACCTTGAATCCCGTGACCATTCTCACATACTTCGAGGCGAAATAGCTCATCAGCACACGACCAATAGGCCAGTTCACCACATTGACACCCGAGACATAGCGCGAGCCCACAGCCACGTCGAATCCCTCGTCGTGAGTCGCGGCGTAGAGTCGTGGCAGGTCGTTGGGATCATGACTGAAGTCTGCGTCCATCTCTAAGATAAACTCATACCCCTTCTCAAGCGCCCATTTGAAGCCAGTGATATAGGCTGTACCCAGTCCCAGCTTGCCCTTTCGCTCAAGGATATGGAGACGGGAGGCGAACTCGCCAGCCATCAGTTCCTTCACGATGGCAGCAGTACCGTCGGGGCTTCCGTCATCAATAACAAGGATATCAAAGTCTTTCTCCAGACCGAACACGGCCCGGATAATCTTCTCGATATTCTCCTTTTCATTATAAGTAGGAATAATTACAACACTATCACTCATAAGCTATTATTGGTTTAAATGAATCGACATGATAATAATTAATATATCTTATGCAAAGATAATGCATTTTTCTGAGTTTGCGAAAAGAAAAAGAGAATATTTTTATTTTCTGAACGATGATTATATTTAATTCACGTTGTTGCGAAATAAAGTAACTACACAGCACCCCCAATAGCCATAAGTAGTTACTTTAAAATCGTTGAACCACATTGAAATCTCTGTTCAAAGGCTTTGAACGGACATTCAAAGGCTCTGAACGGACATTCAAAGGCTTTGAACGCACATTCAAAGTCTTTGAACAGAACTTTCATAGGCTCTGAACGGAACTTTTACAGGCTCTGAACAGAACTTTTACAGGCTCTGAACAGAACTTTTACAGGCTCTGAACGAAACTTTTATAGGCTTAAGAAAAATTTATATAGTATAGGAAAAAAAACCGACCTGTACGGATGGAATTACGCAGCACGCCCTGAAAGGGCAGAAGCTCTTAGCCCAGGGCAACGCCCTGGGTATAATGTCAGTCAGCAATGCGCCCTGTAAGGGCAAAAGCTTTAAAATACACCTAATAAAAATGGAAAATCCGTTGCGATATGTAAAGCTTTTGCCCTTACAGGGCGACAGGTTTGCGTTCATGATAACCCAGGGCGTTGCCCTGGGCTAAGAGCTTCTGCCCTTTACCTTTCCGCTACGCGCCGGTGACCGTTGGTTCAGGGCGTGCTGCTTATAGGGGCTTTCAGCCCGTGCCGACCTGTACAGGTCAAATCATCTTTTATAGCAGCATATTACTGGTCAGGATTCTCGACGAAACCCTGGTACTCGGGGACGAGCCCAGACATGATAGCGTCGTAACTCTTTGTCATCTGGTTCTTGATATTCTCGGCACCCTTGCCTATCGGCTGGATGGGCTCGTGAATAGTAAGACGAAGAGGATGCCAGAAAATCCAATACATGTCCTTCATGCGCGGCTTCACATCGAAACTGCCGTTGATGGTGAGCGGACAGACGGGCAACTGCAACTCGTCTGCCAACATGAAGGCTCCTCGACGGAATACGCCCATGTGACCAGTGAAGGTGCGAGCACCTTCGGGGAAGACTACCAATGACATTCCTTCCTGTAGTTCCTCGCGGGCCTTGTCGTAAGAGGCGCGTATCTTGGAAGGGCCGCTCTTGTCGACAAAGATGTGATGGGCATACTGGCAGGCTATACCTACCAAGGGTACCTTGCGGAGCGCCTTCTTCATCATCCACTTGAAGTTACGGCCTAAGAAGCCATAAATCAAAAAGATGTCGAATGACCCCTGATGGTTGGCCACGAACACGTAGCTCTGATTTTTCTGCAGATGTTCCCTGCCTTCTACCTTGACGGGCAGCAGGAGAAGACGGATCCACAACTGCGACCACAACTTGCCAGGATAATAGCCCCAGAAATGGCCATTACCCAACATACAGCCCAAGACTGTGATGACACTGGTCAAAATGCTTGCCACCAAAAGGATTGGAAGACAAATCAACAACTGATAAATGCGATACAGATACTTCATTAGTGGTTCAATATTTTTTTGAATGATTTTTTTCGTGGAAAGTTATTTTTTTTGAGAAGTTAGAGAAGTTAAAGGAAGTTATCACTCCCTTCGGTCGTTCGAGAAGTTAAGGGATTTCAGTGTGACAACCACAATCTCGGCGGTGGAACCGACACGGATGGGAACCACACCACCTAAGCCGGCAGTGGTAAAGAGCTGACAACCCTCGCGCTCATAGAGGCCATAGTCATAGGGAGCAAACATCGTGGGACGTAATCCGAACACGGATATTTGTCCGGCATGAGTGTGCCCGCTCAGAGTGAGCTGCGGCGCCACCAACACCTCGCCTTTCCTGCCATACACCTGATTGATGCGCGAAGGAACCATGTCCTCCCACTGCGTGGGGATGTGCTGAAGCATCAGGACGAAATGGCCTGGACGGATGCCCCGAAGCGCCTTTGCCACATTGGCATGAGCAGGTTTCTTAAAGTTTTCTGTGCCCGCAACATAGATGGAGTCGGAACCGCGATGCACCACGGCGTGCTCGTTGAGAAGCAGATGCCATCCCATCTGCCATTCCAGCCTGCGAGTCTCCTGCTCCTGCCTGAGACAGGTGGGCGAGTCGGCTTTCACATAATAGCTGTAGTCATGATTGCCCAGCACACTGTATACGCCGTCCTTGGCACGCAGGGAGGAAAGCATTCTGACGTAAGGCTTGAGCTCGGACGGACGGGTGTTCTGAATGTCGCCGGTGAAACAAATCATATCGGGATGCTGGGCATTGATGCTGTCGACATCACGCTGTGGCAGATCGCTGCGCCAACCGTAATAGGATCCAGCATGGAAATCGCTGAAGAGGACAATGCGATAGCCGTCGAAACTGGCAGGAAGCTGGGGCACAGCTATGGTGACGCGCTTCACCTCCAGCTCACGGAAGCCATAAGTGAAGCCATAAAGGAAAATGCCGACGGACAGGAGGCCCATGACAAGACCTATGAGCCGACCCCAGTTGCGCCTGCCCTTGAGTGCCTTCATCACACACCAGCCTACAAAACTGAAAAGGGCATAGACGAAGACGGGAACGGCAAACAGCGCCATGACGACAAACCACACGTCGACAAGCACCGGACGGTCGGGCACGAAGTTGGGCTGTAGCGCTAAATAGCCACTATAGCCAATGACGACGGATGCCGGAAGCCAAAGCAACAAGCGCCTCGCCAAACGGCAGCTGCGCAGCTCATGACAGAAGCACCACAGATAAGGCAAAAGGGTGCCCAAGAGAATCCATATATATATGCGTGCTATCATTTCTTAATCAAACTACTCTGTAAATAACGGCGCATCAACTCGACGGGGATGCCACGGCGACGCGCATAGTCGCGCAACTGTTCTTCGTCAATCTTGCCCAGGTCGAAATAATGGGCCTGAGGATGGGCGAACATCAGTCCCGACACACTGGAATGGGGCATCATCATGCCGCTCTCGGTAAGCCGGATGCCAATCTGCGACATGGTGAGAAGCTGGTCGAGCTCGAAGTTGACGCTGACATCGGGCAACGACGGATAGCCCACGGCAGGACGGATGCCCTGATATTCCTCACGATGAAGCTGCTCCATCGTGAGATGCTCATGGGGAGCATAGCCCCAGAAGTGGCGACGAACCTCTAAGTGCATCTTCTCGACCGTGGCCTCGGCAAGGCGGTCGCTCAGCACCTGTGACATCATCGACAGATAATCGTCGCCCCTGTAAGCCTCCAGCACTCCTGCCTCGACGGAGGCACAAAACAACCCTACCCTGTCGCGCACGCCGCCTGAAAGAGGACGCACGAAATCGGCAAGACAGAGATTGGGGCTTCCGGCAGCCACTGGATGCTGCTGGCGCAACAGAGGAATGCGGGTGAGCCTGGCATCGGCTGTGTCATCTGCATAAAGCAGCAGGTCGTCCATGTCGGCATTGGCTGAGTAAAGGGCAAAGATCGCATGGGTGTGATAACGTCCCTGCCACGACTGCATCATGGCGGAAGCCTCATCACGCAGCCGCTGTTTCTCGGCCAAAGGCTTACCACTCATGCCCCAGGCATGATAGAAATAAAGCCAGTTGATGTAGGGTACTACTTCGTCTATATCGTATGTGAGGACCTGCGGGTGCATCCTTTAAACTTTAAACATTAAACATTCCCTCAAGGCATCTGTATTAACTTCTTAACGCCTCCTGAATTTTGCTTCTGGATTTAACTTCTGAACAGAATGGGCTGTCCCTTAACAGAGGCATCGAAGGCACCCTTGTCGTAGACGAGACGGCCATTACAGAAGGTCTGCTCCACTCGCCACTGGAACTCGTGGCCCTCCATAGGACTCCACCTGCACTTACTCTGAATCTGGTCGCGAGTCAGTGTCCAGGGAGCATGGGGACGAACGATGACGATATCGGCCTGATAACCCTCGCGCAGGAAACCACGCTTCTGTACTTCGAAGAGACGAGCAGGCTGATGAGCCATCAGCTCTACCATCCGCTCGAGGGTAAGCACGCCCTCGTCTACCAGTTCGAGCATGGTGACCAAGGAGAACTGAACCATCGGCATGCCCGAGGCTGCCTTGGCGCAACCTCCCTGCTTGTCTTTCCACTCATGGGGAGCATGGTCGGTACCTATGGTGGCGATTCTGCCGTCAGTCAGAGCCTTGCGCAATGTCGTGCGGTCGGACAGGGTCTTGATGGCAGGGTTGCACTTGATGAGCGCCTTCTTGGTAGCATAATCCGCCTCGGTGAAATAGAGGTGGGCAATGACAGCCTCGCCCGTCACCGAGGAACCTGGCGTAAAGAGGTCGAGCTCGCGAGCCGTTGTGACGTGAGCGATATGCAGACGAGTGCCATACTCATGGGCCAGCTGCACAGCCAGGCGACTACTCTCATAGCAGGCCTGTTCGCTGCGTACTGCGGGATGGAACTCCACCGCGGGGTCGTCGCCATACCGCTTCTTGAAGGCTGCCATATTGCTGTTGATGATGTCGGTATCCTCGCAATGAGCCATCAAGGGCAAGTCGAGATCGTGAGCTGCCTGGAAGATGCGGCGCAGCGACTCAGCCTTGTCGACAAGCATATTGCCTGTGCTGGAGCCCATGAAGAGCTTGATACCGGGAATGCGATGACGGTCCAACTGGGAGAAACTCTCCACATTGTCATTGGTGGCGCCGTAGAAGAAGGCATAGTTGACATGACTTTTTTGGCTGCCGAGAGCCGCCTTGTCGGCCAGGGCTTCGAGTGTAGTGGTCTGAGGCACCGTGTTGGGCATGTCGAAATAAGAGGTGACGCCGCCAAAGGCTGCTGCCCTGCTCTCACTCTCGATGTCGGCCTTGGCGGTGAGTCCGGGCTCACGGAAATGCACATGGTCGTCGATCACTCCTGGCATAACAAAACACCCCGAGGCATCGACTGTCTTGTCGAAACTGCCACGAGGTGCTTCTTCGCCATTATAAATATGTGTTATCTGTTCGCCATCGACAACGAGGTATCCTCGGAATGTCTTTCCCTCGTTGACGATAGTTCCATTTTTAATCAATGTTTTCATACCTGCTTATTCTTTTTTTTCTGGAATGGTAGGACGCGCCAGGTCGTTGGGTGTAGGCGCTGGCGCTGCTTCGGGCGCAGGCTGGGCTGACACGGCAGGAGCTCCGGGCTGCATATCGCGGGTTCCGTTCATGATCTGCTCGTTCTCCTGAGCCTTCTGATAATAGTCCTTTACATAAGAGTCGTTCTTGAAATGGCCGGTGGCCTTGCTCATGATGTCCTCTATCCATGGGGTGAGCATGGGATACTGATTGCCCATGGTGACGAGGAAGAAGACGCCTGCTCCGAGCACATTGTCGAAGTTGTCGGTCACGAAAGTAGTCACCAACTTGTCTTCCTGTTCAGCCAGGCGGTTGGCCTCAGCTGTGAGCTGACGGGTCACGACGTTCATGTCGCTTCCGTTCATGATGGCCTGGTCGTGCTTATGCACAAGTTCGCGCTGCTGGTTCTGCAGCTGCTGATATTTCTTGAAGAAGCCAAACAACTTGTCGTTGAGAGGGCTTCCGCTTACCACCTGCTGTGTATCGTCAAGCTTGACCGTGATGGCTCCGCTCTCCAGGACGAGGGGCAACACGGGCTCATCGTCCATAAAGATATTGGCCATTCTTACAGAATCAAGTGTGCCGTCGAAATGGAACTGTCCGTGAACGACGTCACAGGAGTCAACGCTCTTGAACTCTGCGTCCTTCAAAACTTTCAGGTAGAGCATACGTCCGTCCAACGTGCTCACATTGGAAGTTCCGGTTATGTCGTAACTGTTGGCACACGATGTCAACGCCAATAAGGAAATAAATGCGTAAAATATCTTGTTCATAAGCTGTTTTCTATTTCGGCTAACAAAAGTACAATGTTAAATTGAAGTACGAAAAAAAATTTATGCTATTTAATTGAATATTGCATGTATTTAGGTTTTATTTGCATTCTTCCTTTTTCAATTCATGCGAAATACGGTGTGTGGTGTACAATTCGATGAGGGCTGCCACCAACAGAAACACCACCCACTTGTTGTAGAAATAGGTGATATAGGTCTCGTAGTTGGAAAACCAGTTGCGGGCAAAGGCATAGACTGTATCTACCATCGAGATGCCCGACAGCACGAAGAAGATGTCGGCCACAGCCTGAATGCGCTTCAGACGATGAACCACCTGCGACGAGCCTTCATAGAGTTGCATCGATTGCATCACGCTGAAAGCTACCGTGCCCAAGAGGAAAAGCCAGCTGGTGTAAAGGGTCAGCTGGGGATAAATTATATAACCAAAGGCGAAGCAGCCTGCGCCTATCACCATCAACACTCCTCCTAATATAAAAATAAATGTTTGAATCTTATTCAGTTGTTTCATTGTCTTGTTCGTTGTCATTATTCGGTAAATCAGTACTCAGCACAAAAATATCCTCGTCATCAGCCTTCATGAAATAGCGCTCACGGGCTATCCGCTCGTAAGCCCTGCCGCCATGATTCATCTCATGCCACATCTGGATGTCATTCTGATAGAGAGTGGTGTACTTGTCTATCTCCAACTGCAGGTTATGGATCTGAACTTTATATTTTATATGCTGCATGATGCTGTTGTCGTCGATGAAACCGACCACCAGCACGCCCACCACAATCACTATAAGATACTTATAATGAGAGAGGTAGTTCCATATTATACTCAATCTTCTGCTCATTAATTTATGAATTTGTTTGCAAAGATAATATTTTTTTGTTATCTTTGCATCATCATTTAAGAAAAAATAATGGAAGAATATATTGTTTCTGCAAGAAAGTACCGTCCGATGACCTTCGATTCGGTTGTAGGACAGAGCGCTCTGACCACAACGCTCAAGAATGCCGTGAAGAGCGGCAAACTGGCTCATGCCTATCTGTTCTGCGGTCCAAGAGGTGTAGGAAAGACCACCTGTGCACGCATCTTCGCCAAGGCCATCAACTGCGAGCACCCCAAGGAGGACGGCGAGGCATGCAACGAGTGCGAGAGCTGCAAGTCGTTCAACGAACAGCGGTCGTACAACATCTTTGAGCTCGACGCCGCCAGCAACAATGGTGTGGACCACATCAAGGAGCTGATGGAGAAGACGCGCATACCGCCACAAATCGGAAAGTACAAGGTGTTTATCATCGACGAGGTACACATGCTCAGCTCTGCAGCCTTCAATGCCTTCCTTAAGACACTGGAGGAGCCGCCACAGCACGTCATCTTCATCCTCGCCACCACCGAGAAACACAAGATTCTGCCTACCATCCTGAGCCGATGCCAGATATACGACTTTGAGCGCATGACCGTGCCCAACACCATCAACCACCTCAAGATGGTGGCAGAGAAGGAAGGCATCAGCTACGAGGAGCAGGCGCTGGCAGTAATAGCCGAAAAGGCAGACGGAGGTATGCGCGACGCTCTCTCGATATTCGACCAGGCGGTGAGTTTCTGCCAGGGCAACCTGACCTATCAGAAGGTGACAGAAGACCTCAACGTGCTGGACAGCGACAATTACTTCAAGCTGATAGACTGTGCACTGGAGAACAACGTGCCGGAGATGATGCTCCTGCTGAACGGCATCTTGGACAAGGGATTCGACGGCGGCAACATGATACAGGGTCTGGCACAGCATGTACGTAACGTGCTGATGGCGAAAGATGCCAAGACGCTTCCCCTATTGGAAACCAGCGAGGCTCAGAAAGCCAAATATCAGCAACAGGCTCAGAAGGCGCCTACACCTTTTTTATATAAGGCGCTGCAGATAGCCAACAAATGTGACATCAACTACCGACAGAGTTCAAACAAACGACTGCTGGTGGAGCTCACACTGATAGAGATCGGACAGATCACCCAGCCCGAGGACAAAGACATTCCGAGTGCGGGGCGTACGCCCAATAGATTAAAATCCCTGTTTCAGAAAATCATAGCCCAGCTGAAGCCTGCCATTCAGGGTGCAGGTGCTGAGCTTAAAGGCAACGGTGAGGAGAGCAACGAAAAAACTCCTCAGACTGCTGTCCTGCCCCTTCATGCTTCGGAAAACGAAACCAACAACGAGGCTGTCAATAACAAACATCAAGTAAAACCCATCAGCAAAGGCGCCGTCAAACTGGGAACCATCGGCATGACCTTCAGCAACCTGAAGAAAAACATGGAGATGGTAAAACAGCAGTTGAACCCTACCGCCGACGTGAAAGCCATCAGAAGCACTGATGACTCCGAACAATGCGAATTCAACGAAGACGCCCTGCAGTATCAGTGGACGGGCATGTGCGTACGCATGGCACAGAACAACAAAGAACTCATAGGTCTGTCGCACCGTATGCAGGCCATCAAGCCCAAGCTGACGAAATGCCCCAACATAGAAATTGTCGCCGACAACCAACTGTTGCTCGACGACATGCAAAACATTAAAAACAGAATCAGAAACACACTGGTTCGGGGGTTGCACAACACCAACATCGTCATCTCCTACCGACTTTCTCACAAAGAGGAAGTCAAGAAGATTCTCAACAAGAGAGAGGTGCTGGAGAATATGAGAAAGGAAAACCCTGCCTTGGACAAGCTTTGCAATACGCTGAAGCTGGTAATGACATGATGGTTTATCGGGAGTTTTAGGAGTTAAAGGAGTTAAGACAACACATTTCCTCAAATGCTATTGTCTTAACTCCTTTAACTCCTTAAAAAATCTCCTTAAATCAGCGACATTCCCGCTTTCTCACATTCCTCGCGCATTTCCTCAGGCCATATACTTGCCTGAATCTCGCCGATGTGAGCTTTATGCAACAGAACCATACAGAGACGGCTCTGGCCGATACCGCCACCAATGCTCAATGGCAACTTGCCGCCAAGCAACTGCTTGTGGAAATAGAGTTTCTCGCGGTCTTCCTTGCCTTCCAACTTCAACTGGCGCAACAGACTCTCCTTGTCCACACGAATACCCATGGAACTCAACTCGAAACTTCTGCCCAATACAGGATACCAGATCAGGATATCGCCATTAAGACCTGGCAAACCATTCTCAGCCACCGTACTCCAGTCATCGTAGTCGGGAGCTCGGCCATCATGCTTCTTTCCATCGCTCAACTTGCAACCGATTCCCTCGATGAATACGGCACCATACTTCTCGCAGATGGCATCCTCACGCTCCTTGGGAGTCTTGTCGGGATACATATCCAACAACTCCTGGGCATGAATAAAGTGAATCTCTTTGGGCAGGAAAGGCTTAATCTGTGGATAATGCTCACAGGTGAGATACTCAGTGCGCAAAATGGCAGCATAGATGCGACGAACCACATTACGAAGGAAAGCCAACGTGCGGTCTTTCTTCTCGATCACTGCCTCCCAGTCCCACTGGTCTACATAGAGAGAGTGAAGGTTGTCCAACTCCTCGTCGGCACGGATGGCATTCATATCTGTATACACGCCATAACCAGGCTCTATCTCATACTCCGCCAAAGTAAGGCGCTTCCACTTAGCCAGCGAGTGAACCACCTCAGCCTGGGCGTCGCCCAAGTCCTTGATGGGGAAGGTTACAGGACGCTCCACACCGTTGAGGTCATCATTGATACCTAAACCTTTCAACACAAAGAGAGGTGCTGTCACACGACGAAGACGCAACTCTGTAGCCAAGTTCTGCTGGAAGAACTCTTTTATCAACTTGATTCCCATCTCGGTCTGACGCATGTCCAGCAATGCCTGATAACCGATAGGCTTTATTAGCTTACTCATTTTTTGCATTAGTATTTAAAATTCTGTGCAAAGATACAAAAATATTATCATACTGCAACTATTCTGAATAATATTTTTATATTTTGTTAATCATTTTATCCATTTTCCTTTCTTTTTGTATAGACTTTATGCACTTTTTACTAACTTTTCCGACTTTTCGGCTCTCATACCTCACCAAATGGCGAAAGAAAGCAACCTGGACTCACTTTATTCATTCAAAATTTGGTCAATTCAAATAAAATCTGTATTTTTGCACACGTATATGCCAACGTACAGCACGTTTCCTATACCTTATTATATATAAGGGCTCCGTAGCTTAGCTGAATAGAGCGTCAGATTCCGGTTCTGAAGGTCCTGGGTTTGAATCCCAGCGGAGTCACTAATTTTATTAAAAAACTGCAGTTTCACAAGGGTGGAAGTGAGAGAAGTTAGAAAAGTTAAAGAAGTTACAGCCATATCCTTTACTGCCAAAGTATCAGCAAAAGACCATTGCCTTAACTCCATAACCGCTAAACTCCAGAACTTCTGAACCCAGCGAAAGTTCTATTTTCAAAAATTATGGACTTAGTAGAAAGATTTATCAATTACACCAAATTCGACACACAGTCGAGCGAAGACTCCGACAGTGTGCCCAGCACTTCGAAACAGTTGGAATTTGCCAAGTACCTGAAAAAGGAGTTGGAGGACGAAGGACTCAGTGATGTGGAGATGGACGACATGGGTTACATCTACGCCACACTGAAAGGCAATACCAAGAAGGAAACACCTACCATTGGCTTCATTTCACACATGGACACCAGTCCTGATGCAAGTGGCAAGGATGTCAAGGCAAGAATCATACGCAACTATGATGGAAACGACATCGAACTGAGCCCTGGCATCATATCAAGCGTGAGCAAGTTCCCTGAGCTGAAAGCCCATAAGGGCGAAGACATCATCGTCACAGACGGCACCACTCTGCTGGGAGCCGACGACAAGGCTGGTATTGCCGAAATCGTACAGGCGATGTGCTATCTGCGCGACCACAACGAAATCAAGCACGGCGACATACGTGTAGGCTTCAACCCTGACGAGGAGATCGGTATGGGAGCTCATCATTTCGATGTAGACAAGTTTGCCTGCGACTGGGCTTACACCGTTGACGGCGGCGACTTGGGCGACCTCGAATACGAGAACTTCAATGCCGCTGGTGCCAAGATCAAGATCAAGGGTGTGAGCGTGCATACCGGTTATGCCAAGGGCAAGATGGTGAACGCCAGCCGACTCGCCGTAGAGTTCCAGAACATGATTCCCGAGGACGAGACGCCAGAGGCTACCGAGGGCTACCAGGGTTTCTATCACCTCATTGGCATCGAGAGCCGATGCGAGGAAGCCAAGCTCAGCTACATCATCCGCGACCACGACCGCAGCAAGTTCGAAGACCGCAAGAAATTCATTGCCGACTGCGCCAAGAAACTCAACGAGAAATACGGCGAGGGAACCTGCACGGCCGAGATCAACGACCAATACTACAACATGAAGGAGAAGATTGACCCCAACATGCATGTCATCGACATCGTGCTGAGAGCCATGCAGGAAAGCGGAGTTCCTCCTCGCGTGGAACCTATCCGTGGCGGAACCGACGGAGCACAGCTCAGTTTCAAAGGTCTGCCCTGTCCTAACATCTTCGCCGGTGGCGTCAACTTCCATGGTCCTCACGAGTTCGTCAGCATACAGGTCATGGAGAAAGTAGTTCAGACCATCGTCAAAATAGCAGAAATAACAGCCGAATACAACGACTAATCATAAGAAGTAAAGGAGCTTCATGATGCCAACAAAACCTAAACACTACATCAGGTTCTGGCTCATGAGCTCCTTTGCTTTTAGAAAGTAACTCAACTTTCGCAAATGGGGAAGTTAAAGAAGTTAAATTAGAAAGTCATGGCAGAAATTCCATTCCTCGTAAAAGACCTCGCACTCATCCTGATGGTAGCAGGAATTGTTACCCTCTTGTTCAAGAAACTCAAGCAACCCCTTGTGTTAGGCTATATCGTGGCAGGTTTCCTGGTCTCTCCCCACATGCCCTACACCATGTCAGTGATCGACGACAACGACATTCAGACCTGGGCAGACATCGGCGTCATCTTCACCCTGTTCTCGCTCGGACTCGATTTCTCGTTCAAGAAAATCGTGAAGATGGGAGCATCGCCCATCATCTCCACCGTCGTCATCGTGTTCTGTATGATGATGCTGGGCATCAGCGTGGGTCATGGATTCGGCTGGAACAAGATGGACTGCATCTTCCTCGGAGGCATGCTTGCCATGAGTTCCACCACCATCATCTATAAGGCCTTCGACGACATGGGACTGCGGCAACAGAAGTTTGCCGGTATGGTGATGAGTGTGCTCATCCTGGAAGACATTCTTGCCATTGTCATGATGGTGATGCTTTCGGCCATCGCAGGAGGAAGCACGCCCGACGGCGAACAGATGTTTGAGTCGGTCATCAAGATTGTCTTCTTCCTCATCCTGTGGTTCATCGTGGGCATCTTTGCCATCCCACTCTTCCTCAGGTCTGTGCGCAAACTCATCAACAGCGAGACGCTTCTCATCGTGTCCCTCGGACTCTGCTGCGGCATGGCGGTGCTGTCCACCAAGGTGGGATTCTCCAGTGCTTTCGGTGCCTTCGTCATGGGCAGCATCCTTGCCGAGACCATTGAGGCAGAGAAAATCATCAAGCTGGTAGAGCCTGTTAAAAACCTCTTCGGAGCCATCTTCTTCGTGTCGGTGGGCATGCTGGTTGATCCACAGATCCTGGTAGACTATGCCCTGCCTATCCTTGCCCTCGTGCTCACCATCCTGATAGGTCAGGCTGTATTGGGAACCTTTGGTTTCATGCTGGGCGGTGAGTCGCTCAAGTCGGCCATGCGATGCGGCTTCTCCATGGCTCAGATAGGCGAGTTCTCGTTCATCATCGCCTCGTTGGGATTGTCTTTGGGCGTCATCAGCAAGTTCCTGTATCCTGTGGTCGTGGCGGTTTCGGTCATCTCCACCTTCCTTACACCTTATATGATACGCCTTGCCACGCCAAGCTACCAAGTCATGGAGAAGCATCTGCCCAACAAGTTGATCACAGCACTCAACCATTTGGCGACCAACCGCCCATCCACTACACAACAGAGCAAATGGAAGGCGCTCCTCAGACAGATGACTGTCAACACCGTAGCCTACTCCATCCTGAGTGCGGCTGTCATAGCCTTGATGTTCACGTTCGTACTTCCCTTAATGCGCAACCTGCTGCCAGGCTGGCGACTCCACTGGTACGCCAATGCCATCACGGGCGTGCTCACCGTCATCTTCATAGCACCCTTCCTGCGTGCCATCGTGATGAAGAAAAACCACAGCAACGAGTGGAAACGACTGTGGGTGGAGAGCAGCATCAACCGCATACCGCTCCTCTCCACCATCGTGGTGAGGTTTATGATAGCCCTGGGCTTTATCTTCTATATCTGCAACTTCCTGAGCCGGTTTACCGATGCGCTGATGATCAGCATCGGTATTGTGGCGGTATTGCTCATCATCGTTTCCAGAAGAACGAAGAAACGAAGCATCAAGATGGAGCGTCTGTTCATCCGCAACCTTCGCTCACGCGACATCGAGGCACAGGTGAAGGGCACCAAACGGCCTCTCTACGAGGGACACCTGCTCGACCGAGACATCCACATCAGCGAGTTTGAGGTGCCTGAAGACTCTACCTGGTGCGGACACACACTGAGAGAACTCAACCTGCGTCAGCGCTTCGGCATCGACATGAGCAGCATCTATCGCGGATCAAGAAGAATCAACATCCCCAACGGCGACACCACTATATTCCCCTGCGACAAACTGCAGATCATCGGCAATGACGAACAGACACAGAAGTTCAACAACGCCCTGCAGACAGAACTTGTACCCGAGGACTTGGATATAGAGAAAAGAGAGATGAAGCTTCGCCAGCTGGTAATCAGTGGAAAGAGTGAGTTCTGCGGCAAGACCTTGGGCGAAAGCGGAATCCGTGACAAATACGACTGTATGGTTGTCGGACTGGAAGAAGGCTTGGAGAGTCTTACCAAAATTTCGCCTTCCTACACCTTCCAGAAAGGCGACATCATCTGGATCGTTGGCGAAGAGGCGGCCCTGCAGAAAATCATGAATAAGAATTAGGAAGGGAGAGATTTCAGGAGTTATGGGGTTATGGAGTTAAGGAGTTATGGAGTTAAGGAGTTAAGACAACAGCATTTGAGGAAAGGTGTTATGTTAAATATTTAATTTTCAATCCACAAAGGCTATTGGCTATAACTTCTAACAACCGAAGGGAGTGATAACTTCTTTAACTTCCGCGAATTAAGGCTGTTGTCTTAACTCCCTTAACTCCTTAACTCCCTTAACTCCAGAATAAATCTCCTTTAACTCCAGAATAAATCTCCTTAATTTAGTAAATGCGTGGTCCAAATATAGCTGTACCTACACGAACCAAAGTGGCTCCATGCTGGATAGCTATCGGATAGTCATGACTCATGCCCCAGCTGCGCTCACAGAACGCATCATCATCGGCAAAGTACTTGGCTTTCACCTCATCGAAGAAGCGAGCTGCCGTGTCAAACTCGCGGGCTATCTGCTCGGTGTCATCCGTATTAGATGCCATCATCATCAGTCCACAAATCTGCACATGCTCCATTGAACGCCATTCTCCTTCTTCCAACAAGGCACGGCAAGCGTCCAATGTCAGTCCGTACTTGGTCTCTTCCGCAGCAATATGAAGTTCCAACAACACCTTCACCACCCTGTCGTGCTTGGCAGCCTGCTTGTTGATTTCCTTCAACAACTTGAGACTGTCCACAGCTTCTATCATACTGATGTAAGGCGCTATGTACTTCACCTTGTTGGTCTGCAGATGACCGATGAAATGCCATTCTATGTCTTTGGGCAGGTCTGCCACCTTCTTGGCAAGTTCCTGCTCATGACTCTCTCCAAAAATTCGTTGTCCCTCTGCATAGGCAGCCGACAAATACTCCTCGGGATGAAACTTGCTGATGGCGACCAGACGAACACCCTTAGGCAACTGGTCTAACACCTCATGCAAGTTTTTTGCTACATCATACATTATATTATAGTATTAATGAATTTTAGCAAGTTTTTATGCCTCTTCGTACTCAGGCTTGTCGTTCTTCTCTTCCTTGTTTTCTCCAGGAACAGTATGTTCAAACACGTCCATCACCTTGGTCTCAGCCAGAGCCACAACATCATAATCATTCATGGTCTTACCCATCACCTCGTCGATATAGCGCAGGGCACGGGCAAGCGACTTGGCCTGCACCAGGTAGTTGACGGTGGTACGCTTCTCCTTCTCGGTTTTATCATCAATGGTGATAAACGACAACTTGGCCTTGTACCATTTGTCGTCGCCATCCATATCACTGAAGAATACCTCACCATAAGCAGCCTTGCTGATGCCCGACACCTTAAATTCGCCAGACACATAGACAGCCATCTCGTCGGTGATACGACTCTCAGCCTCGGTAAAGCTCAGCGCGTCTACTACATAAGCCTCGGTAACTGGCTTCTCGGAGCCATCCTCCTGTGCCTTGGTGTATCTTACTTTGGTTTCAAACCATGTACTCATTCTTGATCTCATAACGATTCGTTTTTAATTGGTCATTAATATTAAAATAGAACTCGCGCAAGTACAGAAACTATCTTCTTGAGAAGTTATTTTTTTTAAGAAGTTAGAGAAGTTAAAGAAGTTATCACTCCCTTCGGTCGTTAGAAGTTATAGCCAATAGCCTTGGAGGAAATGTTGAACATTTTATTTCATGTCCACAAAAGCATTTGTCTTAACTCCTTAACTCCAGAGAAACCTCCTTAACTCCAGAGATATCTCCTTAACTCCAGAGAAATCTCCTGGACTCCCCAAATACTCCCTCTTGCGAAAATTCCGTATCTTTTTCGAGATGCAAAGTTATAAAAAAGAAAGCATAAGAACAACACAATGCTACAGAATTTAATAAAAAATAAAAAATCTGTCGTTTCTTTTCTCAAATATCACTGAAATTTCTTACCTTTGCATCCGAAAGCAAAACAAGCACATTTGTATTTGCAAAACTATAATATAGAAAACTCAACTTTCGCGCGTGCGGGAAGTTAACTCCTGAACCTGCGAAAGTTCAACAGAAAGTATTAAAGATGCCTGAAATATCAGTACGTGGACTTGAAATGCCAGAGTCGCCTATCAGAAAGTTGGCGCCTCTTGCTGCCGCAGCAAAAAAACGAGGAGTCAAGGTGTATCACCTCAACATCGGTCAGCCCGACCTCCCTACTCCTCAGTGTGGTCTTGATGCACTGAAGCATATCGACCGCACCATCCTGGAGTATTCTCCCAGCCAGGGCTATCTTAGCTATCGCGAGAAACTGGTGAATTACTACAAGAAGTTCAACATCAACATTACTGCCGATGATATCATCATCACAGCAGGAGGTTCGGAGGCTGTGCTCTTTTCATTCATGAGCTGCCTCAATCCTGGCGATGAGATTATCGTGCCCGAACCTGCCTATGCCAACTATATGGCATTCGCCATCTCGGCAGGTGCCAAGATACGTACCATTGCCACTACGATAGAGGAAGGCTTCTCCTTGCCTAAGGTCGAGAAGTTCGAAGAGCTTATCAACGAGCGCACACGCGCCATCCTGATCTGCAACCCCAACAACCCTACTGGATATCTCTATACCCGCAGGGAGATGAACCAGATTCGCGACCTCGTCAAGAAATACGACCTCTACCTCTTCTCTGATGAGGTATACCGTGAGTACATCTATACCGGAAGCCCCTATATCAGTGCCATGCACCTCGAAGGCATCGAGCAGAACACCGTGCTTATCGACTCAGTATCGAAGCGTTACAGCGAGTGCGGTATCCGTGTGGGTGCCCTCATCACCAAGAATGCCGAGATACGCAAGGCGGTGATGAAGTTCTGCCAGGCTCGTCTTTCTCCACCACTTATCGGACAGATTGTAGCCGAGGCCTCTCTCGATGCGCCAGAAGAGTACTATCGCGATGTGTACGATGAGTACGTAGAGCGACGCAAGTGCCTCATCGACGGACTCAACCGCATACCCGGTGTCTACTCTCCTATTCCTATGGGAGCCTTCTACACCGTGGCCAAACTGCCTATCGACGATTCCGACAAGTTCTGCCGTTGGTGCCTTGAAGAGTTCGAATACGAGGGCGAGACCATCATGATGGCTCCTGCCTCCGGCTTCTATACCACTCCCGGTGCAGGCAAGAACCAGGTGCGTATGGCTTACGTACTGAAAAAAGACGATCTGGACCGTGCACTCATAGTACTTGCCAAGGCTTTGGAGGCTTATCCAGGACGCGTTGAGGACGAAGGAATATAATATGCATTTTCCAATATTATATGCATTTTCCATTACAACATGCATTTTCCACTTTTCATAGCTAAAAGATTATACAGCGAGCAGGGCGACAAACGAAAAGTTTCTCGCCCTGCCATACATATTGCCACTGCCGGAGTAGCCATCGGACTTGCCGTTATGATTATCTCCGTCTGTGTGGTGCTGGGATTCAAACACACCATCCGCGACAAGGTCATCGGCTTCGGAAGCCATATACAGGTGGCCGATTTCCTCACCCTGCAGCAGATGGAACAATACCCCATCGTCATCGACGACTCCATGATCGACGTCTTGAAACATATTCCCGATGTGGCTCACGTTCAGCGCTTTGCCATGAAGGAAGGAATCCTCAAGACCGACAGCGATTTCCTGGGCGTGGCATTCAAGGGAGTGGGTCCTGAGTTCGACTCCACCTTCATCCACAACAACATGGTGGAGGGAAGCATTCCTCCTTTCTCCGACAGCGTGAGTCACAACAAGATTCTTGTCTCTCAGTTGATGGCAGACAAACTGCACCTGAAGTCAGGACAGCGCATCTTTGCCTATTTCTTTGACAACAACGGTGTACGCACGCGAAGGTTTACCATTGCGGGCATCTACCAGACCAACCTGAAGAAATACGACGAGACCATCGTCTTCACCGACCTCTATACGGCCGTCAAACTCAACGGATGGGAAAGCGACCAGGCAAGCGGAGCCGAGCTTTCTGTCAACAACTTCGACAACCTTGACATGGTAGAGAGTCGGGTAATCAGCAAGGTGAAAGGCACAGTAGACCATTATGGCGAGACCTACAGCAGCGCCACCATCAAGGAGCTGAACCCACAGATTTTCCAATGGCTCGACCTCATGGACCTCAACGTATGGATCATCCTCGCCCTGATGCTCATCGTGGCAGGCGTGACGATGATCAGCGGCTTGCTCATCATCATCCTGGAACGCACCTCGATGATAGGCATTCTGAAGGCTTTGGGCGCACGCAATAAGACCATCCGCCACACCTTCATGTGGTTTGCCGTTTTCATCATCGGCAAGGGAATGCTCATCGGCAATGTCCTGTCTTTAGGACTCTTAGCGCTTCAGCAAGCCTTCGGCATCATCAAGTTGGACGCACAGACCTATTATGTGAGCACCGTTCCCGTAGAGATCAATGCCTTGTATATCGTGGCGCTCAATGTGGCAACACTCCTCATCAGCGTCTTCATGCTGGTGGCACCCAGCTACCTCATCTCACATATCCATCCAGCCAAATCGATGCGATATGAATAATCACAACAGCATTATAGCCCACATTCATGGGCTATAATGCAAGAAAAACCACTTTTTTTCCCTTTTTATTCATTTTGTGCACATAATTTTTTGTTGTGTGCAGAAATTAATGTATCTTTGCACAAAATTTTGTAAACTGTGCAATGAATTCAATACCAAGTTTCAACTCGTATATTGAGCAAAGCATCATCAATAATTGGCATTTGGATGCTCTTACCGATTACAAAGGAGCAACACTGCAATATCATGATGTAGCCAGAAAGATAGAAAAGCTCCACATCCTGTTCGAGAACAGCGGTGTGATAAAGGGCGACAAGATAGCTGTTTGCGGACGAAATAGCAGCCAGTGGGCAGTAGCCTTCCTGGCCATTGTTACCTATGGTGCCATCGTGGTTCCTATACAGAATGAGTTCAAGCCCGAACAGATTCACAACATCGTAAACCACAGCGAGAGCAAGATGCTCTTCGTGGGCGATGTAGTAGCCACAGAAATCAATGCCGAAGAGATGCCCTCGCTCGAAGGTATCGTCTATCTTCCCGATTTCTCGCTCGTCCTTTCCCGTTCTGAGAAACTCACTTATGCCCGCGAACATCTCAATGAAATCTTCGGACACAAGTATCCCAAATATTTCCGCAAAGAACATATCAAGTATCATGTTGACGACCCTGAGGAGTTGGCAATGATCAACTATACCAGCGGTACTACAGGTTTCTCTAAGGGAGTGATGCTGCCCTATCGTGCCCTCTGGGGCAACTTAGACTATCTCATGGACACCGTAAAACCCAAGATAGGCAAGAACTGCAACATCCTCTCCACCCTGCCCATGGCTCACATGTACGGGTTGATGACCGAGTTTATCTTCAATATCGTATTGGGCAACCACATCTTCTTCCTCACCCGCCAGCCCAGCCCTACACTGATTTCAGAGGCTCTCAACGAGACGAAGCCCGACATCATCTTCGCCGTGCCATTGGTGATCGACAAGATCGTAAGAAAGCATGTGTTCCCACGCGTGCAGACCAACTGGGTCAGACTGCTTACCAGCATGCCTGTACTGAGCAAGCGCATCAAGGAGAAGATACGCGAGTTTGTGCTGGGCGAGTTTGGCGAGCATCCTTACGAGGTCGTAGTAGGCGGTGCGCCTCTCAACAAGGAGATAGAGAACTTCTTTGTCAGCATCGGCTTCCCCATCGCCATGGGTTACGGAACCACTGAGACAGCTCCCCTCATCACCTTTGCCCATCAGGACGACTACGTGGCAGGAAGCTGTGGCGTGGCTGTGAAGCACATGGAGGTAAAGGTGCTGAGCGACGACCCACAGAACGTACCTGGCGAGTTGGTTTGCCGTGGCATCAATGTGATGAAAGGATACTACAAGAATCCCGAGGCTACCCATGCTGTCATCGACAAGGACGGTTGGTTCCATACTGGCGACCTGGCCACCATGAGCGCCGATGGACATTTCTTTATCAAGGGACGCAGCAAGAATATGCTCTTAGGTGCCAACGGACAGAACATCTACCCCGAAGAGATAGAAGACAGACTCAACTCGATGGCATTGGTCAGCGAGAGCATCGTTGTTCAGCGAAACAACAAACTCGTGGCGCTGATCCACCCCGACTATGACGAGGCTTCATCCATGGGCTTTACCGCTGAGGACCTGGAGCACATCATGGATCAGAACCGTGTGGAGCTCAACTCCCAGATGCCATCGTTTGCCAAGATTTCCGGCATTCAGATACACGAGAACGAGTTTGAGAAGACTGCCAAGAAATCCATCAAGCGCTACCTGTATCAAGAGGCAGCCTCATAAACCACTTAGACAATTCTATTAGAATACAAGCATATGGAGATACCAAGCTTTAATGCACTTATCCAAAAGAGCATCATCGACCATTGGGACATGGATGCTCTTACCGACTACAAGGGAGCTACCTTGCAGTTTCACGATGTAGCACGCAAAATAGAGAAATTGCACATCATGTTCGAGAATTCTGGCGTAGTAAAAGGTGACAAGATTGCCCTTTGCGGTAGAAACAGTGCCAACTGGGCAGTGGCCTTCCTGGCAACTCTTACCTATGGAGCTGTCGCCGTGCCTATCCTGCACGAGTTTATGCCAGAGCAAATCCATAACATCGTCAACCATAGCGATGCCAAACTGCTGTTTGTGGGCGATGTCGTTGCCACACAGATTGACGCTACCAAGATGCCTGGATTAGAGGGAATCATCTATATACCCGACTATTCTCTGGTGGTATCACGTACCGACAAACTCACCTATGCACGCGAGCATCTCAACGAGATGTTCGGTATCAAGTTCCCTAAGTATTTCCGCAAGGAACACGTACATTATTATATTGAGGAGAACCCAGACCAGATAGCGCTCATCAACTACACCAGCGGTACTACAGGCTTCTCCAAGGGTGTCATGGTGCCTTACCGTGCACTCTGGAGCAACTTCGACTTTGCTATGAGTGTATTGCCCAAGGAAATCAAGGCTGGCGACCCTATCATCAGCATTCTTCCACTGGCTCACATGTATGGTATGGCGTTCGAGTTCCTCTTCGAGGTTCTTTCCGGTTGCCACATCTTCTTCCTCACCCGCATACCAAGTCCGGCTATCATCGCCGAGGCTTTCAGCCGCATCAAGCCAGCCATCATCATTGCTGTGCCGCTCATCATCGAGAAGATAATCCGCAAGAAGGTGTTCCCCAAGATTCAGAACAACCGCATGCGTATGCTTCTCCACATGCCTGTCATCAGCAAGAAGGTGCGCGAGAAGATATGCGAACAGGTGACACAGGCCTTCGGAGGCAATTTCTACGAGATTATCATCGGTGGTGCTGCCTTCAACAAGGAGGTGGAGAGCTTCCTGCATGGCATTGGTTTCAAATACACCGTGGGCTATGGTGCCACAGAGTGTGCGCCTATCATCTGCTATGAGGACTACAAATATTTCGTACCGGGTTCTTGCGGCAAGGCTGCCAAGAACATGATGGTGAAGATCGACAGTCCTGACCCCGAGAATGTTCCTGGTGAGATCCTGGCAAAGGGTCCTAACGTGATGTTGGGATACTACAAGAACGAGGAAGCCACACGCAACACTATCGACAAGGACGGATGGTACCACACCGGCGACCTTGGCACAATGGATGGCGACGGCAATGTCTACATCAAGGGCCGCAGCAAGAACATGCTCTTGGGTGCCAGCGGTCAGAACATCTATCCTGAGGAAATCGAGGACAAGCTCAACTCTTTAGCACTCGTGAGCGAGAGTGTGGTGATACAGAAGGGCAACAAGCTCATTGGCTTGGTACATCCCGACTACGACGAGGCTCAGACACTCAACTTAGGCGAGAAAGAGCTGATGGATATCATGGAGCAGAACCGCCAGGAGCTCAACACCATGGTTCCTGCCTACTGTAAGGTGTCAGAGATAAGAATCCACAAAGAGGAATTCGAGAAAACTCCTAAGAAGAGTATCAAGCGATTCCTGTATACTGAATAAAGGGGGTAAGGAGTTAAGGAGTTAAGAAGTTAAGGAGTTAAGACAAATGCTTTACTCATAAGAGCTTCTGCCCTTTCAGGGCGTGCTGCTTCTGTGAGCTTCGATCATTCTGTTCAGGGCGTGCTGCTTTTATGAGCTTCGATCATGCTGTTCAGGGCGTGCTGCTTCTGTGAGC
>ERZ1023967.64-NODE-64-length-32244-cov-72.919320_pt1 | contig 32244 bp, 48 predicted proteins | sample MGYA00380429_ERZ1023967 | MGnify/ENA primary metagenome ERZ1023967 (study PRJEB33179, sample SAMN07449055) | human gut metagenome | biome: Human-gut; feature: Human associated habitat; material: Faeces | host: Homo sapiens | place: India:Kasaragod | collected... | reverse complement strand
CGACACGCCGCACTTGACGGCCAACGCCAAGTGCGGTATATTAGAACCATCAACCAAAGGAGTGAACAGATGAACAAAGGACTCAGCGGCAAAGGCTACATCCGAGGCGGGGAGGGCCACTTCCTCACCTCGACCGGAGACCTCTACCACTATCACGAGGGCGTGCTCACGCTTGAGGCGGCATGGCCCGGCCCATCGCCCGAACCAAACCGACCAACCGAACCACAAGGAGTGATTGAAAAATGAGCGACTATCTCGGAACCTTTGAATTGCAGCCGCTGTACGACCATCACCAGTCGTTCTACGGGAAGGCGTTCGTCGAACGCTGGGACACCGAACACGGCACGCAGCTTGTTCTCAAGTCATACGGCACCGTCGTTGCCAAGGTCACGCCGACATACTCCGACGAAGACGTCACGACATACGCCGTGGAAATCGGCATGGAGCACCTGAGCGCCACCACGTTGAGGCACGTCAAGGAGTTCCTCGCCCAGACCGACGACACGTTCCACGGCGTCACGCTGTCGTGGCTACGCAAGGCCGTCAGGGACGGCAACCCGATTGACGGCGTTGGGACGGCATGGCGCAAAGTGTACGTTCTCAGTGAACTGTGACGCGACACGCCGACCTTGACGACGGTATATAAAGTGGTATACTGAAAACATCAACCAAGGAGGAATGAATGGACAAGCAGACATTCATCGACAACATGACCGAACGCGGGTACGAGCCGAAGCCCATCCGCAACGGCAACATCACCGCGACAAAGGGCGACGACATGGTACGGTTCGTGCCGCTCGCCAACTACATCGTGCACATCGACACGCCGACCGTGACCGCGATAGTCCGCGAGGGCACGACGGACGCGGAGGCGTTCGGGATAATCGACGGACTGACCGCCTGACCATCCGGCCCGGCGGCACACACGCGGGTTCGAGTCCCGCAAGGGCACGAAGAAACACAAGCCATCTGTTATCAAGGAAGTGGTTGAAATGGCTGGAAGAATCGCAATCCTAGGCGGCGAGCCGTACGAGGAATGGATTAAGCGCGACGGCCAAGCGCAACGTCTTTTCAAGGCGTATTGCGACAAATGGCCGGACGGAACCGTCAAATGCGCGGCAATCGGCGCCGACTTCTACGTCTGCTTCGAAAACGGTGAAATGCGCCACGTGGATTGTGTGGGCGACTTCGACGACGAGGGCGAGTGGTGCGCGCAATGCGGCACGCCGATCGACCCGGACGGCGGCGAGTACTATTGCTGCGACGCCGACGGTTGCGGCGCGGTGCTCTGCGATTGCTGCGGTGGCGGCATTAACTACTACTGCCCGCGCCATCGACCTGACGGCATGTCTCAGGAGGGCAGAGAGCCTGAGTACATCTACCCTTACGCGTTCGGAGACGGGAACCAATTCACCTTCGGCGTCGAGATTGAAACAGAGTCCGAACTGTCCGAAGACTTCGTGAAAAACGTCATGGACTCTGAACTGATTGCCGGTTGGGAAAATGACCAATCTCTAGACTCGTGCGGCGTCGAACTGCAAAGCAACATTCTCGACATGTCCAAGCTGTCCGACTTGCGGCACCTGATTGATGGTATCCCGGAGTACGGCGAGAACGCTGGCGGGCACATCCACGTGGCGCGCACGCCCAACCAGTGCGCTAGCCGTTGGTACTGGGCGCTACACGGGCTTGACGGTTCGCAGTGCGAACGGCTCAACATGCGCCACATGGCCGACGACTATTGGTGCGAACTCAGACACGGCGACTATACCGGCAAGCACGTTGCCATCAACGACGAACACCAAGACACAATCGAGCTGCGCACGTTCGACTGTTGGTTTAAGGGCAGCGCCGCCAAGCTTGTGCCGGCCGTCAAGTGGATACGCGCCATGTGGCGCTTCTTCGAACGCCACGCGCGTGGCACGGTCAGCGCTGACGCCATCGAACGGTACTCGTCCTGTATGGCCGATAATGTGACCGACACGCCACGCCGCACGCTCGAAGAGAGGGCGGAGGACGCGCGCCGCGCCGCCGCCGCACGCAAGGCCGCGGAGGAGCGCGCGCGCAAGGAGCGCGCCGACGAAACCCGTCGCCGCGTCGAAAATAACGTGAGGGCGTCGCGCCGCGCGCGTGAAAGCCACGGCGACACAACCAATGCCGTCCTTGCTTGGCGTGAGCATGAGAACCACCGCGAACACGTCCGCAAGCTCATCGAGGAAAACCTCTCCAGCGACTATTACGTCTACGCGTTCCCGTCCCGCCACCTCCAGCCATTGCACCACTACATGAGCATGGTTGCGGCGAGAATCGAAAACGGCGACTCGTTCAACAGTCTCTACTGCTTCCGCTTGCGCCACGCGTACGGCGACGAGACCCTTTGGTCCGGGTTCGAATACCTTGGCCGTCACGGCAATACCGCCGCGCGGGTGATTGACAACATTATCCGCAGCCGTATCGCACGCGCGTCCCACGGCACGCCGACGACGGAGCCGCCGGAACGCACCGCGTTGCGATTCTACAAGCGAACCGGACGCCCGAGCTGAACGAACGTTACGCCCGGATTCGCAAGCGTATCGCGCGCGGCAACGCCTGACAACCAATCTCCGGGGGCGGGAATGCCCCGCCCCCACCGTTAATGAAAGAGGTAAATGCAATGTGTGTAATCGTTACGGCCGTGCCCGGCTCTATGCCCGAGCCCGAGAACATCCTCGCCATGAGTGACGCGAACCCCGACGGCGGCGGCGTGAGCTGGTGGGACGGCGAGCGCCTGAGGGTGTTCAAGAACGTCGACCCGCTGAAAGTGGTGGGCTTCATCTACGGCCATTGGGACAGTCTCAAGCGCGCGCCATGCCTTATCCACTTCCGTTGCGCCACACATGGCGCCGTGTCGCCCGAGAACTGTCACCCGTTCCACACGGAGCGCGGCTATATCGCGCACAACGGTATCGCACGCGACTATGTGGACGGGCCGTATGAGAACGACTCCCGCAACATGGTTGCCGCGTGGATTGACGGCGGATACGATAACAGCGTGTTCGACGGGCAAGGACTCGTGGCCCTCATCACCCCGCACGGTTGCTTGAAATGGCTTGAGGGCGAACCGATTGAATACGGGCACGGTGTATGGGTATCTAATATGTATTGGGATATCTAAAAGGTTTTCGGGCGTGTCGTACGGCACGTCATGATATAATAAACAATGAAACCAAAGAAATGAGGCAAAAAAATGGAAACTTCAGAATACTTCCACAATAGAGTAGAAACATTACTAACCTACTTGCCAGACAGGACGCTCAACGCCGGTGTCGACGCGGTGGCAACCATAATCGTATACGACATGGCGGCGCCATACACGGCCAGAGACTACCAAAACGCACTCGCCGCATGGCTGCAAGGACGCCACGACGTGTGGCAAGACCGTATCGACGAGTACAAGTCGAACCCGACAGGCAAAAACCTTGCCGCAATAGCCGGATACGCAATCAGGGAACACACCCCCCACACCCAAAGCGACTTCGACGACCTCGTGGAATACTCATACCGGTTCGCCATAAACGAGACACTAATCGAAAACGAACTCAAAAGAAGGAGCAACGACAATGGAGAACGATAAACGACACGACGTGTTCAACAGAATCGCGGAAGTGCAGCAGTCGGTGGAAGCCGTCAAACGCACAACAGAAGGATACGGATACAAGTACGCCACACTGGACGACGTATGGCAGCTCGTCAAGAACAGCATGGAAGAACATGGCCTAGGCTGGACCGCCGTATGCGCGAGCGAGATAGTCGGAGCGCAAACGGACATGCCGACCGTATACAACACTCTGACCGTGGCCGTCTACGAGTCCGCGCACGAGTGCGAAAACCTCTTGGACATGGTGAAGCACGGCGAGGCGGTGAGCAGCAGCTACACGTATCCCGCGACAGCGGCCCAACAGGTCGGCAGCTTCGAAACCTACTATCGACGCTATGCCCTAATTCATCTGCTTGGACTCACAACCGTCATGGACGACGACGGCAAAACAGCCGCACCACTCCCACGCCCCTCCCTCACTGAAGAATTCAACTAACCAAAACCACCCCCGCAAGGGGGCCAACGAAAGGAAAAACAATGGCAAACAACATGCTCGAAATCGAAGCGGTAGGCGAAATCCGATTCGTGCACATCAAAGACAAGTATCAATCCGACTCGGCGAAACAGCGCGGCATCGAACCGAACTACCAATTGCAGCTCGCTTTCCCCAAGAACGGCGACGTGCATAAGGAACTCGTGGCGTCCGCGAAACAGCTGGGCGTGCGCGCCAACGGCGACAACCTCCGCTACAAGGACGGTGATTTAGTCACCTTAAAGGATGGAACCCAGCCGCAACGCGGCAAGTGGCTCGTCAACCTGTCCTCCAAGTGGAAGCCTAGCATCGTAGACCAAAACGCCAACGATGTGGAACTGGCCGAAGAGCCGGGAGACGGCACGCTCGCCAACGTGGCGTTCAAAATCGGTAACACGAAGGAAGGCAAGCTCACCTACTTCCTGACCGGCGTGCAGCTGCTCCGTGTCGAAAAGAACAACACCCCCGCCCCCCACAAGTTCGGCGCATACCACCAGCTGACCGTGGAAGACGAAGGCGTCGAAGAACCAGACCCGGAATTCTAACCACCCATGAACGCGCCAATCAACTACAGTGACGAAACGCTGATTGACGAACTCACCACATGCCTGAACATCGACCAAGCCGCGCGTGCGCTCAACGTGTCGCGCGGCTGGCTGTTCCCCCGCGCGAAACGGTTGGAACGCGAAGGCAAAATCATACCGAAGTCAATCATGCCCGCATATTTCAAACCGAAGGAAAACGAATGAAGGAATTCCTAGACGCCCCCCCCGCCAACAGCCGGGTAGACACCGTATTCAATGCGATGCTCAAACGCAATCTAGGCCGATGGGCGGAATACCGTTCATACAAGAAACGCACCACCGCTAACGCCATCGCCTACCATATCCGCAAACACATCACCTCATGGACCGAGCCGACCGTCGACTACGCCGCAGTCGCACGCCGAAAACCGGACGGCACATACGCGGTATGGGTCAGCGCCGTACGTATCAAGGAGAACGCCGATGCCGAAACTGAATAACCGCAAGCCGGAACCGTTGGAATCAACCATCCAAAACCGTCTCATCAGAACCTTGGAACAGCAAGGATGGTACGTGCAGAAAACCGAAGGACGCTCACGCAACGGATTCCCCGACGTGACCGCCGTCGACCCGCTCGGCAACGTATGGTTCATCGAACTGAAACGCACGGTAGGCAAGCCAAGCCCGGACCAATGCCGCGAACTCAAAATGCTCGCCGAACACAACGCGAACGTCATGCTCCTATACGGCACGAAGGCCGTGGACACCATCCTGCTCCACAGGAACTTGGTTGACCTGACGAACATATACCACGAAATCCTCATCGTCGATTCCGAAGGAAAAATGAAATGGACAAAGAAAATCTGACATACAAGGTCTTCCAAGACCGTGAAACATGGCTCAAAGCCCGCGAGGAAACGATAGGCGCGTCCAGTCTCGCGCATTTCATCGCCACCGGGCAACTACCATCACCCCCCCCCGCCATTCCGGCCGTACAGTCGGCATTAATGTTCGGCAGCATCTGGGAGCCAATGCTCGTCAAACTGTACGCCGAACACCTAGAGCTCTCCATCGCCGCCAAGAACACGCCCGTCGAACAATTGGAGAACGGACAGCTCGCATGGTATGACAACAGCTTCTACACCGACGGACGCCTGCACGTCTCCTTGGACGCCGCATACCGCGACCATGGAGGCCGCCTGCACACCGTCGAAGTGAAAACCGGAAGCAAAACCTCCTATGCGTTCCTCACATCCGAACAGCACAGCCAATACTCTGCCCAAGCGCAGATAGAAGCCCGCATGATGAACACGGATTATGCGGAAATCATCTACGCGCAACGCCCCCCGTCATGGGAGACACTGAGCCCCGGCTCCATCACCAAGCGAATCAAGGAAACGCTCGACATCGTAACCGTTTCCAACGTGATGGACACGGATACACTGGAAAAGCATGCGGCGGAATACGAGCGCGCGGCGCATCCAACGGACGCGGACAATGGCGGACGACAACTGTTGGCCGACCTGTTGGAAGCGAAAGACCGGTACGAGGCGCTGAAGGAAAAGCTCGCCACATGGCTGAACGAACACCCCGGCGAACGAGTGGCATGCGATGGGCACGTCGCACGACTGGCGGAAACCACGCGCACAACCACCGACTACAAGGCGTATTTCAGCCAACATCCGGCCGACCTGACCCCATTCCAGAAAACATCATCGACCACGCGACTCAGCGTGGTGAAGGAGAGGAAAAATGCATGAGTTCATGATGAACTGCCTGTACCTGCTTGCCGCCATCCTGTCCCTCCTTGGAACCGCGACGGCCGTCCTCATCCTCACAGGCGTGGTTAAAGGCATCATCGACACCATCAACCATCACGGAGGAAACCATGAATGACAGCATCTTCGACTGGCTTGACGAAGGCGCCCGGGCTGAAATCGAAAAGATGCGCCAACAGAAGCCAATGCCCCCCGCCAAAAAAAAGAAGACCGTCACCCGCTATGCCGACATGACACCTAAGAAAGTGGAGCATAAGCGGAAGCTTAAAAAGAAGTGGATGAACGAGAACCACGAGAGAATGCTCGCCTATTGGGTGCTGTACCGGCAGCAGCATCGTGAGGCATGCGGGGCCGCATGCCGCAAATGGCAGGCGAAATTCATGAAAGAGCATGGCGTCAGCTATACGACATGGCGCAGATGGAAGCAGACGCCTGAAGGACGCGAGCGCATAGCCGCATGGGAGGCCGAACACGGGAAGGATGCGCAGTGAGGGCTTTCATTTTCGACGAGGCAGGAACAGGCAAGACGAAGCGCAGCATGGACCTGCTGGATGATGCGGAGCATATCCTCGTCATCTGTCCGGCAAGCGTCGTGAAGACCGCTTGGCTGCCGCAAATCAGCCAATGGTCTCACGGCAAGGCTCTGACCATCGAAGACTACCGCAAGCATGGCTGGCCGGAAGGCCACCGTTTCCTCGTGGTGTCCTACAATATGGCCGCCAAGCTTGGCGGAGTGCCGGACGGTTTCAGCCTCATCGTGGATGAAAGCCACATGGTGAAGAATCCTAGGAGCGGACGTTCCAAAGTCGTGAAAGGCATCAGCGACCTTGCCAAGGACGTGCTGATGCTGACCGGCACGCCAGCTCCGAAGGATTTGGAAGACCTGTACGGGCAGACCGTGGTCATGTACCCGCACGCCAAGGACAGGATAACCCTATTAGGCGATTCTTGGCGCACCCTAGGGGCTTTCAGGATGCGATACGGCAAACCATACACGATGAACGTACAAGGGCGTACAGTGGTCAAATACACGTATTCCCAGCCCATGGTCGAGGAAGCGTGCCGACAACTGCAAAAGCTCGTATTGGACATCCGACGCGGCGGCAACCCGCTTCCGCAAACCGAATGGCTCCCGTCCCCGAAAACCGAACAGGAGGATGCGGCGCTCGAACAGTGGACGAACACCCACCAGCTCGCCGAAGACGTGTACGCGGCAAGCGCGAGCGCCGCCGCCGTCAAGCTCGCCCAACTCGACGACGGCTTCGCCTACAAGACCGAAGACCGTGGAGAATCCTACTGGTTCGGCGTATCCAAACTCAAAGCAGTCTACGATGAAGCCAAGAGACGCGAAGACCCGACACCACTGCTCGTATGGACGCGATTCAAAGCGGTGAGAGACGAAATCTACCGGACTTGGACGCCATGCACCGATGCGAAGACATTCCTCGCCATGACCGACCAAGAACGGGAAGGATACCGGCTCATAGTCGCCAACCCGCAATCCATGGGCACCGGCGTGGACGGCTTACAGCATCTCATAAAAGACCAAATATGGCTCGACCTCCCATGGACATACGCCGACTGGGAGCAGGCCAACAGAAGACTGGTACGACGCGGCAGCCCCTATCAGGGACGGCAGCGCATACTCGTACCAGACACGCCATGGAACCGCAAGGTCATGGACGTGATAGAAGGAAGGAAGACACTCGATGACATCATCAAGGAAAAGCAACTGGGATGAAGTGATGGAAAACGTCAACAAGGCGATTCCCGCCGACCATCACGGGTCGAAAACACCTAGCGACACTCCCAGCGACCAGCCGGTCGTGGAAAACGCAAGCATCTACGCGCGCATCGCCGACAACCTCACCCATGTGAACAACATGCTCACCGGGGAGAAAGCCGAAGAATACGGCAATCCACGAACCATGTTCCAGAACATTTCCAAACGATGGTTCGACTGCGCTGACACGGAAGTGGATGTGGCAATCATGATGGCCGAACTAATCATGATGGCCGAACTGAAAATCGAACGCATCAAACACGACCGCACCAAGGAAGACTCGTATCTGGATGCCATCGCCTATCTTGTGATGGCATTGTCGTTCATGCAGGAAGGAAGGCAAAATGACAAACGATAACAGCACTGTGACACGGCTGAAAGTGAGCCGTGATGAATGGCGGAAAATAAAATCCGAGGAGGTGAGCTTCACGCTTTGCGAATATAGGCCGCCACATAAGACGATGGCCGTCATATTCATTGACGTCACAACCGGAGAACATTTAGGCAGCGCCTTTATCATCTCGGTACTCACGTTCGGCGGCTTGGAACACAACCCTTGGTCATGGAGCATGTTCGCCAAGCTAACCGGATTAACCGAGCAGGAACTCAAGAAACGGTTCCCAGCCGAAGCGAAAACGAAAGACCGGACCCAACATGAAATGTATCTATACAAAATCAGACCAATAGGCGACAACGAACTGTTGCAGCGCCTTTGCGACGAGTAAGGAGAAAAAATGCTTAACGACATCACCATCGAACAGTTCGTGGAATATCAAGACCTCATCCTGCCATACACGGAAAAACAGTTGAACCCGAACTCGTATGACGTGACCTTGCAGGACACCATTCTTATCTTCACCATGGATGCGGAAGACGGTTACGCTGACGGCGGAGACCACACACTGCACGGTGTTCACACCAAGCCCGTCAAAATCGACGGACACTACATGCTTCAGCCCGGACAGTTCGTCCTAGGCGCAACCGTGGAGAAAATCAGCCTCCCAGACAACATGATGGCACGATTCGACGGGAAAAGCAGCCTTGGCCGACTCGGACTCTGCACACACGTGACCGCAGGCTTCATCGACGCCGGATTCATCGGAACCATCACCGTCGAGTTGAAGAACGAGAACAGTTTCCCCATCATGCTGAAGCCCGGTATGAGAATCGGCCAAGTGTCGTTCGAATACCTGAACGCCGCCTCGGTGAAGCCTTACGGCATGGTCGGCCACTATCAGCATCAGAACGCCCCACAACCGGCTGTGGAGGTATGATATGAGTGCCAGACTGCTTCGTCAATGCCTGAACTGCGGGCGATATATGACGTTGGAGAAATGGTATCCGGAAATGCCGTGCGAAGCCTGCAAGCAGGAAATCGACCCGGTGTCGACGGACAAGAACGGACAGGAAAGAATGGAGGATACAGATGAGTGTTATTAGAGCACTGGCCCACCTCGACCCGAAGCGATGCAAGCATTGCCTGAAAAAACTCACCACGAAAGAGATGTGGCTATACAACGGATATTGCACGAAATGTTGGAGGCTGCGCGGTGACGAATGAGAAGGAAAGGCAAGGTGACAAGTTCTGATGGAAACCCTGAAGCTCGTCGTCTGCACCACCATCCTGCTTGGGTTCGTCGCAACCATCATGCTGGTAAGCGGCGCGTGGGACACGCGCGTTTTCATCGCATACGTGGCTACGGCCATCGTGGCGGACATGATATGCGTACTGTCGGATGATTAAAGAGAAGGCCCCCGCATGAGTCACCGTGCGGGGGCTTGTGAGAAACCAAAGGAGGGCCGTTGGAATAACTTCCAACGGTCTTTATTGTATCAGCCTAACGACACATTGTCAAATACCAGTCGCTGCCGGACTCAGTGCCGATTGCGATATACCTTAGCTGGCCCGAAGAAGCGCCGACATAACGACCCCACAGGAAGCCGTCAGCATAAACGCCCCAACCATCCAACACGACCTTACCGCCGCGACCGTAACAGGCCACGACCTGCCCATTCAACGACGGTTCGGTACGCACATTCAACGCATCGACAACCACCTCATACGTGGTGGGGACCACAGTCGGAGACGGAGAAACCACCGGGGCCGGAGCCGGGTTCACAGGAGTGTTCGCTCCCACACCGGCATACTTGTCCCAAGCGGTCTTATCACCAGCGAAATAGTTCAAATCAAGCGAACCGGCATAGCCGCCGATATGACCGTTCGGAGTGTACTGTCGCATCGGATACGCCACATACGACCAAATCGAGTTGGCGTCCTGCCAGCCGACCGCATCCATGGAAGCGTAGCACGCCTCCCAAATGCCGCAATCATGCTTGGCGCAGATATCCTTGATGAACGGGATTTCGGAACGCGAAGCATACACGAGCGGCTTCACGCCGGTCAGTCGAATGTACTGGTAGAGGAATTCGTCGAGATAGGCTCGATTGCCCCAAGCGGCGTTATCGTCCGCCTCCCAGTCAATGGCCGGAACGAACTTCTTCAGATAGCCCTTGGTGTGTTCGGCGAAGAACAACGCTTCCGCCGAAGCGCCCACGCCACGGATATAGTGCATGTATCCGACCGCCATGCCACGGGCCGCCGCTGCCTGAATCTTCGCATCCGCGCCAGTCCACACGGAATTCACCAGACCATAGTCGTTCGAACATTCGCCTGCGCCCCAAGTGCACTGGACCACTACGCCATCGGCGTCAATCTTGGAAACGTCGCAATCGGCCTTCCAATTGCTGATGTCCACAATCCTCATTATTCGGAAACCTCCGTTTCATTGCTTGCAATATGCTTGCCGGTCACCTTCGCCCTGTCGGACATTGCGAAGGAAGCCGGACTGATTGAATCGGTCTTGCCGCTCGAAGCGACGCTCGTCAGCACGCTTGCGATGGCCGCAACCAGTGCGATGCCGCAGACGTTCAGCCAATCCACTTCGAACAGGCCGACGCCGCCGACCACGCCAGCCGACAATGCGGCCTGACATGCGGTGCGGATTGCACGCTCCAGCGTGTCAACCCAAAAATCCTTAGTGAACAATATTCACTGCTCCTTACTGTTGAGGTCTGCCAACGGTTCTATTGTACTCCTAAGCTCGTCGGGAAGGCTTGGTTTCGGATACTGTTTCAAAAACCCCGGGTCGAGAACATTGCAGAGTTCGTTCAGCCAATGCCCTATCGCACGGATGTACGAGGTTTTCAAATCGTCCTGACGGCGGAGTTCGTCGCGCTCGCGGATGAACGCGGCAAGCTTTTCGTCCTGTCGGTCGATTTCCTGTTGCATGTTCAATTGGGCTTCCGAGAGTCGCCGATAGGCTTCGCTCAAATCGCCGCGTCTGTTCTGCACCCAAGTGACGGCCGCGACCACAATGGCGCATAATCCGGTCACTAGGGCGACGATGATGTCAGTGCTCATATGACACCATTCTAGCCGATAGTTGCGATTATGTCAGACGTGAAGATGACACTTGGGACAAGTCGCCATCCTTCGGCTATATCACGTTTGGCTACAATTAAAGCGAAGCCCCTCGTTTTGAGGAGCTTTATGTTATGTCAGATTGTTGGCCAAGAGCCTGAAGCATTCATGTGTACTCCAGAGCGACATGAGCCAAACACGCGCATATCCCCATTCGGAGAGACAACACATGCGTACGGCGGCAAATTAGTGTGATTCAATCCGTTGATGATTGCTAGACTTTTCGGACGCCAGCCGAAAGGAACGGTTTCAACACCTTTCTTGTTGTACATATTCGACTCGTTCACACCACTCCCCGGGCCACTGGAACCAGTCGCATATACGACACCGTTCGACATCCTCAACGTGAGGAAATCTCCACTGAAAAACGGTATACCAATTTTAATCGTTTGCCCGCTGTAAGGCATCCAAGCGTTGTCACGTCTGGCATAATCGCAACCATCGGCCACATTATGCAACAACGTGCCTTCAGGCACGCCGGTCAGGGCGTCGCGCTGGGCGGAAGTCTGCACCCGGAGCGTGTCACCCTTCATCGCCGCGCCGATATACGTCTGCGTGATGACCACACCAGCGGCAGCCGTATTCGACACGCCAGCCGGAAGCAGCACTTGGGCCAAGGCCAAAGCGCCATCTGGAACACTGGGTGCGACAGGCGTCGCCGCAGCGACACCATTAACCACGCCGAACTCCGGAACATCCGAACCGTCCGACATCGGCGAGCGCGTCTCGTTCTGCTTCACATACACCACGTCGATACGCGAATTCGCGGACGGAGCCGCGCTTAACGGCACCTTCACGTCTCCATCGTTCTGGATAAGCAGCGCGCCGTAACGGTTCAGCACCGCGTTGAACGGATGCACCGTCACGCTCATGGAATCGCTGCGGCCAGTCACGAGGTTGTCCCGCGAACGGTCGAGGATGCCTGCAATCGGCATCATCGTGGTCTTATCGCAGACGAACAGGCCGCTCATGTCACGGCGAGCATCCAAAAACGACGCCTTGCCGGACACCGCGAACAGACTATTCCTCAACGTCATTATCAATCTTTCCTTCCAACGCTTTCAAACGTTCCTCAAGCCTGTCGATACGGTCATGGGCGAGATGGGCCTCATGTATCGCCCACACGCCCAGCATCGGATAGTTGATGCCGACAGGCTCGTAATCATCATTATACTCGACGAACTGCCCCAAGCCGTTGTTGTCCAACTCTTCGGCAATCATGCCGATGTGGATGGCCGCATCATCGCCGTTCCGGTTCACATCGTCGATGAACCTGTAGAGCGTCCAATCCACGGCACGCATCTGCTCCAACGTGATATCCGGCATTATGAAGTCCTGCTTCACCTTGCGGCTGGACTGAGCAGTACCCATCGTGCCGTCCGACAATACCCACGCCGCACGCCACGAGCCCGAGGAAAACACGTTGTTATAGGCGTTTGTCGTATTCGTGCCGCCACGGCCCGGAGGCAATACACCCCAATTCCACGCATTGCATTTCGCGTCGATGGTTGCACGGTCATACGAGTTCCTGTTGATGGACGCGGCTACCGTTTGGTCAATGTTCGCGCTGATGTCCAACACCTTCTGAATCGCCTGAGTCAACTGCGAGCCGGAAGGCTTCTCCAGTTCGCGTAGGCGTCGGCCGTACTCGTTCAGCGTGGACACGAGCTTGTTGGTCTCCTGAGCCGGGTTCTTCACGTTGAGCACGTCGCCATCGTCGGAGACGGGTGCGGCGCCGTCCGTCGACTCGCCCTGATGCACTACGATTTCCATTATTCCACCGTCACTTTCACACCGTCGAACACGTCTCCCAACGTGAACGTAATCCAATTCGAACTTTCATCGGCCTTGATACCGGTGATGCGCCGCGTATGCGCGCCATCCACATAATACCAGTCGCCCTTCGTCGTGAACCTGATGTAATCGCCCACCGTATAATTGGCGAGCGTCTGGTTCACGGAATGCAGGTATCCGCGATGCACTTTCGCTTCCGTGGATGATACGGGCTGCCAGTAGACGGCGGCGGCCTCGTTCGCATACGCCTGAAGCGTGTCCCGACGTTTCACCGTCGAATGGCTGGAATCCACACTCTCCCATATCGGCGCTCCGGCCTTGTCCAGAATGTCCGTATAGGCGGACACGACGAGGGTCTTGTCATCGGACTTGCCTGACGTGAACCATTGCAGGGAGGCGAGCTTGTCTCCATCATCCGTCGCGGACAATGATGCGATGCCCGGCTGCATGGCGGAAGCGCTGAAATAGTGGGTTTCGCCGCCGAGCAATGGATGCCCGGTCTTCATATGCCATTCATATCCCAATCCGTCAGCCGTGCGCGTGGGGAAGAACCCGATATCGCAGCCGTTCTGATAGTTCGTGATGTTCGTCAACACTTCGCCGACGTAGCTCAAATCGACAGCCTGATAGTTTGCTTCTGACTTGCCGGTTTCAGCGGCCTCCAACACGACGGGCACATTGCTGTGGGGCCAGCTCATGGCTTGTTCGACGAGATTGCGTGCGACCGTGTTCCATGTGACGTTCTTGTATGACGTGTCGTATTGAGGGTCAGGCGAACCGTCCGACTTGACGAGGCTCTTGCCCATCGCCTTCGCTGGAAGAATCGTCCTGTGGTCGAAGTACGTCCACATGCCAGACGCCACCAATGTGAGGATGCCCGTGTCGGCATCATAGTCCCGACGCATGAGCACTCCGCCGACCGTCAGCCCGTCATCTTCGGCGACCATTACGGTCTTGCCGATGGCGGCGGTGTTCCTCAAGTCCAACAGTCGCGCATCGTTGGCGATATATTGCAGCCTCGTATCATCCGAGCTTGCGTAAATAGGCACCTTCACCGTGAGCGAATCCGTGTCGTTCAGCCTCATCTCCCATTTCGCCGACGTGTGCGGCAGGGGGATGATGCGGCGTCCGGTAAGCAGGTCTGCGAGATAGATTCTCACCTCCAAGCCTCCTTCCATTCGACCGTCATCGTCGGCGTGCCGGACTGCACGCCCAACGGCGTGAACTGTATCGTCGCACCACCCATAGGGCGGAACCAGTTCTCTTCGGTGAGGAACATGCTCAGGTCAGACTGGTTCTGGAACAGGACGCGCTCATTGTCGAAGTCGAACACCATCGTTTCGTCCGGGTTGATTTGACGGTGGAATTCGACCGCTTCACCGGTCTCGACGCAGTGGATGCGCACGCCTTCGGACAATCCGCCTCTGATTTTCACGACGAGATGCGTCGGCGCGAAACCGCTTCCGGTGATGGCGACACGTCCCGGATTGCCGACCTCACCTTCCGTCAGCGGGTCGAGCAGCGGGTCGGTGATGCCTTCGCCGTCTGTCGGCACGCCGACCGTCTGCGAAAGCAGCGGCCCATACAGGTATGGGGATGGTGCGAGCAGTCCAATCTGGAACGCGGCCTTTCCACGATACCGGTATTCGTCCACGGTCATCGACCTGAGTTCCGCATCGCACGACAATGCGATGCCAGCACCTTTCCGCACGGTGACAGGCACCAGACGTCCGGCCATGCCTCGGAGACGGCGCATCATCTCATCCGTATCCTCGACCGTGCCGGTCGAATAGTATCCGTTGACGGTGATGGTGCGCCCTTCATAATATGTCGCGCCGGGAACGGCGTTGCCGTCAGCCCTAGCCCAAGCGTCCTGCTCGGTCTTGGCTGACGGCAAATCGTCGAACCCGCTCATGGACACCAGCGTGAACTCGTGTCCGGCGTCGCCGTAAAGCGTGATGTCACCAACGGTGACGGTTATCGTGCTCAAGGTCTGACACTTCCAATCATCTCATTGTTCAAAGCGTATCCGAATCGGCGGGCCACCAGCTCCACGTCGCTCAACGGGCTTGCCACCACATTGTCGATGTGGACGCCGCCGGTGGGCTGTGCCGCCGCCACCATACCAGTATAGTCGGCGAGGCGAGGCTTCGACACCACGCCAAGGTCGGCCGTGTCAATCTGGTCGAAATCCAATGAACCGAGCACGCCATCGACCTGACCGCGCACGAACGCGCCTTGGGCGCCGATGGCCTTGCCGAAGTCGCGCATAAGATGCTCGCCAGACACGCTGGTGTAGCCTGAGCCGGAGAACGGGCCGACCTTCGCAGGAGAGAACGGGAAGAAGTCTCGCACCTTCTTCAACGCGCCACTGACCGCGCTTTTCACGCTTTCGACCGCGTTAAGGATGCCCTGCTTGAAACCGTTCATCAACGCCGCACCGGAATTAATGAGCCACGAGCCAGCATTGGCGAACAGGCCGGTGATTTGGCCCGGAATGCCTTTGATAAAGCCGAGAATCTGACCGGCCAATCCGGCGAACGGTCGGGCGATGTTCCCGATAATCCCGGGAATAGCTCTCACAACGGCCATGAAGATGGACGGGAAGTTCACGGCGATGCTGGTCACAACGCTGATGAAGGCGTTCAACAGCGTGGGCAGACCGTTGACGATGCCGGTAGCCAAACCGCCGATGATTGCTGGCAGCTGGTTGATGATGGCGACGGCGATGCCCGGCAATGCGGCGGCCAGCGACGTTATCACGCCCGTGAGGGCGGATATCAATGCTGGAATCAGCGTCGGCAACGCGGAGGCGATGCTCTGTCCGATGGATGGGAGCGCGGCCACGATGGTGGCGCCAAGCGTCTGGATGCCGGAGGCCAGCGACGCGCCGAATACGCTGATGAACCCGGCGATGGCGCCGCTGTTGTCGCCGATTGCGCTGAATGCGGCCTGAACTCCGGCGACCAACGCCTGACCGAGCGATGTCATGAGCGACGGAATCTGGCCCGCCAACGTGGCGAACAGCGCGCCGAACGATTCCAGCATCGGCTGGCCGTAGGTGGAGATGAAGCCGGGCAGTTGGGCGAACATGTAGGAGAACGCTTGCGTGATTTGCGGCAGCATCGTCATCAACTCTGGCGCGAGCGTCTGGCCAACGCTCATGAGCGCGTTGGCGATGCCCGGCAGCGCGGCCGTGACGCTCGCCACCATCTGCGGAAGGGCGGCTGCGAACGCGCTCGCCATGGCGGGCAGTTTCGTCTGGACGTCGGTAAGCGTGTTGTCGAGGCTCTTCTGCCACTCATCGAACTTGCCTGCCATCTGGGACGGGTCAAGCTTGAACAGCGTCTGGAATCCGGCCGTCAGACCGGTGAACAGCGCGCCGGTCACGCCCAGCCGGGACGCGACCTTTCCGATGCCGCTGATTGCCGTGCCAACGCCTCTCAAGGCCACGCCGAAGCCCTTCAACGCGCCGGAAGACACCTTCAACGCTGCGGAGCCGATGGCGGCGAACGCGGTCTTTCCAGCGGACGCCAACGAACCGAACCGTCCTGTAAGACGCGACATGGCGCCGCCAACCGTAGCGGATAATCCAGCGCCAAGAGTCTTCGCGGCGGAAGTCAACGGAGCGAACGGATTCTGACCTTTGAACGAGCCAAAAACCTTTTCGGCAAGACCGCCGAACGGTTCGGACAATACGGATGCCGCTTCGGAACCGAACGACTTGAGCACGCCCTTGACAGTGGAAAGCCCATTGCCGACCACAGCCCCAAACTTCGACACGGTGTCGCGGATTCCGGTCTCGTCCAGCATTTCACTGAACGCCACCTTGAATTCAGACGCCTCGCCTCGCACACTCTCGACCATGGAGAGCACGCCGGACTCTATGTCGGCGCGCATGACTTCCATCTTCGTTTTGACGGATGCGGCGGCGTTCGAGAAGACTTCGACGAGAATCTCCTTGACCGGAGCCCACTGCTGCGCCGTGTTCGACGCATAGTTGGACAATCCGGTCTTCAGGTTGCCGAACGTCTGCATGATGCTGTCGGACGCGGACACGGCCGAGCCGACCAAGGGGAGGAACATGTCGGGAATCTTGAAGCCGGTAAGCTCCTTGAATTCGCGTCCAACCTGCACGAGCTTGTCACGGTAGATGTCGGCGTCCTGCCCTGCGGCGTCCAGCGAACGGTAGATGTTCGAGTCCACCACGATGGTGCCTGCGGCGGCACGGATGTCACGGAACGCCTGAACGAGGGATGGGGCCTTCTTCCGTGCGGCGGCATCCACTTCGGTGTTGAGGGTTTCGAACGCTTTGAGGAACGCTTCGGGAAGCGCTTCGGCATCGGAGCCCATCGCGTTCAGACCGTTTTGCAGAAGCTTCACATTGTCGGATGCCTGTCCCACGCCGTTGCGCAGGTTCGACGCGGCCTGCTGGACGGTATCGAAGCCCGCCGCGCCCTTCTCGCCGAAACTGAATGCGTAAGTCGCCAAGTCTTCGAACGCGACGTTGAACTTGCCTAGCGCGTTCTGCGCCTTCGTCGACTCGGACAACGTTTTCGACATCGCGTCGGCCATGGATGCGAGCTTGTCGGTGACTGCGGACGAAGCAGACACCGCCGCTCCAAACACGCCGGTGAAGCCTGAACCAAGCTTGATGAGCGTGTTCTTCACGCCCACCAGCGCGTTGCCGATGAACGGGATGCGGGATGCGAACCGGTCGTTCGTGGCGACCAAAAGGGAGAACGCGGCAGTGCCGATGACGCCTACGGTATTCAGCGCGTCGCCCAAGGATGATAGGAGGTTGGCGTTCTGCGAGTTCAGACTGATGAGATTCGTCAACGGGGCGAGGAACTGTTCGACCTGCTGCGCGTTGAACGCCTTGTTGACGGCTGGCGCAAGCTGGCTGAAGAACGTGGAAGCCAACGCCGAGGCAGCGTTCGACAATGGCACGAATCCTGCGAGCATTTCGCCGAACGTGTCCACCATGCCCGAATTGGAGATGGAGGTCAATGTCTTGCCGAGATTCGCGGACAGTGCGGTGGCGGCTTCCGCCGACCTTGCGCCAATCGTGTTCTTGATACTGTTCCACGCGCGGTCTGCCGTGACGGGCATGGAGGCGAACTGCTGTTCGATGACGTCCGCGTTCTCCAACACAGTATCGTAGAGGGCTTGGCCGCTGATTTTGCCTTCCTTGCCCAACTGTTTTAGTTCGCCTACGGACACGTTGAGATGCTTGGCGAGCATTCGTGCGATTTGCGGCGAGTTCTCCATGATGGAATTCAACTCGTCGCCGTTGACGATGCCCTTGCCCAACGCTTGGGTAATCTGCCGCATGGCACTGGACGCTTCCTGCGTGGATGCGCCCGTGCTAATCATGTTCATGTCGAGCAGTTTGGTGAATTTCGCAGCGTCGCCGTAATTGGATACGACTTCCGGTGCGAGCGTGCGCAGGCGTGCCGCCGACTGAATGAAATCGTCCGTTGCAACACCGACCTTGTTCGCGTATTCCAACGACGTTTCGAGCGAGCCTTTATAATCCCCGGCGTCGCCCACCGCGTTTTTCAGCATGGCGGTGGTCTGACCCCACTGGTTGCCCATTTCGATGATGTTGGACGTGACGTTTTTGACGGCATTGCCAACCGATGCCACGGCTGCGATGGCGGCTGCGGCGTTCAGATACTTGTTGATGTCGAGGGTTGCGAAGCCATTGCCGAAAGCGTCGGCCGAACGGCGGCCACTGGAACCGAAGGAAGGGAACACGCTGCTGAGCGCGCCCTTCACACCGCCTTGTAGGTCAAGGCTCTTGTTGAACGAGCCGGAGAACAGTCTGGACATGCCCAAACCGTGCGAAGCGAAGAGTCGGCTCGTGCCTGACGCCAGTTTGGGCTGGACGGCTGGGGTGAGCACCGCGCCCTTGCTTGCCTTGACAAGTGCGGACTGCAAGCCTTCCAACGATGGAAGTACCTGTATCCATGCGGTTGCGATGCTTCCCTTTGCCATCTGCTATTCCTTTCGGTGAAGACCCAACGCCTTGTTGATGTCTTCGGTGTTCATCGAGTCGAGTTCGTAATCCTCCTTCTTGGTGTTCTTCTGGTTTTCCGGCAATACGCTTTTCGGTTTCCGTCCCTTGCCGGAGTAGGGGGCGAGCGTTGACTGTTGGATGATGTCGAGCAGTCGTGCTGTCGCTCCGAACGTGCCTATGAGTTTCGCCCGTTCCAATATGGTGTATTGTCGTGGGCTACCATACTGGCTTGCGAAGTCGGCCAAGATTTGGCTATCCCACTTGTCGGGGTTTATCGCATAGGTTAGTCTTTCGACGGTGATTCCGTAATTGTCGGCAATTTTCCCGACAGGTATTCCCATGCGTCGATGATGTCGTCGTCAACAGCAGTCATGAGCTGCTCGTACTTGGATTCGGTCAGCACGCCCTGCATGAGCTTGTCGATAAGCCATACGGTTTCCATGCTATCTTCCACGCCTTCGGAGTGGATTGCCTGCTGGAATTTGCGGTTGCGGAGGAGTTTCGCATAGGCGTCGGCCCAGCCGTCCTTGAAGTCTTCGATGGTGATGGTGGGTTTGCGTTTTGCCATTGGTTTTCCTTTCGTAAAACGTTTTTTCCATATAAGTATACCCCACGCCGTAGTCGGCATGGGGCATGTTTTACGGGCTGACGAGCGACAGCGTATCGAATCGAATACCAGCACTGGAGTTTGTTGCCGTTAATTGAATCTCAACTTCACGCGACATACTTCCGGTAGTGAATGTCTTAGAGAATGGCGTCCATTCTTTCACGTTACCGACCGTCTGAGAGAAGTTGAATAGCTCTTCGCCACCGTCAACCACAGACATTCTCACAGCACCTCTTGCCGCACTACTTGTAGCGCTGCGTACGTACCCCGTGAGTCTCAGCTTTTGGTTGGCTGGCAGCGTGAACCTGTCTGACGTGACACTCAAACCTGCGCCAGTCGGATATAACACCAGAGCTTTGGGAGGTGATTGCGCGGACGAGTCGCTCGCAATCGCATTCGCTGGCGTCCATTTCACCGGCCCTTCGTCGAAGTTGCCGTTGGGAATCAGATTGTCGGTAAACTCTCCGAAACCGTGCGATGCGGACAGGTTCAGGGTGCTCCTGTACCTGACGGCAGACCACTTGTTGTCGCCGCCGCTCGTCGTGGAAACCGTGGACTTCAGAATCTTGATGTCAAACTGGGTTCCCTTCGGAAGAGAGAGTTCACCAGCGTAGACATCATCATCGCCCTTGACCATCTTCACGCCGGTATCGCGTGACCATGGCGAAGCCTGTCCCCAGTCTCCACAAATCCACATCGCACCGCCGTCAGCCACCGTACCGTCAGATACGGTGACTGTCAGCGTCGGATTCGGAGAGCTTACGCTTTTGGAATGGTGATGTACTGGGTCTGAGCTGGCTGGGTGGCGGTCGGATAGGCGGTGATGGTGAACTCGAAGTTCACGAGAGCCGTATGCACATGGCTGATGTCACCGGTGATGAGGAACGTGGCGTCCGCCATCACGTTGCGGCGCTTGCGACCACCCTTCAGCATTTCGTCGATGACGATGACGTGATGTTCGAGGTCTCCGGCCTGCTCCTTGACGGTGATGGTGCCGTCCTTGCTCTCGGTGGCGTCGGTGACGGTCACGTTGGCGGAGCCGTAGGCGACCTTGAGCAGGTCTTCGTTCAGGGCTTCGATGCACGTGCCCGTCCACGTCTTGGAGAACGTCGGGTCGGCCTGTGCGACGGTATCGCCGCCGGCGGCCACGATGTCATCGCCCGGTTCGAACGATGCGGGTTCGGTCAGACCGTCTTCGGACAGGTAGCCGAGGCCGACGAATGCGGCGTCCAGTTCGGTGGTGGCGTCGGTGGGTACGGCGGTGCCCAGTGGGGCGACCCAGATATAGCCGGACTTGTTGGCGCTGACGCCCGGCTTCGAGAATGTCACGTTTGCGGAAGACTGCTTTACGCCCATCTTAATTCCTTTCGTTGTTGGCGTTTAAAACAAGGGACGGGCGGCGTCGCCGCCGCCCATGCGTGAGGTCACTCGGTGGTGTGGGTGACGGCGTAGAACTTGTTGGTTCCGCCGATGAAGCCCCAGCCGATTGCGACTTCGGTGCGGAGCATCACCTTGTTGACGGCGCCCAAGTCGCCTTCGGTGGAATTGTCCGGGTTGCCGGAGTCGAACACTTCGATGCCGGACAGCGGGATTGCGCCCCACACGAAACGGTTGGCGAAGTCGCCGATGACCGCATCGAGCACCTTCTTGGTCAGCTGGCCGGAGCCAGTGGCGGCAGTGGTGTCGGACACGGTGTTGGAGGCTGCGAGGGTGACGCCGCCAAGGTTGACCATGTTGCCGATGAGAGGGACATCCGAGGCGTACTGGGTCGGAGAGCCGCCAGTGGTGAGGCCGTCGCCGATTGCGGAAAGGTAGGCGGAGGTGGTGACTCCCTGTGCGGATGCGTCGCCCTGTGCGGCGACCTGTCGCACGGCCTGCTTGAACGCGGTGGCGGCTTCGGCGCCGGTGCCCGGAGTGTAGCCGATATCTCCGGCGTGTTCGAGCACGTAGCCGTTGGTGCGGGCGACGGTGGACGCTGCCTTGGTGGCAGGGTTAATGCCGAAGATGGCGGCGAAGTCGAGGGCGCGGCTGATTGCGCGGTTCACATAAGTTCGGTACTGGTCGAGGATTCCGGCCTGATACGGCTGCGCGAGGATGCTCTGAAGCATGGTCTGCGGGGAGCCGGCGCGGAAGGTGGCGTCGGTCGGATTGTAGGCGTCGTCAACGCCGAACAGCTTGAGGAACTTCTTCGGGAAGCGATAGGAGATGTAGAAGGTGATGGGGTTGATGGTTACGACACCATTGGTGGCGTCGTTGGAAGACTTCTTCTGTTCCGCTGCCACGGCGCCGGATGCGCCTTCGCCGAAGATACCCATTTCGCCGGAGAAGTCGATGGTCTGCATCTGCGTGCCGATGAGGTCGATTGGGGTGCTGTTTGAAATCTTTGCGAGCGCTCCGGCTGCGGGCTGTTCGGAAATCAGCTTGCGGTCAACGAAGCCGGGCTTCAGTTCGATTGTCGCTAGGGACATGGGTTGCCTTTCGTGGTGAATGATGTCGGCATTCTGCATTGCGGCCCCGACTCGACCTCTACCACGATTGTTTCCGGCTGTGTGCGCCTCGACCCCACGGTTGCCCGTGGGTACTGTCCTGCATTGTTTAACGACTGTGCTGGACTGTTCAAGTCGGTACGTTTTGGGGAGTTGGTCGGTGGGCGTGGCGGACGAAGCTCCGATTGTCTGCCGACCATCTCCAAGACATAGCATAACACCCCGTCTGACTTTCGTCAAACGGGGTGTTGGGTAAACCAGAATCACAAGAGAGGAGTCACACATTATTGCGTAACGGTATTTATTCTACCACCTTCTCGTCGCGGTTCGCGTCCGGCGTGTCGCCGGACTTGCTATGTGGTCCGACTTGGCTCGATTGCACTGCATATGGGCCGGGACGAGATTGTCCATCCTGTCGCTTCCGCCAGCCGCACGCGGTATCACATGGTCAGCCGTAAACGCCAGCGGATGTGCCGTGTTGCGGCCCCAATAGAACGGCGCGCCGCAATAATAGCATGGCGCCCCAGTCCGCTTGGTGCGCTCGCGGAGGATAGTGCGGTTGCGATGGTAGAGTCCCGTATCCTTGCCCATCAGGCAATCACCTCCCTGACCTGACGCTCCTTCGGACGGTTGACGCCACGATACCATGCGGCGATGCTGACACCCTTCAAGCCCGCCGTGGTTTCGGTCTTGCGTATCGGCGCGAACTTCCATTGGTCGTTCGAACCGGATTTGAGCTTCTGCGCGTTCTGCACTTCGGCGGTCAGCTGCGGGTTGTTCGTGTGCTTGAAGCGTCCCTCGTTCAACAGGTCGAGGAATCCCTGCTGTGATGCGAGGAATTCGGTTCCGGTCAGCTGGACGACGTTCAATCCGCGAGGAAGCATGTCCCTTATCGGATTGTTCAACCCGCCAGCATCCAAGATGAGCGTGGTCTTGCGTGGGCGCGTCTTCAATTCGTCCACGACCCACTGCCATGATTCGGTGGTCGGGCGTTCGTCCACGATTTCGCCGATGACGTACGCCCACTTGTTGTAATGCTTCGAGCCGACCGTCACCTCTTCGGTGCTTGCGGCCACGGACAGGGCGAGCGTGCTTGTCGCCGGGTCGAAGGTGAGAGCGTAGACGAGCGTGTCACGGTCATGCTGGAGGTCGGAGTAGGCGCTGTCCCACAAGTCCATCGGGATTGCAGGAGGGATGCTGTCCGCCCACCATAGGCCCAAGTCTTGGATGCGAAAATCGATGAGTCCGTCAGCGCCGCCCTGTTTGGCTATCGCCACGTCGGTGAGGAACGCTTCGCGTGGAATCACGTCCGGGTAGAGCGGGTTGGTGAGCGCCCACAACTGCTCGTCTTCGATGTCCGCCGTCTCGTCGTCGATGCCGTAGCGCACCGCATACGCCATGTCGTCGTTTTCCGCGTTGTCAAGGAACACGTTGAACGTGTCACCGATGGACGATGGGAGGAACGGCGTGCCCGTGTAGATTATCATCGCCATGCGGCGCGTCTTCAACGTCTTGGTAATCATCGCCTCATATTCTGAACGGAGTTCCTGCGCCTCGTCGAAGATGACCAAATCGAACGTGCCGCCCATACCTGCGGAAGCGCTCTTACGTGAGCGGAACCGGACGAACGCGCCGTTCCTCAACTGTAGGCGCTCGCGGCCCATGGTGGTGCTGAAGTGCGTGACTTCGAATTTCAGTTCGGGGTGGGAATCGATGGCGTCCTTCAGGTCTTCCATGATTTTGTTGGCGGCAATCTGCTCGTGCGCGGTGACGAGCACGTTCAGGCCGAGCACGAACAGGTAGTAGAGGATTGGGGCGGTGAGGATTTTGGTCTTGCCGTTCTGTCGCGGCATGTTCAATGCGACACGCTTGTACTTCCAAGTGCCGTCCTTCTTGCGTTGGAAGGCGTTGTTGAGGAACTCGACCTGAAATGGGAGGATTGTGTTACCACGGCCCCAGTTCACGTATTCAGCGGCCATGATTGCCACGTCGGACGTGGGGCGGACGTTCGCCCTCCAGTTTGGATTCTTTACCAGCATTTCACACCACCTGATACTTCTTGAGGATGTCTGCGTCGGCGCCCTTGCCATAGGCGTCGCCGATTGATGCGATGTCCTGCGCGGTTTGCGGGAACGTCAGCTCGTAGTCCAACATGATGCCCAACGGTTCGAACACCGCGTTCAAATCCTGTTTGATGATGTAGATTCGACTGACGAAGCTTTCACGGTTCGACACCAGCGACTGCGTTGTGGCTCCGAGCGTGTCCAGAATCTGCGCGTCCTGCGGGGGGAGTCCGGTTTCCATCTGGAAGCTCAGCACCGTGTTTTGCAGGAGGGTTTTGAGCTGCCCGTTGTCCCACTGGCTAAGTCGTTTGACTTCGGGCCGGACGATGGTGTCGTGGTCGTCGTTGGCGTCGAATTTCGTCCAATCTGACGCGCTCTTGCTAGGGTCGGTTTTGATTACCACATCGGGCGACGTGCCGACCACGACCGGTTCGGGCAGCATGAGATGTTCGAGGTTCTTGGAGATAAGTCCTTCGATGACCATGGCTCGCTGCGCCAACAGCACGGCTTGGTCGGTGACCGGCGCGTGGCTGAGGGTAAGGCATCGGAGGTTTTCGTTTATTTCGTTGGCGTTCTCGTCATAGCAGCGACCATCCAAGCCCACTGCGGCGACCTTTTCCAATTGCAGGTCTTCGGAGGGGAGGTAGTCGGTGCTGAGTGGGTCTCCGTCCTGCATGAGGAAGTAGGAGTTGGCGCCGCCAACCGCTTTGGAAAGGATGCGGGTGAAGCTGCGTTTGCCGACCGCACTGAAGTTGGTGACCCGGATACGCATGGAGTATGCGTTCTTGACGAGTTCGACCCATGGGAATGAGATTGCCTGTTCGTCCACGATGGTGAGTGTCATGAGCGTTTCGCTTCCTTCGCTACGAGTTTCTGAAGAGTGGTTTTCGGCGCTTTGGTGGCGGTGGTCCTGCTCTTGTGCGAGTCGACTTTCACCGCTTCGTCGAAGTTTTTTGTCATGGTCATGAGCAGCTGCATGAAACCGATGTAGTTTCTCTGCGCGCTTGCGGCCATGCTCATGTTGTATTCACGGTCATCGTCGTTGGTTTCAGCTCGTTGAGCGTACTCCTCCATGTCCGAGTAGGCTTTGTCGATTAGTCCGTTGACTTGTTCCATGCGGCTTGAGAGGGCTTCCTCAGTCTTCCCTGCCATGAATCCTCCTTAACTGTTCGGCCATTTGGCGTCGTTGTTTCAGATACAATCGTACCATTTCGGTTTTCACCGTGGTGCGGCGCGTCGGGCTTTCGTGGTGGTCGGTGTTGCTGATGGTTGGGGTCATGTGAGACTGTTCCTTACGTAGATTTTGCAGTCGCATCCGGCATGTCTGGCCCAGACGCCGTAATGGTTCGCGTCATATGGATGCCATATTCCACACCGTTCGAGGCACCATGGGCACGTCTCGCCCACCGCCTCGCGCACGACTTCGGTCGTCGAGTCGATGGCGAACAGGTTGTTGGTGGCCTCCTGCATGGGTTGGATGGCCAGTTCGCGCTTGTATTTCGCAAGGAAGTCCCTGACTGTTTTTTCGGAATGCTGTTGGCTTGTGAGCCAGCCGATTTTCTTGCCGAAAGCGTCGGAGTCGAGGCGTTCTAGCTCCAATCCTGCGGATTTTTCGGCAACCTGCTTCCAGATGTCTCCCAAGACCATTCCGGCCAGATGCTTGTCTCCGCTGGCTGCGGCGGCTTGGGCCTGCTTGACCTGTTCGTCGGTGATGATGTCTTTGGCGGCCGGTGAAAGTATTTCCATGAGGTCTTCGACGGACTCCTGCGTGCTCTTCAACTCAGATACTCCAGCTGGTAGTCGTAGACGGTGAATGTGCGCCCGTCTTTGGTGGATTGGATGTCGGTGGTGTTGAGCAGTGGGGCGCCCATGATGTCCCATTGGCTTTGGTTGTACCAGTCTGTCAGGGCGTCGCCGATTTCGGCGCTGAGCGTATTGTCGGCTCCGCCCGAGAGTTCGCGCGTCACCACGGTGACAGCGATGTCCAAGTGCCGGATGTATGGGGTGATGTCGGACGCGTTCTGACGGGTGACGATGATGAGCGGATACTGGCTTGTGGTTTTCACTGTCGGATACTTGTCATACACGCGCATGTCGAGCCGCTGCGCCAATCCGTCGATGATGTCGTTGACGATTTCGTTGTCTTTGCTCACAGTCCGAGTCCTTTCAGCGTGTCGCCGGAATGGGGTGTCTTATAGTATTTGATTTCCGTTCCCGCTCTGCGCGTCCCGTTGAATGTGCTGAGCGTGCGATATGTGGTCATGGTCGGCGGCTTGCCCCTGTATGAGTCCATTCGCAGCTGCGGCATGATTCGTGATGCGACGCGGCGGGACTCCTGTTGGAATCCCGCCGACTGCATGACGAGGTTGGTTGCCGAGTTCGGTGCGGCGACCATGATTTTGGCGCCTTTGAGCCGTGCCATCAGTATTGCACCTGCTTCGCGTTGAAGCTCCATTTGAACGGGTTGAACATGACCCTGTTCTCGTGGTCTATCGGCGGTTTGATGGAGGTGACGTGGTAGGTGTTCCCATGGTATTCGAGTTCTCCGCCGTCGATTTCCGGCGGCGTGTCCGGCGTGGTGACGTGGATGGTGAGCGAGTTCACTTCGGTCATGTTGTCGAACGTGCCGGTGTCTTCGCTTGTGGTGTTCACGGTCACGATGCCTTTGACGGCGTGTTGGCCTTCGCCGGTGGTGATGGTGATTTCGTGTGTTTTGAGTCCGTAGTGCATCAGAGCTGGAACCTTGCTATGGTGGCGCGTCCGACGCCCAGTTGCTTGAGCTGGTTGCTTGTGAAGAACACGTCGTCCGTGTTGCCTCGCCATTCGCCGGTGAAACTGTAGCCGCCCGCCGTCTGGGTGAACGTTTTGAACGCGCTAAGGTCGGTGTCGCTTTCGGACATGCTTTCCTTGCGGTTCACGTCCTGTGCGACGCTGACGCCGATGATGTCGGCGACCATCTGGCGGACGAGCGGGTCTTCCGTGACCTGCTTGTCCAAGTCGTCGCCTTGGTTGCGGTACATCATGCGGAGCACGTTGCTTGCGGCTCCGCGTTTGCGTTCTTCGTAGTCCACTAGGTCGACGGGCACTTTGTGGCGCAGGTATGCTTCCGTGTCTTCGACGGTGGCGAGCGGCTTCAGTTCTCCGGTCAATTCTTTTCCTTCCAGTCGTGCATCGAGAGCCCCAGCTGTAAAAGATGCTCGGCAAAACGTTTTACCAGCCTGTCCTTCTCGTTTTCATCCAATTCCATGGGTGTTGTCACCGTTATGTCGTCGTCGATGATTGAGAGTGTCGCCGGAACGCTTTCGTCGCGCATCATCATGCTGAGGATTCGGATGTCACGCATGCGCGGCTCCCATCCAGTCGGGTGTCTTGGCTGTCGGTTCGACGGTCACGGGGGTGACGCGCGTGCGGCTGTTGATGCTCGCCGCGAGCTGCTTCTCGAATTCGTCTAGACGCGTCTCGTCTTCCGGCAGCAGTTCGGCGCTCAGCCCGTACTGTTCGGCGATGGCGTTGCGCTTCGCCTGCAACAGGCCAAGGCTGATGCCTTTCTCGCGGGCCTCCTTGACGCGCGCCTCGGTTTCCTCGGCTAGCTTTCGGGCGTCTTCGGCTTCCTTCTGGGCTGCTTCGAGCTTTTCGCGTTCCTTGGCGAGCTTTCGGCTGATGATGGCGTCGAGCTGGGCTTGGGTGATTGTCGGCTCCTGCGCTCCGCTTCCATTCGAGCCTTCAGAGCCTCCCATTCCGGCACCGTTCGCATTCTGGTCTGCTCCTTCCACTAGTCGGATGTGGTTGTATCGTGAACGAAAATTCATATCAGCCTTTCCAGTCTGAGCCTCATCGTGAGTTCCACGATGTCCGTAGCAGCATTATACGCCCTGCGCAGGTCTATTTTTGCTTTCAGTGTTTTCGCATCGTCGAAGTCTTCGGGCAGTGCGGCGAGGTGCCGTCCGAGTTCTTCTTGGATTGCGCGGGCTTGTTTCTCAATCGTTTGGATTGGTGCAGTCAATTGCCATGTCCTTCTTGTAGGTTACGACGAGGCAGTCGTGTTCGAAGCCGCCTTCGTCAAAGGTTTGTACCGTCGTGTAATGCACCGGCGTGTTCGCGTATTCGCAATACCATGCGATTGCGAGCATGGCGGTCACTGTGATGACGATTGCTCCGTATGCGATTTCGGTGAGCTTGTCGCGCATTTGTGCTCCTTTCCTAGGTTTCGTCCGATGATTGCGCATGCCAGTCTGACATTGCGCGTGGTTATCATTCTGGTCCGCATGTTGAACATGATGCGGTTGTCGTCGGTCACGTGGCATGCGTCCAGTGTTTGCCCGCACTTCGGGCATTCGTAGTCGCATGTCAGTCCGTGTCCGGTGGGGCGGATTGCCACGTCCGCCCCGTGTCGTGCGCCTGTGTCGCATAGGCGCCATATCGGATGCGTCACGCGGTTTCCTTCACGCTCTGCCAGATGCGTTCGATTTCGGCGTCTCCAAGGCCGCTGATGTGGCCACGGAGCACGAGTTCGTCGTGGATGCTGGTTTCGTTGTCTTCATGGTTGTGGAGACGTCCCCAAGCCCACCTGTAGAGCGTGTCGTTGCGGCGTCCTTCGGGCACCGGCGTGAGGTCCGGGCGTCCGTCGCGCGGCGCGCCGGGCATGACTCTGGCTGGTTTCGGCATGGGTTCGACACCGTATCCGTGGCTGACGAGCCAGTTGAGCAGTTCGACCGGGGCCTCCTGCACTTCGGTCTCGTTGCCCACCAGACGGTAGAAGCCGACGCCGTCGATGTTGGAACCGGCGCCGAGCACGTATCCGCGTCCATCGACTTTCACGTCCACGGGGATGCCGTCGGCGTGGTTGGTGTTCTTGAGCTTGCCGGTCCAGCCTTCGGGGAGCCGGTAGTAGGCGTGGACGCCGCCGTGCGTCGGCGTATGCACCATGAGGGTGGGTTCGAGCATGGGGCGGAGGATGTCGTAGCCGTGGCGGCTGTGCTCGTCCTTGGGCGCGTCCATGTCGATGATGATGTTGCCGGGCTGGGGGATGACGGCGTACACGTCGCCTTGGCCGATTTCAACCGTGTCTTCCTGCGCGCCGTTCTTCCAGTTGCGGACGGCCTTCGGATTGTCCGGGTCGGTCGGCTCCTTGTGGAGCTTGAAGCCTTCTGGCGCTTTGATGTCGACGATTTCGCCGTATTCGACGATTCGCTGTTCCATGTCGGTCTGGGCTTCCGGCACGGGCAGGTCTTCGAGCAGGGGGAGGCGGCTTTCCTCAATCTCCTGCTCGTAGCGCTCGCGGTAGGGCGCGAAACGGTCTTCGTCGATGACGACGCGGACGGAGCAGACATGCCCGTCGATGCGCTTGCTGCGCAGTCCGACGCCGAGCATCTTGTACGTGTCGCCGCTCGTGTGGCCGATGTACGGGCAGGCGCGCGTGTCGGCGAAGCCGTTCTCGCAGATTTCGTTGACAATCCACATGGCGCGCTCGTCCAGCTCCTGCTCGCTGTCGTTGAAGCTGATGTCGCGATGGATGTCGTCGTCCAACGGCTTGTCGGCCCAGAGCATGGCGCTCGCGAGCATGAACGGGGTCATGCCGAACTGTTCGATGAAGTTGGCGATGGGCTGCATTTGGCTCGGGGTTTTGCGTCCGGCGAACATGACGGGCACGAGGCGGCGCATGTTGGCGTCGCCGTTGCTGGTTGCCAGCGGGTGGTTGCTGGCGATGACGAGCGTGGCCTGCGAGCGCACGTTGACGCTGTTGCGGCCGACGCTGCGGGCGTGGATGGTGTCGCCGGTGGCGACGCGTTTGATGATGCCCATGTCCTTGTCGGTGAGCATGTCGCCTTCCTCGTCGTACACCCAATAGCGGCCGTCGAGCTTCAGCGCCTCGTTGCCGCTTTCGAACACGCTCGTCGAGTTGAGGGCTTTGATGCTGATGCCGTTGGCCTTGTCCGGGTAGGCGTCACCCAATCGGCCGAGGAGGAAGCTTTTGCCGTCGCCGCCGTGCCCGTAGAACACGTAGAAGAGATGCTTATACGGTTCGAGGAACGGGGTTGCGAACATGCGGAGGAGATTTTCGCGGCTCGCGTCGTCTGCGGCGAGCTGGGCGATGTACCAGTTGGCAAGTTCGACGATTTTGGCGGTTTTCTTGCTGTCTTGCAGCCATGGGCTGTTGTCCACGTACAGGTATGCGCTGTTTTCGTCGGCTTTTTCGACCGTGACGGCGTGCTTGCCCTGCGGATGGTAGGCGATGTCGCCGAACCGCATTCCGCGTGTGAGGCGGGGGAGTTTGAGCATTTCGGCGCGGAACATCGGTTCGAGGTTGCGGACGGCGTGGTTGCCGGTGGGGAAGCCGAACTCCTCGGACAGGCTGCTGATGGGGTGCCACGTGTTGGGCATGTCGCCGCCGAGCCAGTTGGTGTCTCGGGCGTACATGGTGCCGCCGTCTTCGCTGAGACGCAGGTCACCGTTTCTGAGCGTCCAGAACGCGTCGTAGTACGCGTCTTCCCAGCGCGGCTTGCCTGTGCCGTCCATGACGGGCATGGCGACGGTCTGGAGCCGCGCGTCGGTGAACGTGTATGGGCTGGTCGGGGCGGCCACGGTAAGGCCGTTAACTTCCCGGGCTAGGCCGTTGGGAATGTTCCGGTACGGCCGGATATCGAGCGCTGGCGGGTCTTGCGGTTTGTGGAAAGTGTGAGTCATGTGTTTTCTCTTGTGGTAGAGTTGTTTTTGTTGACAACCTCAACCCTAGTACACTCGCCAAGAGTTCGCAACTACGGTGTGTCGGAAATCGTTGGTTTCCACACGACTTGTGGGCCGTAGGCCGCGTAGGCGAGTGTTCTAGGGTTTTTTTTTGCCCTTTTTTATGTGAACACGACTTGACAACCATGCGGTGGGTGGTGTATACGCGCGCGCGCGCGCACGCGCGCACTCTTGATATAGAGGCCACCACCACCACCACCACCATACATACCTACACCTACACACTACATTTATTGGGATTTGAGAGGGCCATTCTCGGGTCCGAGGGGTCAGCCTTGCGCGCGCGCGATACGCCTTAAAACGATATAAAGTCAAATCGAAAGTTATCCCCAACTTGCTGTAATTTTCCGCAGAGTTTATCGCCCTTGACTTGAGTCTAACCACAGGCTAAGCGTTGGAAATCAGCCAAAACCGAGACACGACACACCTTTCGGGCGTGGGTTGCGATTTTTTTCGAACCAGCTACACAGCCACATGGTCTACCTATGGTGGCGTGGCGCCTCGAAACCGTTGGGACGACGCCGAAGCGACGGCATCCCACCATGGCCGCGACGGGATGCGGGCCGCCTCCGCACATGGCCGCCCGCACCGACGCTCGGCGTCACGCCGGAATCCGGCTGGCTGCGTCGAGCACTGGCGTTCGGCGGCGGTGTCACACAAACGGGCCGTCGATGGGCGGCGGCGGACCGCGCGGCTGCCATGGCCGCAGACCCGCCGGAATCGAATAATGGCGTCTCTGAGGGGCCTTTCAGTGCTGGGAGGTAAAAGTACTAGGGTTCGGCGTAAAAGCCCGTCTAAGACCCCAAAGAATGGCTTCTAGAGGGTGCCTTGACCCGTTCGCACTCGTCGGCAC